>ENA-ORXR01001907-ORXR01001907.1-marine-metagenome-genome-assembly--contig:-NODE-1907-length-20958-cov-125.830468_pt1 | contig 20958 bp, 10 predicted proteins | sample MGYA00237866_ERZ511479 | MGnify/ENA metagenome assembly ERZ511479 | reverse complement strand
AGCGTTCCGCCCGCCGAGGGCGTGTGCGCCCGCGTGAAACTCCGGCTCGACCAAGACGCCGTGCTCACCCGCACCGCCTTCCGCGCCACCCTCGAACTCAACAACAGCACCGCCCTGCCGCTCACCGACATCCTCGTGCAACCGATCGTGTTCAACGAAGCCGGCGAGGACGTCAGCGATTTGTTCGGCATCCGCGCCCCCAACCTCGACAGCCTCTCCGGGGTCGACGGCTTCGGCCTGATCGGTGCCAACACCGCCGGTTCGGCGCAGTGGGTGATCATCCCGACCGACGAAGCCGCCGGCAGCGAACCGATCCAATACTTTCTCGGCGGCATTCTCGCCTACACCGAGGAAGGCAACGCGGTGCAGTTCGATCTCGAAGCCGCACCGATCACCGTCTACCCGCAAGCCGAACTCGCACTCAACTACTTCCACCAGCGCGACGTGTTCTCGGACGACCCCTTCACCGACGAAATCGAACCCGCCCAGCCCTACATTCTCGCCGTCATGGTGCAGAACGCCGGCGCCGGCGAAGCCAAGAACCTCAGCATCGCCTCCGCCCAGCCGGAGATCATCGAGAACGAAAAAGGCCTGCTGATCGGCTTCAAGATTCTCGCCACCGAAATCGCCGGCGTATCCGCCACCCCGAGCCTTACCGCCGACTTCGGCACCATCGCCCCCGGTGAAATCAAGATCGGCAAGTGGCTCCTCGAGTCGACACTGCAAGGCCAGTTCATCAACTACAGTGCCACCTTCGAACACATCGACGGTCTCAACGACCCGCGCCTATCCTTAATCAAATCGGTCGACATCCACGAACTCATCCAAGAGATCGACGCCTTCGGCGACGGGGTGCCGGACTTCCTCGTCAACGATGTGCCCGACCTGTTCGACGAACCAGACACCCTCTATCTTGGTGACGGCAGTGTCGAACCGGTGAACGTGATCACGGGTTCGGTCTCGGGCCTGCTCACCGGCGGGGTGCTCGAAGTCTCGCTCACCCTGCCCGCCCAAGCCGGTTGGTCCTATCTGAAACTCCCCGATCCCGGCGAAGGACTCTACCCCATTCTCGAAATCCGGCGACCCGATGGCGGTGTCATCCCCGCCGAGAACGTGTGGCAAACCGACCGAACCTTCATTGGCAACGGACGACGACCCGTACTTGAGGACAACCTGCACCTCGTCGACCAAGACGTCGGCGGCACCTACACCATCGTCTACGCGCCGCCCTCGATCCCGCCTACCCTCCTGCCGCCGATCGTTCTCGGCTGTGGCGAAGCCGCACCGAACGCCGACGACGCCATCGCCAGCCTGAGCAATTCGGTTGGCAATCTATGTGCTTCGGTGACGATCACCTTCGTAGACGTCACCGACGAACCGGGATGTACTGGCGTGGCCAATATCGAACGCGTGTTCACCATCACCACCGACTGCGCCGGCACCCTCGTCACCACGCAGCGGATCAGTACCGTCGACGACGCCATTCCGCTAATCCTCTCCTCGCCCGCCGATCAGGATCTCGGCTGCGCCGCCGTCCCCGCAGCCGACGCCTATCTTACCGGCCTGAGTGTCACCGGCGGCTGCGCCGAACTCAGTATCAACGTGGTCGACGCGACCCCGTTCACCAACAGCTGCGACGTGATTGTCGTCCGCACCTACCTGGTCTCCAGCGCCTGCGGACAAAGCGCCAACACCAGCCAGATTCTGCGCTTCCAAGCGCCGCCCGCTGCGCCGGTCTGCCCGTTCGACATGACCGTCGAACTCGGCCAACCCGCACCGCCCGCCGATCCCAGCGGAGTGCAACTCGACGACTGCGCCACCTATAGCGTGGTGGCCTCCACCAACACCTTGGTCGACCGGGTCGTGTACGAATACAGCGTGGCCAATGCCTGTGGCCAACAAGTCTCGTGCAGCCAAACCATCTTCACCTCGGACACCACCCCGCCAGTGGTCACCGCGCCCGCCGACGTCGACGCGGCCTGCGCCGGACTGCCCGCCGCCGATGCCTTTATTGACCAGCTCGTTATCGCCGACGACTGCCCGGTCACCTCCACCCAAGTAACCGATCTGGTGGTCGGCAGCACCGGCTGCGTGATCACCGTCGAACGAACCTACACCGCATCCAACGCCTGCGGCCTCGTCGCCAGCGCCACCCAGACCATCCGCTACACGCAAATCGGCGCCCCCGATCTTGCTGCCCTCTGCCCGGACGATCTCACGCTGGCCTGCGGCGAGGCGATCCCGCCAGCCGCTTCGTTCACGCAAGATTGTGTGAGTGTGTTTGTGATCGAGTCTGACGGCACCCCGACCTGTGTCGGCATCGACTTCGAACGCGTTTATATCTTCACCACCGACTGCGGCGACCAAAGCAGCTGCACGCAACAGATCACCTTTGTGGACGCGACCCCGCCCTTCCTCGCCTCCGCCCCGCTCAACGGCATTTACTGCGCCGCAGAATACCCACCAGTAGAAACCTACTTCAATCTGCTTGAAGCCACTGAAGATTGCGCCGGTTCGGTGATCACCACCAATGTCATCGACGGTCCGACGACCAACAACGGCTGCGACATCAGCTTCAGACGCACCTACTCGTTCGTGAATAGCTGCGGACTCATGAATAGCGCCAGCCATGTCCTCCGCTACATCGCGCCAAGCTCTGTGCCGGTAGACGACCTCGAGTGTCCCGACGACCTCATCCTAGAATGCGGTTCGCCGCTGCCCGATCTCGGCACCAACATGCCCCATGCCTGCGGCGAGTTCCGGATACAAACCAATGAACTCACCGGCGGCTGTGCCGGCCCCGGCATCCTCGTCGTCCGCGAGGTTTCCGGCTTCTGCGGCGGGGCGACCACCGCCTGCTTCCAACGGGTCACCTTCCGCGACACCACCCCGCCGACCTTCAGCGGTGTGCCCGGCCCCGAGGACCTCGGCTGCAATCCCGCCAGTATCCCCGAACCCGCGATCCCCGCATCGCTCGTTGCCAGCGACATCTGTAGTTCGAACCCGAGTGTCAGCATCAGCAACGTCGAACAGCAAACCAACGGCTGCCAAGTCGTCCGCACTGTCACTATCCGCGCCACCGACAATTGCCTCAACCGCGCCACCACCAATGTGGTCACCACCTGGACCGTCGCCCACACGATGATCCCGGCGGAGGTCTGCCTGCCCGACCGTATTCTCGCTTGCGCCCCCGTATCCGCGGCCCCCGCCGAACTCGAGGCCTTCCGCGCAAACTTGGCCGGACTCTGCGTCGCCTCATCCGACGTGTCCTCCAGCATTTCTGATGCTTGCGGTTCCGGTTCGATCATCGCGCACGTCTACACCGCGCAACTCGAATGCGGTGGCCTGATCACTTGCACGCAAACCATGTGGACCACCGACGACCAAGCCCCTGTGGTCACCGCCCCGGCCGACTTGGATCTCGGCTGCAACCCCGTCAGCATTCCCGAACCAGTGGCCGGAGCCTTCACCGCCACCAACCTTGGATGCAGTGCCATCGCCAACTCCGAACTCAGCACCAGCGTCATCACCAACGGCGGGGCACGCGCCTTGCTCGTGGTACTGACCGCCGTGAACGAATGCGGCCGTTCCGCCAGTGCAACCCAGATGATCGTCTGGACCGTCTCCGACGCTGGCCTTGGAATTCTGCCAATCCCCACCATGGATCTCGGCTGCAACCCCGCTACCATTCCCGAACCCGACGCGAGCATCGTCATGCCCGCCGGTCTGCAAGTCGCGGTCGGCACCATCAGCGAATCGACCAACGCCTGCACCGTCACCCGCTTAGTCGAATACCTGGTCACCGACGCCTGCAACAACGCCGGTTCGATCACGCAGGTTGTGATCTGGAGCGAAGCCGGCGCGGCCGCGTTCGTCGATCTCTCCGGCGCCATGGATGAGATGGTGACTTGCGTCGCCGGCACCATCCCTCAACTCAGCGCGACCGATGGCTGCGGCAGCACCAGCGATGTAGCGACGCCGACCGTCGAAACGTTGCCGGGCGGCACCGATTGCACGCGTTCGGAGCGGCGCGTTTGGACGTTTGTCGGTGCGTGCGGCGCCACCATCTCGCATACCCAAACCGTGACCGTTATCGCTGAACCCCCGCGCTTAATGAACGTGCCCGCCGACATCGCCATCGGCTGCCGTGATCCGATCCCGATCGTCTCCCCGACCGTCACCGCCTCGGCTTGTGGTAACAGCCTCGACCTCACATCCACCTCTACGGAAGTGCCGAAAGAAAAAGGCCTGGACCTCCGTTGTGGCGAACTCGTCCGCACCTGGTCCGCCACCGGGCCCTGTGGCAGCATCATCAGCGCCACCCAAATCATCTCGATCGTCGAAGACATTCCCCCAGTGCTGACGATCCCGGCCGACGTCGATTTGGGATGCAACCCGACCAGCCTGCCCGTTGCCGACCCGGCACTCGCCAATGCCACCGACAACTGCTTCATCGACGGCATCACCGCAGAAGGGCGCACCTTCACCAACGGGACCGCACGCCTGTTCGAAGCCGTGTACACCGCCACCGACGCTTGCGGCAACCAAAGCACCCTCACCCAAAGCGTAACCTATGCCGTCGGCAATTGCGCACCGCCGCCGGACGCCGTTGCCTCGGTGGAGTCCGACTGCGCGGCGGGTGTGAGCGTATCCATTCTCAACCCCAAGCCGGGTTCGAGCTACACAACCACGCTCAATGGCCAAACTGCCGACGGCACCCAAGTCACCTTCCCGACTCCGCCGAACGGCAACCAAACCGTGTCCGTGGTCGAAAACCCGGCCGGCCGCGTGGTCGAGGTCACCCCGAACAGCTTCACCGTGAACTGCGCCCCGCCCACCGCCACCGCCGCGTTCGACTGCGACACCGGACTCATCACCGTCACCCTCACCGGCGGTGAAACCGACAACCGCTTCCAACTTGCGGTCACCAATCCGAACGACGACATCGCCGCGCAAAGCGATACAATCGCGGTCGGCGCGACCACCAACCTAACCTTCCCAATCTCCGGCGACGGCACGTACAGCTTGGCTGGGTTCGAAGATAATATCGGCGCGGTGCTACAGATCGTTCCGACCACTCTCAACATCGATTGCCCCGAACCAAGTGAAGCCAAAGCCACCGCCGTGTTCAATTGCACCGACGGTCTTATCGTCTCGGTCATGAGCCCGCTCGCCGGTGCGAGCTACGTCACCACGTTCAATGGTCTCACCGCTGTCGGCACCCGCACCACGTTCCCCGTCATCCCGGCGAACGGCAATCTAGCGGTTCGCGTTGTTGAAAATCCCAGCGGTCGCGTGGTCGAAGTGACCCCATCCTCAATCACTGTGAGTTGCGCCCCGCCCACCGCCACCGCCGCGTTCGACTGCGACACCGGGCTCATCACCGTCACCGTCACCGGTGGTCAAACTGACAACGGCTTCCAACTCGCGGTCACCAATCCGAACGACGACATCGCGACGCAAAGCGGAACGATCGCCGCCGGCGCGACCGCGACCGTCACCTTCCCGATCTCAGACGACGGCAACTACAGCGTGCGCGGGTTCGAAGACAACAACGGCGCCGTCATGGAGATTCTCCCCAATGCCTTCTTCATTGACTGCCCCGAACCACCCACGGGCAGTATTCGCCTCGAAAAAACCGTCTACCGCGGTCACGACAACGGACTCGGTTGTCCCGGACAGGAAAGCATTCGGGTGCGTCGGGGTCGTGACATCACCTATTGCTTCACGGTGCAGAATATCGGACAAACCCCCTTGACCCAAATCATGGTGGTCGACGAAGGTCTCACGCCGTTGTTTATGGGCGAAGTGCGCGATCTCGCTCCTGGGGAACGCGCCTCGCTGTTCTACGAAACCAGCATGGGTGACGATCAGGTCAACACCGCCACGGTCACTGCGGTTCTGGCGGACGGTGCTGGAGACCCGATTCCGAACAGCCGAGTGAGCGATGAGGACAGCGCTCAAGTGGACAACCTGCGCTACGATTTGGCCCTGTTCCAGTCGCCGTTCACACGCGGACCCTTTGCGGTCGGACGCGACTTGCGCTTCCGCATCCGCGTCCGCAACCAAGGCGAAATCCCCGCTCGCAACATCGAACTGGTGAATATCATCCCACCCGGCCTCCGTCTCGCCGACACCACCTGGACGCTGATCAGCCCGAACCGCGCCCGCTACAACTTCCTACTCCCGCGTAGCTTCGCCCAAGGTACCGGCGATGACCTGCTGCCGGGCGAAGAGGTCGACGTCACCATCAACTTGGTCGTCGAGGAAGAGGCCGCCGGCATGCCGATCACCAACGTGGTCGAAATCACCGCTGCCACCGATGAAACCGGCGCCGTCATTCCGGACATCGACTCGGTCGTCGGCGGTGGCGCGAGTTCGGAAGACGATACGGCTCAGGTCGAGGTCGAGATCCTGCCGCCGAGCGTCACCCTCGGCGAACGCGTCTGGATCGACCGCAACTTTAACGGCATCCAAGACCCGGACGAACCCGGCGTCGCCGATGTGGTGGTCCAAGCTGTGGCCGCCTCGAACGGCATGGTGTTCGGCACTGCGACCTCCGACGTCAACGGCGTCTTCGCCTTCCTCGGACTGCCCATGGGCAACTTCGCTCTCGACTACGATTTGGGCACGCTCCCGGACGGATTCGTACCAACCACCTACCTCGACGGTCGCAGTCCAAATACCGGTTTGCTCCTGCTCGGCGACTCAAATCTCGATCTCGGCCTCGCGGTTTGGCAACCCGCCAGTGCCGCAGGCATCGTCTGGTTCGACCTCAACGGCGACGGCTCCATCGACTTCGACAACGCCGGTAACCTCGGTATCGCCAATGTCACCGTGCGCCTTTACCGAATCGAAGCCGACGGGAGCCGGACGCTGCTGGACATGGTCCTGAGTGCCGCGCGTGGCGGCTTCGAGTTCCCCGCACTCCTCCCTGGAACCTATGAAGTCGAGGTCGATACACCCGCCGAGTCGGCCGACCTGATGCCCAGCACGATGACCACTAAACGCTTCACAGTCGGATTCGGCCTCCGCGTGGACGACCTAAACTTTGGTTTCACGCCACGACCCACCGCGATCGGATTGGAATCCTTCGACGCCGAATTGACCGACGAAGGCGTGTCCATCACGTGGACGACCGCCTGGGAGGAGAACACCCTCGGCTTCTACCTCTACCGCATCGACGCGACCGGCCAAGCGACCCGCATCAACGACGTCCTGATCCTCGCCCGCGGCGGCGACACCTATCAGCTCACCGATCCCGGTGTTCCCGGTGGCCGCTACTGGCTGGAAGAGATCGATGACGACCTCACCTCCACCGTCCAGGAAGAGGAAGCCATCGCCCGCGTCCCCGCCACCCCGCTCGGCACGCCGACGGAAACGCTACGCACGACAACCGACAAGGTTACCATCGGCGAAACCAGCGCCCGCAGCTATCTCGTCACCGGCTTCACCAGCGCGCCGCAAGTCATCGACCAAACCGATCCCGACTTCCCGTTACAACTGGTCGGCGAACACCTGCAAACCGATGCCGGCCACGCCACCTACTTCAGCCCGGCCGCCGGTCGGAAGATTGTCGTTCGGGGTGGGCAGTAACGGACAGTTGTGGATCCAACTAATGGATCGACGAAGATTCGACGAACCATGCGTTAAGCATGGTTTGCCGATTCGACAACATCAGCCATGTGGGCCACCAGTCTCTCTATGAGCTCCTGCTGAACGTATGCATCGGGAATCTCCGCAAATGCGGTGATTATATGATTATCGAATGCGATTTCCCAGGCAAAGGCCCTCATACCGTCTTCGGCAAAGTCTCCTTTCTCCGGATAGAAGATATAGTGATTTGTGCCAGCGATGCACATGGTCGCACCTCTCTTCTCTGCGTTCTCATGGATAAACGCCAATGCCAAATAACCTTCAGGCATCGACCGAAAGCTCCAGGATATTCGGCTACCTGGAATGTAATCAGGGGTTATAAGTAAGAACCCCTTTTCGGCGTAGGAATGCGACCATTCCGGAAGAATCGAGATCCTGCCGCCCGTCTCTTTGTACTTTATAGCCAGTTCTAATCTAGTCACGCAGCGACTCCTTGTTCGATGAGATGCCTTCGCTACGCCCAAGGTTCAAGCGAGCAACGTCCGTGATCATCAAATCGGAAAGGCGAGTTTCGAGGCCCATGATCGACATTCATTTCTAAACCACGCGGCAAAGTCTGGATTCGCGTTTGGAACTCTAAATCCTAGGGATATTCTGCGAAGGTTACTGCAGATCGCTGAGCGGAATCTTCGCCAGATAAATGGACGCGGTCTCGTCCTCGTGACTCGAGTAATAAGAAACCCAAAGTTCGTTGCCGCGCGCCAACAAGCCGGGATAGGAGGTGTCGCCACCGCTGGGCAGTTCGACCTTCGGGGTGAACCCGGCGGTCTTCACATCCAAGGAACCCACCACCGTTTTGTTTTCGTCACCGTACTGGCGACTGCCGAGAAAGAACTCGTCGCCAATGCGGCAAAGGTCAGGGCCGCCGAGGCGGGTGTTGATCGGTTTGATGATCCAGTTGCCGTAGGGCACATTGCGCAAAAGGGAGCCACTCTTGTCGCCGGACTCATGGCGGGTGACGATGTACATCGTTCCGTCAGCGGCGAAGCAGGCGGTGGATTCGTTGGCCTTTTCCCCATGGGTCAACCGAGTGACGTGATCGAACTTCTTGCCGTCGGTGGTCTTCATCAAGTGAAGGCCCCAGGGCTTGGTATTGTTCTGATACAAGATGCCGTAGCCGACACCTTCGTTCCAAGTCACCCGCCAGAGCCAATTGTTTGGATTGCTGACGCGTTCGTCGATTTCAATCTCTTCGAGAGGGCCAACCGCCGACGCCGAACTCGCAAAGGCCACCATCGGCTTGCGTTTGGCGAGGGCGTCATCTTCGTAAATCGAACCTCCGACCAGAATCATCAGGCGGCCATCCGGCGTGATCGACAATTTGGGGTCGCGCAAATCCACGCCCGACTCCTCCAGCAGAGCGACCGACGTCCAAGTACTGCCATCAGAAGAGCTCAGCAATCGGATTTTTCCGTCTTCGCCACGCACGTGTTTGTCGCTCTCGCGGAACGTGAGATACAGGGTTCCGTTCCAGTCGATGAGATCGGTGAACGCGCAGTGGGCTGCTTGATCCCAGACCTTGGTGGCCGACACCTTGGTCAGCTCTTGCGCCGAGGAGGACAGTTGAAGAAGGAACAGAGGCAGAACGAGGACGGTGAGAAAGATTCGGGACATGGGTGGGTGTGAGGGTCGGTTTTAAAACAAAGATCGGGTGGGGAAATTAGTTTCCGTAGCGCGGAAGCAGCTCGCCGACAATCGGCAATTGGGAATACGTTTCGCCCTGCGGCCCGACCCATTCGCCATTCACGAAGTTCAAGGTGACGGGTCGGCGGCCCACCATCACGGTTTCGGAAATTCCCGCAGCTTTGCCAACCGAGACGTCGGGGACGCCAACCGAGACATCAGGGTTGCCAGCGGGGACGCCGAATTGGCGTTCGGTTTCCACATCGGTGCCAAAGGCAGGGATAGGAATAAACGATGGCTGGAATGGTTGACTCGGCGGGCTGAAATCGGGCTGCTCGCCAGCGGGATAATCGGCGGGTGAGACCTCGGTCTCGGGCGCAGTGCTGACGGAAGCGCCGCCGCCTTTAGCACGGGCGGGGGCACTCGGGCGCGCAGACATGTTCCGGGCTTGTTCTTCAAGACGGGCCTTTGCTGCGGCACGGGCCTTGGCGGCGCGGGCACTCGCGCTGGCCGGATTCGCGTTGAGTTCTGGCGGAGAATAATTTGCAGGGGTGGGCGGGGACGACGGGGTGGACGGGGTGTACCCGGTAGAAGCGGGGGAGACCGACGGCAACGCCGCCCCACCTACCGTACGCCATTCCCCAATCACTTCCTCGGTGAGTTCCGCGCCACCGCCGAAGGTGTCCATCTGACCCATCTGACTCTCGACTCCCTGAGTACTCGGAATGGGTTCGGGAAGGCCGGGCAGTTCGCCCTCAACCCAATCACCTTCAGCATCCAACTCGGGACCCGCCATCACTCCAGGATCCGGCGGCAGAAGATCTTCGGACACGTCCGACACGGCAGGCTCGGGTGGTGTCGGTTTCTTGGTGCGTTCGGGCGGCGTATACTTCTCGCCTCGGACACGCGCCGCAGTCATCTCAATCGTTTCAATCTGACGGATACCGTCGACCGGCATTTGATTTTTCGGCGAACGGCAGCCAGCGGTCATTGCGATGGCACAGGGGATAAATATAAGGGCAGTAAACTTCTTCATAGTCATTTGGAGGATGGGCCTGAGTCGGTTATTTTGCGCTAACAGAAGGCGTTGACAAGTCAGAATATCGCCCCTTGAGAGGTCACCGGAGTTATCCCCAAGCAGAGAAGCCGACTTGGAACGCACAATGACTTGTGGCAGTGTTTTTCCATGAAATCCCTGCTCCTTACCACCATCCTGTTCGCCATGATTAGTGGCAGCCACGCCAAGGAAAACTGGCAGGTGTCCAAAAGCGAGAAACCGATCAAGGTGTTCATCCTCGCCGGCCAATCCAATATGGAAGGCAAAGGCTTCCCCGAACCGCTCGCATGGCAAGTCACCCAGGCAGCGTTCCGCGAACGGTGGACCCACGTCATCGAAGACGGTGACTACGAGGCGTTTGCCAAGGCGGTCGCCGACTCGCGTGACCCAGACGACCCGCGCAAGCAGCCCGATTATAAATGGAGTGTGCGCAAAGATGTCTGGGTGAACTACCTCGCCAAACGCGGCGACCTCACCGTCGGCTACGGAACCCCACGCAACGGCCTTGGTCCGGAATACAACTTCGGCCACGTCGTCGGCGACCACTACGACGAACAAGTCCTGCTGATTAAAACGGCCTGGGGCGGACGCGCACTCGACCGCGGCTTCCTGCCGCCCTCCTCGATGAAGTCCGCCGCCGAATACGACAAGGACGCGGCGACGACCCGCGAGGAGAACAAGAAATGGAACGAGGAACAAAAACAAAAAGTCGACGAGTACAACGCCAAGATCACCGAGAGCAACAAGACCGCCGCAAAGGACAAACAGAAGAAGCCGCGCAACTTCCGGCCGCGTTCGATCCCGAGCGACGAGGAGTACCGCGCGCAGTGGGGCAAAGACTACCGCGCCATGATGCAGGAGATCGACGACTGCCTCACAAACCTGAAGGAACGATTCCCAGCCTACCGCGACCAAGGCACCGAACTCGTGGGCTTCGTCTGGTTCCAAGGTTGGAACGATCAATACAACGACCGCTGGTTGCAGTATGAAGAAAATCTCGGCAACCTGATCCGCGACGTGCGCAAAGAACTCGACGCGCCCGACCTGAAGTTCGTGATTGGCCAGATGGGCCACGACGGCCTGAAAGAAGACAAGCCGGACTCACCGCGCGACGTTATTAAAAAAGCGCAAGCGGCGGTGCCCACCTCGGACGAGTTCAAAGCGGGCGCGCGTTGCGTCAAGACCGACCAATACTGGGACCTCGAAGCGCACGCCATCTACACCGGCCCCGGCGGCTGGAGCAAAGACGTCGCCCGCTGGCGGCAACACGGCAACGATCGCGGCTATCATTACTACGGCAGTCCGTGGACCTTCGCCCAGATTGGGACTGGGTTCGGCGAGGCGATGCTCGAACTCGTGAAGGATAAATAGAACAAATGGATGCAAGGTGTTCACTTATAATTGGGCTATTGATTATCATCGCCCCCCCGAGTTTTTGCGACTCCATCTCCCCACCCTATTCGTACCGGGAAGAGACTCCTGAAAAACGGCATGTCTTCATCATGGTAAAAAATGGCTCACTTCTTCGAACACACACCGTAAACGAATTGGTCGCTGACCCTAAATCGCTACCGCATTCTGTTTCACATTTTGAATGGCGAAAGGAAACCAAACTGGACGATGACAAAAAGCGCTATCGAATTGTCACCCTGAGCGGAGAAAGGTATCGCTTCAATGTCACTACGGGGAGAATCAAAGCAGCTTTTAAACCGCGGCATGCTGTATTGGCAATCGTCCTACTGGTCATCGCACTCGCAGCAATGACCATTCTTTTTATCACTAGAAAGAAATAGCCCGCCAACAATGAATAGCTGATAGGTGCGACGGTTCTTACAGGTCGCCTTCAACCAACTTCGGCGGCACCGTCACCCGCGCGCCACCGGGCTTGGTGCGGTTGGCGATCCGCCACAACAACTGGTCCACCGCGTGGTCGCCCACGAGTTCGGGACGGATGTCGATGGTCGCCGGACGCGGATACAATCCGGACAGGATCACTTCCTCGTTATTGCAGGAAATCAGGGAGATGTCTTTACCCGGCACCACGCCTTTGCGCAGCAACTGCACTTGCGTGAGACAGGTGACGTAGTCGCTGGGAATGAAGATACCGTCGGGGCGCGGATCGGAGGCGAGCAATTGGTCGACCAACGCTTCAACGCGTGCGCGCTGCACTTCAGCATTCAAGGTCGAGAAGGGTTCGTTCGACGCGTCCGATTGAAGCAGCTGAACCTCCAGCCCGAACGCGGGCGCGGCTTCGAAGAACGCGCGGCCGCGCGCCTGGCAAGCGGGGCATTCCGGATCGGGGTTGAGAAAGGCGACGTGCTTCCGTCCTTTGTCGCGCAAGTATTCCGCCGCCATCGAACCGATGGCTTTGCTGTCGGGCAGGACTTGGTCGAACCACGTATCCTGCTGCATTTCTTCCGAGCAGGCGAAAATGAACACCGTCGGCATGTTCTCGAACGCGGCCCGCAGTTTGTCGGCCGGGGCCAGTCCTTCAATAATGACGCCGTCGGTTTTCTTCGGATCGAGAATCGCCGGCAAACGACCGAGGTTGTCCACGGCGGAAATGACCATCGAGAGGTCTTCGCGTTCGAGCGCCTTTTGAATGCCGGTCCAGGTTTTGGTGATCAACGGCGAACGGTTGAGGCGCGGTCCGGTATTGAGCGGCACCACGGCGACTTGATTATTGTGGATCCCCTGCTGTGCCCGCGAGGACTTGCCGCGGCGGCGCGTCGGGTGCGGCGGCTGATAGCCGAGGTCATCCATGGCGCTGACGACTCGTTTAACGGTAGCGGCAGAAATCTTTGGGTTGCTGTTGATCACGCGGGAGACGGTGCCGGCGGAGACGCCTGCTTTATGCGCGACGTCTACGATGGAGGGATTGCGTTTCTCTTTATCAGCCATGGGGTATGTGAGCGGGTTCGGCGAAGTGTAGTGCGCCCGCCTGCAAGGTGCCAGTGTTTTTTCCACCTGTTGTTTTCGTGGAATAAACCGAAAAAGAGGGAATCAAATACCGCCGAGCGGCATCTAACATTCACGACTATTTCTCTGCCACTTCCCAGCCCACGACCCTGCCAATGAAACCGCCCGCCTCCCGCCACCAAGCTTCCCGCTCGCCCGTCTTGGTATTTCTCTTGCTGGCGGCAATCTGCCTCCCCCTTAGCGCCACGGCCCAATTTGATCGACCGGTGCGTCAAGCGCCACCTGTTTTAGCGCAAGCTCTGCCATTAGTGCAAAATGCCGGCGCGCGCGTTACCGCCATCGATGCGCGAGCGCTCCTTGCGGAAACGTGGCTGCGCTTCAATCGAATGCCGGCCACCGCTGAGCTTGCCGCGTTGAAACATGCGCGCGCCCCTAGCGTTCTGGTTCTGCATCTCGCCGCTGCACCGAAGGTGGCCGAGTGTGTGCGTCTTGCCCACGCGCCCAAAGATTGGCGCGTGATTATGATTCTGCCGGCGACCCTCCGCGCCAACGATCTCGTCAGTCTAAAGCATCTGCCACGTTCGGTCGAGGTCGCGTTCCCCGGCTTACCCGCCGCGCAGACCGCCCAGTTGCTTCAGCCGTTACGGCGCGCCACGCCGTCGACCATGTCGCAGGTGGTCTGTAGGCATGTGATCCCGCGCTGATTCATTCCAGAAAGTCGCTGACGAAAAAACGAGTGGCAGGTTGCGGCCCGGTTTCGGGGAACTGGAGATGCTCGGCGAATTCTCCCAGAAACGAATCGAGCGTTTCGAACACGGCCACGAACGGGCCACGGCCGTGCCGCGTCAGTTCTCCGATCGTTCCCTCTCGGTTCATCAGATAGATGACGCGCCCTGAGTCCGTGCACACCGGCAAGCCGGGGGCAGAAGCATCCCAGACACGCGGCAACAAGGTGCGGGACAGTCCAAATCGATGGTCATACAGGTCGCCAAAAACTTAATAGATTTCGGGGGCGATGCCGTGTTCCAAAATCTCAGGGGACAGATGTTCGATGGAACAAGGTTCGGCCATGCTGATCACGCAATGTTCGTCTTCGGACCAGATCCCGCCTTCCTCTCCCGGCAACCTCGAAAAGGCCAGCCGCGCCTCGTGCGGGTGGAGCAGGATGGATTCAACGCGGCGTCCCAACAACGCCTGACGGAATTTCCGCGCGCCCTCCCCCACCATTTCAGGCCATGCATCCAACAAAAAATCGGTGACCTACGGTGCGTTCATGCCTTCAAAATTCTTGAACCAATCGGGAAGTCGATTGGTCAGGTCAAAATGCTCCGTGTCCAGATCGAGGGGGAGCAAAAACTCATAAGTCGGGGCTTCGTTCGGATTAAAATAATGGGTCCTCACCTTCATGCGTTGATCGATAGCATGGCTACGCGGATGACCAACCCAAAATCCGTATCGAACTACTGACCTAAGAACGCGCGCGCGGCGGCGGGGTCGCGTTTGAGCCAATCGTTGGCCAACCGGCCGAGTGCGTCTTCGCGACGCTTGTCGTTCTGGATCTGGTTGGCCCAAATCATCGCCGACTCCGGATTTTCGTTGGCGATGCTACGGGCAAATCGCTCGAACGGTTTGTCCATCTCCGGGGTCCGCTCGTAGGAGTTTAGCCAGGCGGCGGTTGCCTCGGGATCTTCGCGAGCCCAGTTGCCGACCACTTCGGTCATCGCTTCTGAACGCAACGTGGGGTCCTGCAAATCGTCCACCCAGCTCGCGGCCCGGGCCGGGGCTTCTTCCGACCATTCGTCGGCGACTTCCTCGATCGCTTTCTGGCGCGACTCGCCCTCGGGCAAGGTCATCGCCAGTCCGGCGGAAGTGAGCGGGTCGGACTTGGCGAGTTTCCCAACCACGCGGGTGGTGATACCCGCTTTTAGACGTTCGTCCTCGCCAGGCAAATTGCGCGCCCAGTTCGCGGCGGCGCTGGCACCCTTTTGAAAGTAGCCGTTGACCAGCGCGTCGACCGCGCGACCGCGGTTACGCCCATAAGGAAGGTCGTACGTGAGGTCGGTGGCTGCTTGCAGATTGTTGCGGGCAACGCCGTGGATGACGCCGACCAAATAGCCGTTGTCTTTGTTATCGGTTTTGGCGCGCGCCCACTCTTCGGCGCCGGCGGGATCATTGGTCGCCCACCCTGAAAGGACACTGTAGGCTGCCATCTGGCCGCCCCAGCCACCGCGTCGGTTGTTGCCGGTCGCGTATTCGATTGCGCCTTCCCCATCGACTTTCGCCCAAGCGTGCAGCAGCAAATTTTTCTCCCAGCCGCGGTCGAATCCTTCCGGCATGTTGTCAAACGCTTCGACCATGACGGCGGCGTTCTCCGGCGTGAGGTTTTGCAACATCTCCGTGAGGGCCGTCATTCGAGCGACCGGATCGTTGTCTTGCAAAACTCGGCTGACACTGCTGCGCGTCACCGCGCGGGCGGGACGTTCGACGTATTCGATTTTTACCGCGGGCGGCAAGTCGTCTGGATCAGCCGCAGTATTAGGCACCGTGACGAGACGCGGTCCGTCGGCTTGCGCCGCCGTAGCATCGATGTCTGAACCGGCGACCGGAACGTAGACGGTTTTCGTTTCACCCTCCCCCGGAACTTGAACGATTTGAATGGGCGCACTGGTGCGTCCGAAGAAATAGGCCAGGCCGAGCGTGAGGAGCCAAGCGGCGGCGAGACCGAGGAGCAGGGATTTGGAGTTCATGGCTGGTGGAAATTATTGCTTAATATAGTCGAACAAGCAACCTATTGCTTTCAACCGGAAGAAGGACCAGCCACAGCCAGTTTACTCGATCACCGGCGCTTTCCACGCCGGGATTCCGCGTTCTTTTAGCTGTTTATGATACCGAACGCCCAAGGGCTGGTCTTCGACCGCAACCCGCGGCAGGCCCTCATTTACCAACAGCGGTTCGGTTGACGCCCACCAATCTTCATAGGATTTTTTGAGCCGTTCGACCACGTCCGGATGTTCCGCCGCGACGTCTTTGAGCTCACCGGGGTCGTTCGGGATATCAAACAGGTACGTGTTGTTGACGAATCGCCAGCGTTCGGTGCGCACCGCACATTTCACATACTTGAACTTCTCCCGCTGCCCTGGATTCCACCGACCACAATGAACAAAGGTCTCGCGATCAGGCCATGCGGCTTTGGCATCCTCGAGCAAAGGTAGCAACGAACGACCATCGAGCGCCTGCATCTTTTCCGGCAGCTTGGCGCCAGCGAGTTCGGCAAAGGTTTTGTATAAATCGATGTGGGCGGTGAGCCCGTCGATGTCCACGCCCGCGCCGAGCACCCCGTTCCATTGCACGAAGAACGGCACCAGATTGCCGCCTTCGAACGGCGAGTTTTTTCCGCCGCGGAGATTGGCGTTGAAGTGGCGGATCTTCTGTCCATTCAATCGGCCGCTCAAGTGGGTGGCACCGTTGTCGGTCATGAAAATAACCATCGTGTTGTCCAAGGCCTCCCACTCGGTGAGCTTGTCGATCAACTTACCGAAATTGTCGTCGAGGTTTTCGACCATGCCGTAGCGTCCGGCGGTGCCTTTGTCGTAGCCAAGTTCGGTGAACCGCTTGGTGTATTTTTCCGGAGCGATCAACGGCGCGTGCGGGGCGTTGAGCGAGATGAATCCGAAGTAGGGCGTTCCGGCTTTTTCCTGCTGGCGGATCCACGCCAATCCGGCGTCAAAAAAGATGTCGGTGCAGTAGCCGCTCGACTTCACAATCGTATCGTTCTGCAACAGCACCGGATCGAAGTAAGCATTGTTTTCGTTGGTCGGAAAATCGCCGAAGCGGAGCTGACCGATGCCGCCCGCCCCGTGGATCAGGACGTCGTCGAAGCCGCGGCTGCCAGGTAGATACTCCTCGTCGTCACCCAAATGCCACTTGCCGAAAATCCCGGTGGCGTAGCCCGCGCTTTTCAAGGCTTGCGGCATGGTAAATAGATCCAAGGCCATGCGTTCGCGTTGCATGATGGTGTGGCTGACCCCGACATTGAAGGGATAGCGTCCGCTCATCATCGCCGCGCGAGTCGGCGCACAGGTTGGGCTAACGTGGAAGTCGGTAAAGCGGGTTGCGCCCTTGTGGAAGCGGTCGATGTGCGGCGTTTTTACGACCTCGTTGCCCATGCAAGACAGGTCGCCCATCCCCTGGTCGTCCGTCATCACCAAGATGATGTTCGGACGCGAACCCGCGAGCGAGGCGGCCAGTCCGGGCAGGGTGAGGAGGAACACAAAGACGGAAATAAATCGGAAAATTTTCATAGGCTGGTGGTAGCAAGGGTGCTGCGATTGCCAAGGCACTACTTCTCGGGAGTCACAATTAGGGACGTCAAGGCTCCTCTTTCCTTCACGCGTTGCATGGAATCCTTCACCAAAAGACTCGCGACACGAAGGTCGCTCGTTACGCACTCAGGCTAGTTCTCTAAATCTATGGGTCATATCACTGAGTCCCGGAGGGACGGAAGACAGTAGCCGGGGGTGGAGCGTAGCGCAACCCCCGGAATAGCGAGCGCGAAAAGGGAGTCCCGGAGGGACGGTCACAACAATCATCCTGCTCGCCGTTGAATGCCGAAGATCGTTCAAAAATCAAAACCCTTGGAGGGCGAGGGGCCTCCCGAGCCGGTGCGGTTGAGGACGACCGAAATGGTGGTGGACGTTGGTACGGGGCTCGTCCCAATCGCTTGGCATCACGCGTATCCAAAAATAGTTAAACATTTCAGACCATTAGTTCTCTAAATCTATGGGTCATATCACTGAGCCCCGGAGGCATCGGGTAAGGGCCGCGTTCGGGCTAACTAACACTCGACGCAAACCAGCGATGCCGCGCAGCCACCTCAAAACGGCAATTGCAAAACCCGTCAGCCAGATAAAAAACAACCAAGCCACATCATGGCTGACCACCGCGATCGCGGGTGCCGCCTGCAACGCGCCGCCCACGTCCACGTTGTCGATGTAGAGTTTCACTACGAGCGGTGTTTCGTTAGGCTTCTTCACACACCGAAGGCGGATTAGACGCCGGCTTCACCGAACCACCGCGAGCACATCGCCGGGCTTCACTTGCTGACCTTGCGAGACGCGAATCTCCACCGTGCCGCCTTGCGGCGAAGAGACCGGACTTTCCATCTTCATGGCTTCCATGATCATCAACAATTCGCCTTCGGCAACTTGAGCGCCGTTGGTGGCAATTAGCTTGAACACCGAACCCGGCATCTTCGCTGTGACCTCAACCCCGGCCGACGGCGCGGCAGCGGCAGCGGGGGCCCCTACTCCACTCGGCAACGCGGGCGCGGCGGCAGCCGCTGCGGCCGCAATCGCGGCTTCGGAAATACCATCTTCAATACTGATCGCGTGCGCGGTGCCGTTGACCGTCACCACGTCGCCATCGACGGCAATGCCGTAGGCTTTGCCATCGACGGACACGGTGTACTCGGACGCGCCGGCGGCGTTTTCGGGCGCGTTTTTCCGAACGCCCAACTCGGCTTCGCCGTTCAGGAAAGTCACGCCTTTTTGGCCGCAGGTGGCGACGATGAACAAGTTCTCGTCGGTCTCTTCAAAGCCGTTTTCCTGGCAAATTTTGCGTGCCGGTTCGATGCCCTTAGTCGGGTCTTCGTCGTTGATTTCCTGCGGCGTGCGGAAGGTCTCTTCGAGGCCGAGCTGCTCTTTGGCGAGCGCGACGATTTCAGGATCGGGCGCGACCGGGGTCTTGCCAAAATACCCGAGCACCATCTTGCCGTAACTCGGCGCGATTTTCTTCCACGGACCCTGCATCACGTTGGCGAACGCTTGCTGGAAATAGAACTGCGAAACTGGGGTCACCGAGGTGCCGTAGCCTCCCCGGCGCACCACTTCGCTCATCGCCGCAAGAATCTCGGGGTAGCGGTTCATGATACCGTTGTCGCGCATCATCTGGGTGTTGGCGGTGAGCGCGCCACCCGGCATCGGACTCCACGGAATGCTCGGTTCGACCGCCTTGGACTCGAGCGGGACAAAATAATCGGACATGCAATCGACGAACACATCTTCGGCCTGGCGGATCTTTTCTGGGTCGATATCGAGATCGAAATCAGTGCCGCGCAGCGCGTGCCACATGGTCAGGATGTCGGGCTGGGCGGTGCCGCCGGAACAGGGTTTCATCGACAGGTCGATCGCGTCCGCGCCAGCTTCGAGCGCGGCCTTGTTGCACAGCACCGCGATGCCGGCGGTCTCGTGGGTGTGATAGTGGATGAAAGTGTCTTCGGGCAGCATTTTGCGCGCGGCCTTGATGGTCTCGTAGACCTTGGACGGCACGGCGGTGCCGCTGGCGTCTTTGAAGCAAATCGAGTCGAACGGAATCTCGGCGTCGAGAATTTCGCGCAGCACTTTGCTGTAGAACGCGGCGTCGTGGGCGCCTTCGCAGCCGGGCGGCAGTTCCATCAAGGTGACGCAGATTTGGTGCTTGAGGCCGGCGTCGGTGATGGCGCGTCCGGACTCGATCAGGTTGTTGTAATCGTTGAGCGCGTCGAAGTTGCGGATGGTGGTCATGCCGTGTTTTTTGAACAGCTTGGCATGCAGGTGGATGATGTCGGTGGACTGCGATTCGAGACCGACCACGTTGACGCCGCGGGCGAGCGTTTGCAGGTTGGCGTCCGGACCGGCGGCGGCTCGGAAACTGTCCATCATGTCGAAGGCGTTTTCGTTGCAGTAGAAGTACAGCGCCTGAAAACGCGCGCCACCGCCCGCTTCAAAATAACTGATGCCAGCATCGCGGGCAGCCTCGACGGCGGGCAGGAAATCGGGGGTGAGGACGCGCGCGCCGAACACGGACTGGAAGCCGTCGCGGAACGCGGTGCACATGAAGGTGACTTTCTTTTTCATGAATGGTGGGCCTTATTCAAAATCATCTGGAGGGCGAGGGGCCTCCCGAGCCGATTGCGATGAATCATGGTGAAAAATCTAGGGTCTCGTACGGGTTTTTAAAACGGACTAGGAAAGGTAGCTCCAAAGGACACCGGCGGCGATGGCGCTTCCGATGACACCGGCCACGTTCGGGGCCATGGCGTGCATGAGAAGATAGTTGTCAGGATCCTCGGTCTGGCCGACGTGGTGGACCACGCGGGCAGAGTCAGGAACGGCCGACACACCGGCGGCGCCGATGAGCGGATTGAGTTTCTCTTTCAGGAACAAGTTCATGAACTTGGCGAACAGCAGGCCGCAGGCGGTGGCGACACCAAACGCGACCGCGCCGAGTCCGAAGATTTTCAACGAGTCGGTGGTGAGGAAGACGCCGGACTGGGTGCTCGCGCCGACCGTGAAGCCGAGCAGAATGGTGACGATGTCGATCAGTGAATTGCGCGCGGTATTGGCGAGGCGTTCGGTGACGGTGCTTTCCTTGAGCAGGTTGCCGAAGAACAACATGCCGACCAGCGGCAGCGCGCCGGGTGCGATGAACGCGACCAGCAAAAAGCCGATCAGTGGAAACAGAATCTTCTCGCGCTGGCTGACTTCGCGCGGCGGCGCCATGCGGATCAGGCGTTCCTTCTTCGTCGTGAGCGCGTACATAATGGGCGGTTGGATCACCGGCACCAAGGCCATGTAAGAGTAGGCCGCGATGGCAATCGGCCCGAGCAGCTCGGGCGCGAGTTTGGCGCTGAGAAAGATGGCGGTCGGCCCGTCCGCGCCACCGAT
>ENA-ORXR01001906-ORXR01001906.1-marine-metagenome-genome-assembly--contig:-NODE-1906-length-20959-cov-23.041806_pt1 | contig 20959 bp, 17 predicted proteins | sample MGYA00237866_ERZ511479 | MGnify/ENA metagenome assembly ERZ511479 | reverse complement strand
CCGTACCTTTAATTAATGCTACCAATTTATGATACATTCAAACAAATTAAAGTTCCCCTAATATTTTACACACTCAATTCATTCATTAAAAATACTCACTCATTCGCTCATTCACTCATTCACATTATAACATTACATCATTGTAGCATTATCGCATTATCGCATTACGAAATACAGTGACAGAAAAAATAGCAATACGATGACGCTATTTTTTCTGTCATTTTTTTGTTTAATTGCTTTTCAATGGTTTACTTTGTAATTATATGAGAAGGAACGTTCAAAATGGTATGGTTTCTTTTTTGAACATTCTTAACGTATAAACTAAGCGTTCTTTTTGTAACATAAAAACGGGGTATTTTTAGACAAATTACCCCTAACATTGTGAAAACAGACAAATATGTCATTTGAAGTCAGCGGAAAATTACACGTAAAATACGATACACAACAAGTTACGGAGCGTTTTGCGAAACGTGAATTTGTAGTCGAAATTGGAGACGGTCCTTACCCACAACATGTCAAATTTCAATTGGTGCAGGACAAAACTCCGGTCTTAGACCCTTTTGAAGTGGGAGATGTTTTACTAGTTTCATTTGACCTTCGCGGACGCGAATACACCAATCCGAAAGGCGAGGTAAGCTACTTCACAAACCTGAATGCCTGGCGCGTTCAAAAAGCCAATCAAGCACCTAACACACCAACTCAACCGCAAAATAACGGTACAGCAGAATTTCCAAGTGCTGCTGACGAACCAACTGGTAAATTTGATGACCTGCCCTTCTAACTCACAGGTAATCAAACACATATCGGTATTCACTATTGAGAATACTCTTTCCAACAGAGAGTCTTTTTTATCTAAAAACACTCAGTATCCACAGTTCTTACAACGGGAGCTTTGACGATTAGCGCACTGCTATTCAAAGAAGATTTCAGGCATAAGCGACAAATTTTGGTAAAGTTTTTTGAACTTTATCAAGGTCTGTGTATCGTTATGTCATATGGTGTTTTTTATTAAAAAATACATTGCAAAATAATTAAATACAAACTTTAACTCTCTCAAAATTAGCATTATATAAATAATAATTATTTTTAATAAGTTTGCAAAAGTCCACTTTTTCATTTAACTTTGCAATGTCAATTTAAAGAAAGTGTGACAGGCAAAAAACGAACTACAAACCACTCACCCCAAAAATTATAAAAAATCGTTATCATGAAGAGCCTAACCACTTTAGTAATTGTAGTTTTATTTTCAAGTATTTTGTTTGCTCAAAATGCTGTTGATGCTGTTCTAAAACAAGAACGTATTGCAGCCTTGGATGAGACCTTTACTAACTACACTTTATTCTCTATCAACACCAATAAGTTGAATCAATTAAAAAGAGACGAAAATTTACTAACTATCAATCTCTCTCCTGATACTCACCAAGATTGGAATATCGTACTCGAACCCAATGACCTCCGCGCTCCTTCTTACCAATCTGTTCTAACAACTGACACCGGTACTCAAATTCAAAATATAGAGGTACATACCTATAAAGGTTATGTCAATGGCGATATTGACCGTCCTGTTCGCCTGACGATTAAAGATGGGCATGTAAGTGGCTATATTAAAGATGATAGCGAGATGTTTTTCATTGAGCCTGCTACACAATTTGCCAAAAACAGCAACTCTGATGATCTTATCATGTATCGTGCAGCAGATATTATCGACCCGGTGAATCTGACCTGCGAAGCTACACACTTCGAAGATGGTATGGAGATGGTCGAAAATAATGGCGTACTCAAAAGCGGTGATGCAGGTTGTATTACTTTAGAACTGGCAACAGAGGCGGATTACGAATATTACGCGCTTCACGGTGATGATGCTAATGAATTGATTTTAAGTATTCTGAATGAAGTCGAAGGCGTATATAATACTACTTTTGGCTTAAATATAGATGTCGTTTATCAGAGTCTATACACTATTCAAAATGACCCATTCCCGGATAGTGTCAGCACATCCGGTTTTATTTTAAGTCAGTTCAGAAACCACTGGGAAGCCAACATGGATCACATCGACCGTGACCTCGCGCACATGTGGACAGGCAAGCAGATGGATGGTGTGAGTATAGGTATAGCATACACGGGTACAGTGTGTAGCTCGCCTACATTTGCTTATGGTGTCTCGCAGAATATCGGCAGTTTTGCTTACGGACGTTTCGTATTGACTGCACACGAAATCGGTCACAACTTTGGCGCACAGCACTCTGATAGCGAGGGTTGTTCGAGTACCGGTTCTATCATGTGTTCGGGTGTACAACTCGGTGCTTTTTACTTTTCAGAAAGCGAACGGGAAGCCATCAATACTAAACTCAGCTCGCCCGAATCCTGTTTTGCAGGAGGAGTTGTTCCCGGTGGTTTGCAAGCTACTCCGACTTGTGCTGCTGTCGAGTTGACATGGAATGGCACCGAGGCAGATAATTATGAAGTACGCCTTCGTCCTGTAGGTTCTGATGAATGGGTCATTTATGATGCATTAGGAAATACACTAAGTCTCGAAAACCTTAATGCTCCGGAATACGAATTTCAAGTAAAAAATGGCTGTAATCCTGCTTTTTCTGCTTCAGAATTTTTTACACCTACACAAAGTGTAACTTTAGCTCTTTCGGTCTTCCTCGAAGGTGCATACAACCCCATTACCGACCTTATGAATACCAACCTCAACGACCTCGAACTTCTCCCCGGTCAAACCAATAATTCAAATGCAATCCAACCTTATAATGTAGCTCCCTGGAACTACTATGGCACAGAAGGGCAAGGATGGAATGAAGCTGATTACCAAACTATTGAGGAAGAAAATGGCGGCAGAAAAATCGTAGATTGGGTACTCGTCTCTTTCCGCACCAGCCCCTTTCCGGAAGACCAAGTTCTCCGTGCTGCTGCTCTACTTCTTGAAGATGGCAGTGTCGTTTTTCCTGATGAAAACCTTATTCCTTCTTTCAACAATTCTTCTCTATACATTATCATTGAACATCGCAATCATATGGGCATTATGACCCCCCAACTCGTTGATACTGATGAAAATTGCGCCCTGGCATACGATTTTACAACAAACAATTCTTATGTACCACAAGAAGGAATTGGTTTCGGACAAGCTGCCAATAATAATCGTTGGTTGATGTACGCAGGTGACGGCAATCAAGCCACAGACGAAATGAGCTACGATATTACAGGTTCGGATAAAAGCAAATGGCTCCCTGACAACGGTGATTTTCTTCGCTACTCTGATGTAGATTACAATTTAGATGGAGATGTAAACGGTAGTGACAAAGCCGTTTGGGAAATCAATAATGGGAAGTCTTCGCGAGTATTGAAGTCTTATTAGATTTAATTTTGAATTTTGAATGAGTGAATTTTTAATGTTCTAACTCGCTGATTACTAATATAATTTTCTTGATACAATTTTTTTTCAAAATAATATCTATTAAAATTCAATACAAAAATGAGGGAAACAATAGGAGAGCAACAAACAATATGTTCGCCAATTTTGAATTTTGAATGAAAAATTTTGAATGATGAAAAATGTATAATTTGTTAATTATTAATTATCAGTAAAAAATAAAATAAGATTTAAATTCATTTGTCATTCAAAATTCATAATTCATAATTTGGCGAAGACATTGAACAAACGACTATTAAAGAAAAAGGGATGTTTTATTTAGGTTAATTATTTAACTAAAATACTGATTTTAAATAAATTAAAATGCATTTTTAAGGATGTTTAAGTCATGAAAAAATCACATAAAAAAGACGAATACCAGCGTATTGCCAATATTCGTCTATAAAAAGTATTGAGAAATCTATTTTACTGGACTTTGGACAAAAAGGGAATTAGGAAATTAGGTTTAAATTCGTAATCTATTGATTATCATTCCGATAATTATCGAGATAATTTTTATTATAACTAAAAAACATGTATTTTATTTTACTTTGTAATAAATTAAATAACAAGGTTTTACCTAATTCCGAAGGCTCTCTACATATTTTACGAAAATTATATGTGTATTAATTTTATTTTTCTGAGGTAGATGCCTACTCGTCGGACATTTTTAAAATCTATCAATACCCCACATCTTTAAATACCCCGTTTGCTAAACTTTTCAAGTTTCGTAAACGGAATTATTTATTTTGTTTTTTATTTAAAATTTTAGCAATGTATAAAATTGTTAGTTATCAATAAAATACAAAAATGCTGTTGTCTGCCATTTGTAAAATGTCAGCCAACTCGCGCAACCGAAAAAGATGTGGGGTATTGATAGATTTTGAAAATGTCCGTCGAGTAGGCTATCTTCCAAACTAAAAACAAAAACATATATTATTCCCGAAAAATATGGAGATGAACCATTCAAAATTCACTCATTCAAAATTCAAAATTAAATCCATCAACGCACCAAAGTAATCCCACCTGAATATTCCAGCACTGCTCCGTCAATGAAGCGCACCTGCGCCGCATACACATACACACCCACGTCCGCCTCTCTACCGCGAACCGTACCATCCCAACCCAAAGTCGTATCATTCGGCAGGAAATTATCTTGTGTAAATACCAATCCGCCCCAACGATCGTAGATGTTCAGTTGTTGGATTTCCAGTACATCAGGGATGCCGCCAAAAATGGTGAAAGTATCATTTGCCCCATCGTCATTAGGCGAAAAAATATTGGGAATAAAAATATCTCTTACCGTCTCCACATTAATCCGAATCGAATCCGATGCTACACAACCCATTGTAGATGTGGAATTTAGCGTAACGGTCAATGAATTGGTGGGAATAAAAAGGGGCGTTATACAACCCGGTTCGCAATTAATTTCTGCCGCAGGCGACCAAAAAAAATCTTGAGCAGGTAAGCTGAAATCCGGTATCAAAATTACCGACTCACCCAATTCCACCGTAATATCTTCACCAAGATTAGCGGTAAATGGAATCGGCGCAATTAGTGTCAAGGTATCTTCCGAAGTACAGCCATAACGGTCTTCAATTTGATAGGCATAATCCCCGCCACCCAAGTTAAACGCCGCTTGGTCGCCCTCCAATTCACCATTAATATATACCCCAAATGGTGGCGCACCACCCGTAATCGTATCCAAGACCAAACTACCATCTTGCAAGTAAGAACAGGTCGGATTTTCGAGGATAAATTCCGCATCAAGCTGTGTATCGGGAACTATCGTAAGGTCAAGTATCACGATGCTATCGCAGCCGTCCGTAGCCGTCAAAGTGTCGGTGTAAATGCCTGTTGTCGAATACAAATTATCACCGAGCGGAAAGGAGAGTCCCTGACACAAAGTATCCGTAATATTATAAACAGCGGGTGGTATAGTAATGATTTCGACATCAGATATAACACGACAGCTAAGGTTCAAAAGATTATCAGGCGCATTGGCAAGCAAATAACGATAATAATACGTTCCTGCCGAAACGTCGGTATGTGTATAGGTAGCTGCATTTGCGCCGGGAATATCCACCCAAGTTATGCCGCCATCAAAGCTTTGTTGCCACTGGTAAACGGGCGTATCATATTGATTTCCAACGATATTTGCCACTATATCAATCGGCATACCACCCGAACAGATACCTGATGAGACATCAATCAGCGCAAAGGCTTCCGGTCCGCAAGGGCGAAATGAAATATTGTCGAGCGCGATGTCATTACCGATACCGCCGGGGGCATTATTTCGCAAGGAAAGCGTAACGGAAGTCTGCCCCGGCGCAGTGGTAAACGTAAAGCCATAGGTCGTCCACTGTCCACTTTCAGGGATATTGCCCGTCGAATATTGTTGCGTTCCATTAATTAAAAATGAGACGTTGGGTGGTAGCTCGTTTACATTAGGTCTAATCAGATTAATAATATCTGCCGAAAAACTGTACAAGGTATTCTCGCACAGATTGTCCACTTGCTGCTCATAAAATAAACCCGGGTCAAAACTCGCATTGACCACCATCATATAGCCGTTCGGGTCGGGGCTATTATCGCCAATCGACAACCAAGTTCCAAAAAGACCACTCCATACTCCGGTATTATTGGTAATGGTATAAAAACCATCGAAGGGAGGCGGATTGGTCGTATAGATGTAGCCGGGCGCAATCATCGGGTCGGTGGGTGGGATATTCGCCGTGCCGCTTCCAAAATCGCCTTCCGGGAAGAGGTTTTCACCCAAATTGCCTGTACAAACCTGGGCAGCGGCTTGAGTCGTGATTATGAGGAAAAACAGGATATAATGGTAAATTTTCACATGGTAAAGATACGGCATTTGATTGGAATGGGACGCAGATTTGACGAGTGAAATGGATTTTTATCCGTTTCATCTGTCAAATCCGTGTTCTGTCATATTTGCAATATCAAACATGTCTATAAATTTTTTATCGTAACTTTGAACATCATTTGAATTTGGAACAAAACTCGTCTGCCATTTGCAAAATCTATTGATACCCCACAAGTCCATATCTCACAATTACGAAGTAATTGAACGTGAATAACCTTGTATGTAATGCAAGGAAAAAGCCCAACTCAAGCTACAACTACGAAGTAGTTGAACCCGCCTTGCTCACATAATTCAACTACTTCGTAGTTGTGGGAAGGCTTTCAGGCACTTTTCCCCAAATTTTGATTCGGGGTTATTCACGTTCAATCCCTTCGGGATTAGGGTTTGCGCTCAAAAAGATGTGGGGTATCAATAAATGGTAGTCCTGTAAATGTAAGGCTGGAGTTCGGGGACTTGCCTTGCATTTCCAAAATGCAAGGCAAGTTTGAGCATTACATTTGTAGCACTACCCAATAGATTTGCAAAATGTCAGCCGAGTGGACTTTCCGAAAAATTAAAAAATCAACCAGTTACGCATTATCAAAATTTTCTTGCGTTCACCCTATAACATTATCACGTTATTCAATCATTCAACAACTTATGAAGCTCATCGTCACTATATTACTGCTAATTACCAATTCCGTCATCTTCGCACAATCCATTGACCATTGGGAAACTGCCATATACAACGATGACATATGGCGATACAGAATAGGCAATAGCGAACCACCAGCCGACTGGATGCAAACCGACTTTAATGATATGCAATGGGCTATCGGCACGGGCGGATTTGGTTATGGTGATGGCGATGACAACACCCAAATCCCAAACACAACTTCTGTATATATACGCCGTACCTTCGAACTAATTGATACGGCTGCGATTCAGATGGCGATTTTGCATAGTGATTATGACGATGCTTTTGTAACCTACCTCAATGGCGTCGAAATTACCCGTCGAAATATTGGAATCATTGGCACTCCGCCTGCATATGACGATACTGCCGACGACTATCGCGAAGCCGAATGGTATCAAGGCGGCGTACCCGAAGCCTTTACTTTGTATGGAATATCTCTAAAAAATTTGATGCAAGAAGGCACAAATACCCTTGCCATTCAAGTGCATAATCACGACATCAATTCCTCTGATATGTCTGCTAATTTCTTCTTTTCTGTCGGTATTTCAGACACTTCGATGAACTACGGCAATACGCCCAATTGGTTTTATACGCCTCTGGCGATTAGCTCAAATCTTCCATTAATCGTCATCAATACTACCGAAACAGACGAGATATATGACGAGCCAAGAGTCTCTGCCCACATGGGAATTATCGACAACGGGCAGGGACAAACTAACAGCATATTTGATGATTTTACCGACTATAATGGACGTATAGCAATAGAAATTCGCGGCGCTTCCTCACAGACATTTCCAAAGAAAAATTATGGCTTCGAGACCCAACTCGAAGATGGCGAAAACAATAATGTCTCCTTGCTCGGAATGCCCAAAGAAAACGACTGGATATTGCACGGACCTTATGCGGATAAAAGCCTGTTGAGGAATGTCGTTGCCTACCATCTTGCCAAAACCACAGGGCATTACGCACCGCGCACGCGCCTATGTGAGTTGCTTGTCAATGGTGATTATCGAGGCGTTTATATCCTCACTGAGCGCATCAAACAAGACAATAATCGCGTAGATATTGCCAATCTAAAACCAGAAGATATTGAAGGTGACGAACTCACAGGCGGCTACATCTTACAAATCGACAGAGACAATGAATACATACCCAATGACGGTTGGTATTCAGGTTTTCAGCCGTGGAAATTTTATGCTTTTGATTCGCCCGATTATGACGTGATTCAGCCGGAACAACGCAATTATATCCAAAATTATATCACCGATTTTGAGGAAATGATGAACGCACCCAATTATGAAGAAAATTACCGCGATTATGTCGATGTGGATTCATGGGTAGATTATTTTTTGGTGACAGAAATTGGTAAACACATAGATGCCTACAAATTATCTTTTTTTATGTACAAAAAGAAAGATAGTAATGGTGGTAAATTGTATTTCGGACCGATTTGGGACTTCAATCTTGCCTTCGGAAATTTCGATTTTGCTTGTCCCCCTCAACCTGCGGGATGGGCGTATCAGTTTAGTGATTTTTGTGATGATTGGCAGGCGTTTTGGGTAGAAGAGTTGGCTGAAACGCCTCAAGTCAGCCATCAGATTGACTGTAGATGGGCAGAAATGCGGGCGGGCGCATGGCACACAGATACTTTGATGCAATTGATAGATGAAAATGTCGAAATATTGAGCGAGGCGCAGGTGCGAAATTTTGAGCGTTGGCAAGTATTGGGAACTTACGTTTGGCCCAATGATTATGTGGGGCAGACCTACGAAGAAGAAGTTGATTTTTTGAAAAATTGGCTCACCCAACGACTTGATTGGATGGACGCGAACATGCTTGGTAATTGCGATTTTTTTGTGGCTAATGAAAATATTTTTCCCGTACAAAAATTAAATATTTACCCGAATCCAATTGATAATTATTTATTTGTAGAATTTAAAAATAATAATTCGATAAATACTCAATTTGAATTATATGATATTAAAGGGAAACATATCGACACCTATTCTATCTCAAAATCATTTAATAAAATTGACCTACAAAATATACCGCAAGGCATGTATTTTTATAGTGTCATTCAGGATAATGTAAGGACTAAAGTCGGGAAAATCATTAAAGAGTAAAGTGTATCGTAACGTAGAGAAAATTCATGAATTTTCTCTACGTTACGCGAACGCAAGCCAGAGGCATTACGCTACGTTCCAAAAAACTCTACCAACAAACCCGCCAATTCTTCCCCCACATCTTCCTGAATAAAATGTCCCGCTTTTAGCGTCGTATGTGCCTGCCCTTTCGTACCGGGGACGAGTTTTTGAAAGACCCTTTCGCCGCCTTTCGTAACCATATCCAGTTCGCCGAAAATGGTGAGGAAAGGCTTCTCCCATTGTGCGAGTATTTTCCATGCTTCACGATTCTTGATGCCTTCCGGGTCGTCTTCAGTAATCGGTACGAGTGAGGGGAAAATCCTTGCACAAGCCTTATATTCTTCCGACGGGAAAGGCGCATTATAGGCTGCCACCACATCATCCGGCAGGTCAGTAGCTGTTCCCATTTGAATGACACGTCCAATGTCGAATGCCGGGGAGTTTTTGGAAAATTCAAGCCATGATTTGAAAGCATCCGAGACTCTGTGTTGTCCGGTCGGTAACATGGTATTCGAGGCAACGATTTTGGCGAAGCGGTCGGGCATTTCAGTCACGAGTCGAAAGCCTATCAAGCCACCCCAATCTTGACAAAACAGGTGAATGTTCTGCAAGTCTAATTGTTGGAGAAAATCCGTCGTCCAATCAATATGTGTTTGGTAAGTGTAAGCAGTTTTTTCGGTCAATTTATCTGACTTTCCAAAGCCAATAAAATCGGGTGCAAGCACTCGAAAACCACCCGCCACCAAGACAGGTATCATCTTTCGATATAGATACGACCAACTCGGTTCGCCATGCAAAAGCAGCACCACAGGCGTGTCCTTCGCACCCTCATCTACGTAGTGCATACGTAAGCCGTCACCGACTTCGAGATAGTTGGGTGAGAAGTCGTAACCGGGGAGGTTTTTGAAGCGGTCTTCGGGAGTGCGTATGGTCTTGCTCATAGTTAATTTTGAATGAATTTTGAATGAGTGAATGTTTTTAATGCGATAATGAGAGAAAATATTGCAGCATTACTATTCACTCATTCGCTCATTCACAATTCACTCATTATATTTAGTTTTTCCTAAATGATTTCTGAATAATACTTCGCGTCGTAGCAGTCAGGACATTCAATGGGCTGAGGGTCAATTTTGGTTCTTTACCTTCTCCTATCCTGCGAAGTTGTTGCTCATACCAACCCAACTCCAACAAGCCGCGTTCGTCCACGAATTTGATACCTGTTTTTGGTACGCTTAATTCGACTTTTTCCAATGTGCCATTAAGCATTTCCTTAGGGAAATTGGGGTAGAGAATGAATGGACGAGCCAAGCCTACCAAGTCAAGCGAGCCTTCGGCGAGCGTATATTCCATAGCTGCGGCAGTACGAAAACCGCCCGTTACCATGAGTGGTGTGTCGGTTACTTTTCGGGCTTTTTTGGTGTATTCGATGAAGTAGGCTTCGCGTTCGCGGGTGCTTTGTTTGGAAAACATCATGGCGGGTGCTTCGTATGTACCGCCCGATATTTCAATCATATCAATGCCTTCATCCGACAGCATTTTTATCACCTGTACTGATTCTTCTTCCGTAAAACCGCCGCGTTGAAAATCGGCGGAGTTTATCTTAATACCAATGGGGTAATTTGCGCCAAGTTTCGCCCTCATTTTGCGATAAATTTCTAACACAAAACGCGCTCGATTTTCAAGGCTACCGCCCCATTTATCCGTCCGAATATTCATACGAGGCGATAGAAATTGACTGACCAAATACCCATGTGCGCCATGTATTTGTACACCCGGAAATCCGGCTTCTTTCAGGATTTCGGCGGTCGTGGCATAGCGTTCGATAATGTCCAAAATCTCATCTTCTCCCAATGCTTTCGGCTTCGCAAACATCGACGACATTGGTCCCACTTTTAAGCGAATAGCCGATGGTGCCACCACTTTTCGATTAATCAGCCCAATGGCTTGTCGTCCTGGATGGTTGATTTGTGTCCATATCTGTGCCTCTGTTCCTGCCGCTGCTTGCGCCCACGTTTGCAGTAATTCAAAATGTGTTTTGTCCTCTACTACAACGTTGTTAGGCTCTCCGAGTGCCTTAGCATCCACCATGATATTGCCCGTAATCAATAGACCTGCACCGCCTTCTGCCCATCGTTTGTAAAGGTTAATCAACGTTGGTGTCGGTGCGCCTTTCATTGTTCCCAAAACCTCACTTGTGGCAGATTTGACGATGCGATTGGAGATGATTGTGCCGTTTTTGAGGGTAAATGAGGAGGATAAATGCTGCATATAAAGTAGCGAGTTTACAAGTGCCGGATAACGAGTTATATTCGTCGTCAATATACGAGTTATTTTCTTCTTTCTACCTCAAAATAAAAAGTATCCTCCTCTTTGAACGGAATGGTTTTGATGTATTTCATACCCGCTTTTTTCAAGACCTTTTGAGAGCCAATATTTTCAGGATGGGTAATAGCGACAATTTTAGATAAGCTTTTTTCCGAAAAACCGTACTCGACTAATTTAAGCGACATTTCAGTGGCATATCCGCGTTCCCAATATTTTTTCATGAGGCGATAGCCGAGTTCTTGGTGGTTCGAATATTGGTATTTTTTGAGCATAAACCAACCGATAAATTCTTCCGTCTCTTTTTCAATTGCTGCCCATACACCGAAACCGGGATTTTCTTGGTAATACGCCATGCAGTGTTCAATGATTTTCGGATAATCCGACTTTTTATCCTTCGCAAATTGAGTCAAATATTTCATCACTTCGGGGTCGCTGTCGAGTTCGTAGATTTTTTCCCAATCTGATGGTACGAACGGGCGCAAATAGAGACGAGTGGATGTGAGGAAGGTATTTTTCATATCTTCGATGAAGTTAATGCTTTATGACGAATTTTTTATCTATTTCTCATCCACACTAAAAAAATCGCCACCAAACCACCCAAAATCCACCACCACATTCGACCGGATGATTTTTTCTCTCGTTGAATGACATTATTAACTTCCTCAATGGTAATCAATTGATTCACAGCTTGATTGGATAAAGTCTGTACTTTCCCACCCGTCCACTTCACCATCACAGAATCCACCTGCGTAGCTGCGCCCAAACCAAAATGCGCTATCGTCGAATTTTGCGAAATATGACTCGAACCGCCCCCGTCAATCTCCCGAATCATGCGCTTACCGCCCACAACGATTTCGACCCGCGAACCGATGCCATTGGCTTCTGCGTCAACGCCTTTTAGTTGGATTTTCAGCCAATTGCCCAATGAATCTGTATCGTTTCTATACAAAATCGTCTGCGAAGGAATCGGATACGCCAAGACCGGTTTTTGATTCACCACAAGAATATCTTGGTCGCCGTCATTATCATAATCAAACACCACCGAACCACGACTGATACCATAGTCGTCCACGCCCACAAAAGCCGCCCTTTCTGTAAAGGTGTTATCCGTATTTTCAAAATAAAAATTATTCATCGGCGTGCAATTAGGGTTGAGGTCGCCATTGGCACAAAAGAGGTCAAGGTCCCCATCGTGGTCAAAATCTGCGAAATTCGCGCCCCATGTTATCTTGAATAATTTTGTACCTAATTCCTCCGCTTTATCCGAAAAAGGCGCGTTCACACCGCCATTGACCATAAATAAATTGAAGCGAATATTCGTGAGAAAATAATCCAACCAACCATTATTATCGTAATCGCCGACTGCGGCTGCCATTGCGTTGATTCTCACGTCCATATTCATTTGTTTTTCTACATAAGTGAACGTGGATTCGGGGTATTCATTTCGCAATAAATAATTGGGTTTTGCCTTATACCCAAAGTCGTGATTGACCAGCAAATCTTGGTCGCCGTCATTATCAAAATCCGTAAATAAGCCGCCAAAACCAAAGCCTTTATGTGTCAAACCGTAGTCGGCATAGACATTTTTAAAGGACTTTCCGCCCTCGTTCAATAGCAAATATCCCTTCGCTGTATTATTGGCATTGACCATCGTGGCGTCGCTGATTTCGTTCAATTCGCCGGTGTAATCGTGGAAATAATTGCCCACATAGGCATCGGGAAAACCATCTGCATTGAAGTCGCCAAAGCTCACGCCTGTGCTGAAAGAATTCATGCGATTCAAGCCGTATTTTCCTGTCGCATCGCGGAACGTATTATCGCCGTTATTTAGAAAAAATAAATTCTTCGCACGCGGAATCGCTGCCTCCGTATCCATCGTATTTATCGTCGTCACAAACAAATCGACCCAACCGTCGCGGTTCACATCCGCCCCCGCTACACCCTGCGTCATGTACTCGCTCGTCACCTCCAAGCCCGACCCTTCGATGATATTTTCAAACGTTCCATCTTGCTGATTCAGGTATAATATATCGTCATTCATTCCGCCCGTCAAATAGACATCTTCAAAGCCGTCATTATTCACATCCAACACACAAATACCGCCACCCAAAAACCCCTCGAATACCCCAAATTGGTGGTCAATGCCCGCTGCTTCAGTTACGTCCGTGAATTTTGTTTGTGCGTAAATTATTGATTGGCAGTTGATTAAAATTAGTATGGTGATTATTTTTTTCAATGTTGAAATTATTTTTTCTCGTAACGGCTGTCTTTAGCTGCCGACGACCGTAAGGGAGCAATACGTAAATTTGAGAAAATGTTATACGTGAAGTTACGGAGATTTCAATACAGAAAGGAAATAATAAGGGTTTGTTTTTTGACAAATTGCCCAAAATCCATTACTTTTGAATAATGACAACAACATTAGACAATAGAAAACAACGACTTATCCAAGATATTCTGAAATTGGACAGGGAGGATGATGTGCTGAAAATCGAGGCGCAAGTCAAGGCGATTCAAACAGTAAAAAATCGTTCAAACGAAACAATACATGATTTGGATTTTTACGTAGGTAATATTGAAGAAAAAGTGGACATTAAAAAAATTGCAAAGGAGCAAAATGTCCAGCAATTATCTATGGAAGAATTGAATATCATGATTGAAAACGCTGATTTTCAGGAAGATATTGATGACTTACTTTTAGCCTTAAAATAACAAAATGCGATACGTTTTAGACAGTAATATTATTCTATTTTATGCCCGAAACTCCGATAGAAAGCGTATAATCGAAGAGCAATACCAACCATTCAGCGAGGATAATACAGCAATCATCTCGATAGTCACAGTAGCGGAACTTATCTCACTTGCTCAACGACAAAAATGGGGTGAAAGAAAACAAAAGGTGCTTCAGAAAATATTTGACAGCTTAGTTATCGTTGAAATCAGGTATTCAGATTTGATACAGGCATACGTAGCCATAGACACCTACAGTCAAGGAAATGATGAAAATCGCCCTTTGAAAACAAGCGCAAGAAATATGGGTAAAAACGATATTTGGATTGCTGCAACAACACATATCACAGACGCAAAATTGCTTACAACTGATAAAGATTTTGACCATTTGAATGGAGAATTTGAATGGAGAATTTTTTGAAATCGCTTCAATTAAATAAGCAAAAAAAATCCGCCCAATCCGCAAAAATCCGCGTCCCATTTCTCTCATTTCACCTCTCCCGTCTCCACTCCAACTCATTCACATACCGCCCAATCCGCGCCCCTTCTTCCAGCCCGACCTCATTATCCAAATGCGTATGAATGCCGCCATAAAACCGCGAATCTGCCGTCTCCAATGCCACCGACCAAAAGCTATCAAAGTGCCGCGCCACAAAATCAACATCACGAATTTCGTCGCGTTCTCTGCCTATATGCGTATCGTCCGTAAAGCTAAATTCATCGCCATACAAGTCAATCATCACAGTAGCCGCTGCCGCCGCTTGTATCGCATGACCCGATGGAAAAGACGGAAAAGGCGGGTCGGGCCAAAACGAAACCCACTCATTATCAATATGTTGTGGAATAAATGTATTCGGACGTTCCGAAAAAAAATGGTACTTCCATTTCCAACATTCAACAAACGCATCTGCCACCGCCATGCCTACACGCGCGTAAGTTTCGGCGCATTTTATGAGGGATGCTTGCTTCGTTTTCAGCGCAATTGTGGCGATATAATACGAATGTCCGGGCGGCGTAAACGTGTCGTCCGGGTCATCACTCCACCAAATGGCGGCTTCCTTTTCGGCTTGCGTGAGTGTGCGTTCTTTTTCGTAAACTTCCGCAAACATTCGGTAATAATCCGACGATTTATCGGTGCTGTATTCGAGCATTTTTGGAGTTGGAATTTGAGCATTTTTCGCTACAAACGTTCGATTTTTGCCCCAATGCGGATGCAAAGGATGATGGCTAAAAGACTGTGCAAACAAGGGCGGTTTCCAAGAACCGGGAAAATCGGGATGCACCAATGATTTATCAAAATTCTTCAAGTAAGCGCGATGTCCGCCGTCCGTTTTTGACCATTCAAAAATGTCTTGTGCAATTTTTTTACCGAAATCCACAGAGCGTTTTGCGGTCTTTTTATCGTTTATTTTTATGGAAAAACTATCAAAAATCACTTGTTCGAGCGAGTCGATTTTTGTCTTATTGCTATCCGCCGTTTGAATGTAAATACTTCGTAGAATCTCCGCTTGTCCTGCGTTGAGTGCTAAGACCCAATCGTAATTTTCGTCTTTTTCAGGCTTTGTAAGCTCCTTTAAATCAGTTAATTGCCCTTCCAAAGATTGATATTCAAGGAAGCCGTGTACCACCGATTCATACATCGTCAAACCAATATAACCCAAACAACGCGAGGCGAATGTAGGCGAATTGGCAGGTGTGTATTTGGTGATATGCAGGGTCAAGTCCGCCCATTTTGTGGCGACTTCTTGCTCTGTCATTTCTACCACTTCTTTTTCGGAACATTGACAAGAAAATACACAGATTAATAATATGAAAGAGAGATAACGAAATATCATTTTTAAAACACAAAAAAGCAAATCGTCATTCCGCACCCCGATGCGGAATCTGCCCGATTTTAGCACCATTTTAAATTAAAGCTACTGTTTGACATCGTGCCAAGATGTAACAGATTCCGCGTCGGGGCGCGGAATGACGGTTGATTTGACAGGTAAATGTAGCAAAATAACCCGACGAATCCTTAAAATAATATTTTGAAAAATATCTTTCTTACACAATAAAACGCCGTGAATGTTTATATTTGTTAAAATTTTCTACTATGAAATTCATAAAGATTCTTCTCTGTGTAATGTTACTATGTTTCGCTTGTGCAGAAACAAATACAAGGAACTCCCCTACCCCTAATTCAACGCCTTCCAATGCGATAATTCCCTTTCCAAATAAGGTTAATTTTTCCGATAAATTTTCCGACATAAAAGAAGTAAACCTACCCGAATCCGGCGAAAATTACGACATCGCTTTTAATGCGGTGAATAATTATTCGTTTAAAAACATTAATATAAATATAAATAAAAACGAAAATGTAATTATCTCAAAATTAGTAACTAATGAAACGAAAGGCGCGTTTGAATTAAATATTTCTAATGATAAAATCACAATCGCAGCGAATGAAAAAGAAGGCATATGTAATGCGATGAGTCGCATTTGTCAATTGTCGGCATTGAATGAAGGACGCTTGCCGATTTGTGAACATTTAAATTTATCTCAAATAAAAAGTCAAAAACACGGCAGAACATCTTTTTCAACTACATTATTTTGGTTTTAATAATGCGTAAAATAAGATGCCACATAAAATTTTAACATAAAAAAAGCATATTTTTATTTGATTACTCTTCTTTTTAAATATACCTTTACATATCACAAACATTTAAATTATTATTTTTGTATAACTTTAACCTATTACCTAATCGTAGTGTTTGAATCCCGTATTTCCCAATATCTTTAAAAAAATACGTTTATTCCCTCAAACGCTACCCAAAAAGAAAATCATGAAAAGGAACTTCTTATCAATTTTTAGTATCGCGTCAGATACATATTTTCAAAAATATACAAAATCACAACTACCTGACAATTAGTTGTCTAAACAAGTTTAATGAAACTTGTTTAGGCTTTTCTATCGGCTTCGTATATTCCTTGTCCTTACTATTTCCAATAACTGATATTGTTATTTGAACTAATCGTATGTCACCACGATAGCATTTGCTTGCATTGTGGCGAAATGATTTTAGTACCATTTTATTTTTATTACGTAAAAAAATAAAAATAATATTTTAAATTATTTTTTGTAATTTAAATTTTGTGGCAGTTATACTTTTGTGTTATTGAAGTTAAATAAAAATTATATTATTAATTTTAAATTACTTTATTCTACTTAAAGTACCAAATTATGAAACGAACTATTTACTTTTTAATGACAGCGATATTCTCCATATTTAGATGTCCTGTTTATTCATCCCCAAAACAATTATTTTTTCCAACTTACATGCTAATTATTGTAAGTTTGCTTTTATGTAATCAACTCGCTTTGGCACAGTCACCGTGCCCAACCTCTTGCCCTACTGCCCAACAGGTCATAGTTAACGTAGATGATATCACTGCTTTGCCTGAGTGTGGTGTTGACGATGTACAGCTAAACGCGGATTTAGATAATGGTGAATGTACCGACGGCCAATCCCCCCCGTTTAGTTGCGTTGCCTATATTTTTAACCGTGGTCCAAATTCTACGACCTTAAATATCGGGGGTAACTTAGGGATAGGAAATGGCTGCCAGGGTAGCGTTGATGCAGTTTATTTGCAATATACTGACCCGACAGGAATGCCAGTTTGCGATGATTTTGAGGTTTCCGGTTCGGGTTTGGATTTGGATTTGGTATTTCCGACAGATATGAACGCATTAAATCAATGGGCTGTTTTGCAAATTACGGTGTTTGTCTGCTCCGAAAACGCCAATTCAGGAGTCAGCCTTTGCGATGCCTGTGCCAATGAACCCGAACCTTGCACATTTGAAGTCACCTGCGGTGCATCAACAGATTTGGGTACTTACGATTGTACTACCTTCTCAGACATTCCGGCTGCACCCACTGTAATGACAGATGTCTCCGGAGATATTACAGTGGATAATGCTGACGGTGATTACGGTATAGATGTAGGCGATATGCCTTGCGGTGATCCTATTGTAGTGGTTGTTGACTTGCCTGCTACACCCACAGATGCTTGTGGTGCAGCCGATTATACCGTGACCCGTACTATTACGATTATTGATGATGAAGATGCTAGCGGTGATTTTACAGCAGGGGAAGAAATGATGGATTGTGAGTATACTTATGTGATTGAGGTGGACACCGACCCACCCGTATTCGCAAGTTGTCCGGCGGTCGGTACTCCACCCACAGATTTGGGATGTAATCCCGAAACTACCGATTTTCCTACTGATGCTGAATTGATTACAATGGTCGATGTGTCGGATGTCTGCGGTATTATGCCAGCGAATATCACCGTAGCTTCAGCGGATGCTGTGGCCGGATGTGTTACTACGAGAACTTATACGGTTACGGCAATTGATGATTGTACGAATATGAGTACTTGCGAGGTCGTCTATCAATTTACGACCGATACCGACCCGCCTGTATTGGCAATTCCGGCAAATGAAACCTTAGCTTGTTCCCTTACACCTCCTCAAGCTCCTGCCATGATAGCGGTGACAGATAATTGCGATGTCGATACTACTATTCCTTTGGAAAATACTGAAGTCGTCGGCAATTGCCGGGAAGGATTTACAGCAGTATTTACTTACGGTCCGGTGACAGATGCTTGCGGAAATATTGCGCTTGCACAGTCGTTCACTATCAGTACCACACCCTGCGACTGTACTGAGGAAACAAATATTCAAACGTGTGACGATAACGACCCTTGCACCATCAATGATATGGTAACACTGGCTTGTGATGATTCTGTGTGCGTACCCTGTGCAGGCGAACTCATCGGTCCGCCCATCCCTTCACTCACCTGTCCTCCGGCGGAATTGGACAAATGCGCCACCGACGGCAGCAATACCTTTGATTGCATGTTTAAAGACAACAACCCGCTTACTGCGGCATTGGGTACTGAAGCCAATCCAATTATTGGTGGTTCCAATCCCGGCGTAGTGAGTAACACTGGCATTATTGATGCCTCTGCCTTGAACGTGGGTACATACAGTTTTACGCTAGCTTACGAAGCTCCGCCGGGCTGTATCAGCGACCCCGTTACTTGTACTTTTACGGTGATAAATCCTAAATCTGCCAATGCGGGCTCATTCCCCCGCAATTAGTATTCTCATATTTTTAATTGCTCTATAAATATGATGAATATTTTTGAAACCACAGCATGGGCATTTTGCCTGTGTTGTGGTTTTTTTATTGTGTGTAAAACGATTTTGCAAATCGTTCTGTGCAGATATTGACGATTTACAAAATCGTTTTACGTTACACATCGTTTGTGTGAATAGATGAAACGCAATTCATTCTCCCTAAAACATTTAAATTTATCTCAAATATAAAGTCATTTCCACACAATCATCATGTTATAATTTGGCTGTAAGTGGATAAAAAACTATACTTACAGCCAAATAAACCGTATATTTGGCTATAAGTAGGTTAAAATAAATACTTACAGCCAAGTATAAAAAGCATGACACCATTTATAGGAAGAGAAAAAGAACTGCACAGACTACGGGCGATGTTGGGGAGTGGACGGTCAGAATTTGTGGCGGTCTATGGTCGGCGGCGAGTCGGGAAAACGCTGTTGATACGCAAGGCTTATAACGATAAATTTACGTTTAGAGCATGTTTAAATTTTTTCAAACTGATAATCAATAGCTTATGGTTTTGACGAAGCATCAAAGAGGGCGTTTATCGGGATAAACAACTGATTTGATGTGAAGTCAAGTTCATAAGACATTGGTTTTCAGGCAGAAAAAATTTAAACATGCTCTTAGAATGTTGGGCATTGCTAACGCGAATACGCCCGCGCAGTTGCAGAATTTCCACACAGCACTCGCCCGCGTACTACCTCCCGGCAAGGAAACGCAGCTGCCCAGAACATGGTTTGAGGCATTCGGTCAACTCAGCGATTTTCTGGAAAAATCAAAGGACAAGCGCAAGGTGGTTTTTATAGATGAGTTGCCGTGGTTTGATACACGACGGTCAGATTTTGTGTCCTCATTGGAGCATTTTTGAAACAGTTGGGCGGCGTATCGGAAGGCTTGACCCGCGACGAAATCATCAAAATATCCAAACTACCAGACGCAGGCAGCACGACGAAGATTTTGGACGAACTCGAAAAAAGCGGATTCATCAGACGCTACCTACCATATCAAAAAAAGAAACGCAATAGTCTTTATCAATTGAGCGATTTTTACACGCTGTTTTACTTGCGTTTTGTCGAAAAATCTGACCCGAATGATAGTAATAATTGGGTCAATTCGATTGATAAACCTTCGCATCGGGCATGGAGTGGCTATGCTTTTAAACAGGTTTGTTTACATCATATTCCTCAGATTAAGAAGGCTTTAGGAGTTTCGGGTGTGGTGTCCTATTCGTCGGCTTGGAAAAGTCAGACTTCCGAACCGGGCGCACAAATTGACCTCCTGATTGACCGCAGAGACCAAGTGATTAATTTGTGTGAAATGAAATTTTCGACCACGCCATTCGCTATCACGAAGTCGTATGCGGCGAATTTGAATAACAAAATTCAGGTATTTAATGAAAAAACAAAAAACAAAAAAGCCGTTCATTTGACGATAATTACGACCTTTGGATTGAAGCAAAATATCCATTCGCACATCGTACACCGCGACTTGACTATGGATGTGTTGTTTGAATAATGCGTTTCACCTCATTCTCACCCAAAACAAAAGCCCCACCACAAAAGCTCCTAAAATCCACCACCACATTCCACCGGAAGATTTT
>ENA-ORXR01001905-ORXR01001905.1-marine-metagenome-genome-assembly--contig:-NODE-1905-length-20973-cov-9.728130_pt1 | contig 20973 bp, 13 predicted proteins | sample MGYA00237866_ERZ511479 | MGnify/ENA metagenome assembly ERZ511479 | reverse complement strand
GGGGGGGGGGGGGGGGGGGGGGGGGGGGGCGGTGCAACTCGGCTGGGGGACGACAGAAGACGAGACGCTGGGCGTAGCGGAGGCGTCGTGACAAACGACAAGGGAGTGCGGTTGGGAGTTCCAGGGTAGTAGAAGAAGTGTGCAGCTCTGTCACCGCCGCGGGGCGCCGCCGGTAAAGCCATGACGGCACTGGTGCGGGGCACCGGCGCCGCCCGCCGCCTAAGTGCGCCCCGCTGTCGCAAGCTCACCGGCAAGCCCGCAAGGGTCACCCGAAGGCCAAGCCCACCCACGGCCGTGTGGGGAGGCAAACACGGGGGCTTAACTCACAAAGGAGCCAAGAACAGAGCTCAGCACAAAGGGGCGCGAGGGGGGCGGCCACCAGGAGCGTCCTCGGCGTGATGGCGGTGGGCGTGGGCAGGGGCCAGTGCAAGATGCAGCCAGTGCAATGACCACGACCAAGTGGTTGCTACTGTTATTTGGCCGGATACCTGTGAACAACCCACCAATTCAACGATTTCCGCTCCGCGGAAATCAAGAAATCGAATCATGTACGGGCAATCAGTGACAGCTAGCTGGATCGGCGCTAAGGCCCGTGGGGGTGGCCGGAGGCGGCCGCCAGGGGCCCCTGGCGGCCGCCTCCGGCCACCCCCACTACAGCCCCGGGGCTGTAGAAACCAGGGGGAAGGAGCGGGCCGTCCATGCTGCTGCAGGATGGAGAGGCAGGGATTGATTCCATCCAACACACATTGTTTCTGAACGTGACGTTCGCCTGTGTATCGATCAGCCGCCCCCGCTATAGCGGGGGGGCGAGTAGCGCTACTCGCCGTGTGCGGTAGCACCACTGGCCGACGGCTCCTCGGGAAAAGTGTTCATGTACACGCATAGACACCTACATTGTCGACGACCGTCTACTGATATCGCCTGTAGACGCCCCAGCCCCATCGTAGCCACCATCGCGCCTACGCCCAGCTCCGGTACAGCAACTGGCCGCACTCTGCAATGTCCCAACTCCCCCAAGACGCGTCGCCGACGCCTACTGGCACCCGTCGGCACCCGTCCACTCTCGCCTGCATCCGCCAGCGACCGCCAGCACCCTCCGGCTCGCACCAACACAGACAGGCACCCGCTGGCACGTCCTAGCACCAGCCCGCTACACCCTCCCTCTCACTCGTCACACTGCGGGTCGTACATCTTGGTGAGCACCCCCTCCAGCGTAAGCCCGCTCACATCCCGGGTGGCCACCCCGAGTTTGGCCGCCGCCCGCGCCACCGCCAGCGCAATCACCGCGCTCACCCGGCGCACATCCTCCATCGGTGGGTATAGTGCCCCCGCCGCGAGCCGTTCCGCGCTCACCGCGTCCGCCAGCACCTGCGAGGTGGTCAAGAAGAGCGCGTCCGGAATGGTCGCCGCCCCGGCAAGCACAACGCCCGCACCAATCCCCGGGAAGCACAGGGCGTTGTTGCCTTGAGAGACCTCCATCACCCGCCCCGACGGTAGCGGCACTGGGTCAAACGGCGACCCAGACGCAAACACTACCCGCCCGCCGGTGTGCTCCACCGCCTCGGTGGCGGTGCACTCAGACTTGGAGGTGGGGTTGGAGAGCGCAAACACCAGAGGCCGCTCGTTGGCCGCCGCCATGGCGCGGAGCACCTCGGCTGAAAAGGCGCCGTGGACGGTTGACACGCCGATGAGGGCGGTAGGCTTGAGCGTCTCAACCGCGGTGAGCAGGCTTGTGTCCGAGGTGAGGGAGGCGAAGGTCTTATCATCCAACCTCTGGGCAAACGGCTCCTTCTCCGCAGAGATGGCTGCCTTGCGGCCGTGCGCGACAATACCCTTGGAGTCGAGGAAGTAGCACCGCGCGCGGGCCGCCTCGCGCGTCAGACGCGCCCGCCCGGCCGCGTCACCATTGCCAGTGGTCGTGTTGGCCTCGTCTTCGGCAAGCATCTGCGAGGACAGCAGTTCCGCAATGCCAATCCCCGCGCTGCCTGCCCCCAGGAAGAGAAACGTGTGCTCCCGCACCTGCGACGGCACGCCGTCCATCTTGAGGGCAGCGAGGACGCCGGCGGTCGCAACCGACGCCGTTCCTTGAATGTCGTCATTGAAAGTGGTGTACGAGTCCCGGTGGATGGCCAGGAGGCGCGCGGCGTTCGCGTTTGCAAAATCTTCAAATTGAATCAACACGGCGCGTCCAAACGCCGCAACGGCGCCCGCAAGCACAGCCTCGACAAACTTGTCGTACTTCTCGCCGCGGACGCGGGGGTGGCGGGCGCCGAGGTACGTCGGATCCGCCAGCAGCTCCTCGTTGTTGGTGCCGCAGTCGAGCGTGATGGGCAGCGTGTGGCGCGGGTGGATGCCACCGCAGGCAACGTACAGCGAGAGCTTCCCCACTGGGATGCCGTGGCCGTGCGCGCCCAGGTCACCGAGCCCGAGAATGCGCTCCCCGTCGGTCATGACGATCACGCGGACATCCCGCTCCGGCCAGTTGGCAAACGCCTCAGCAATAGCCGACAACGGTGAGTCGATAGAGAGGAAGATGCCGCGCGGGCGCACATAGAGGCGGCCATAGTTCTGGCACGCCGCCCCTACAATAGAAAAAGTGTAGGTGAGGAAAAAAAATAGTGGACATAAAAGCCAGAGGGCAAGCACAAAACAAAGCTAGCCAAACAATGAAAATTACAGGCATGTCAGTGAAGGGTCCCGACACGCACAAGGAGAATGTACCAAAAAAAAAAAAACGCAAATCCCAACCTCCTTCACTCCGTCTCCGTTTCGCCGCCCCTCTGCACCAACGTACCCACTACTGGCGTGTAGATGAGTGGCATAATCCGAGTCAGGTGTGTCAGCACGGTCGCGTAGAAGAGGCGCTCGTCTGCTGTATCAACCGAAGCCAGGTACTCCCACTGATCAAGCCCAGGGCGGAGGTTGCCCAGCCGCCGCATCACGCGCATGACTTGCGTCGGCAGAGTCTCCACCGTCGGCGGCAGGAGGCCGGTCAAGCCCAGCGCCGCGCGCTGCTCGGCCGTGTAGCGTAGGCCCTGCGACCGCGATCCGATGCGTAACAGTTCCGCGCCCGACGAGGCCAACGCGCCAGCAGCAGCGGCGGGCGTCGCCGCGGGTGCGTCGGTCGCTGTCACCCCATCCGTCCCGAGCGCCGCCCCGTTGCCCGGCTTGGCCGCCAGGGGGGGGGGCGCGGCAGCGTCCAGGTTGACTGAGCCGTTGCCGGCAACGCTCGGACCGGGGGCCATGATGGCACGCAGCGGCTGTGCGCGGCGATAGATGGTGGTGGTGGTGGTGGTGGCGGTGGTAGCCAGGGGAGGGAGGAAGCAGACAGGACACTGAGAAGCGGGGGGTGAGGGGGCGGTCCACACCTGACGTCGGGATGCGAGCGGCAGGCCAGCAGACGAAGCTCCTATGAAGGCAATCACAGAAGGAGGGGGCGCGTCCGGTTGGGAGGGGCCAGGCACGGGTCCGACCATAGGCAGAGAAACGGGGGTCGCAAGGAGAGGGGTCGACACCAGGCGCCAATAGGAGGTCAGCCACCGATGCCAATAGACCGTGGCACAGCCAGTGAGCGGGCGCGGGCAGCCTCCCACGGCTCTCGGCGGTCACACAGACCAAGAAAACCCACAGAGCGACGCCAAGACGACGCGGGCAGCCGAGAGAAACCTGGCGCGGCGCGGCGTAGCATACCAGCGGCGAAAAGGGCTGGGAAACAACGAGGGAAGGGACGTTCGGTCGACCCACCAGTCCGCTGCGTGCCACCCAGGCAGAGTCCCACGTCGCGCTGCGGGGGAGCACCGGTGCCTGCTGGCGTCCGTGCGCAGCGTGGCGCAATGCCAAGCCAGGACGCGGGGGGGAGGGCGGCACGCGGCTGCCGGCTGGCGAGTCTTTGGCTCTGACCCCCCCCATCCCGCTAACTCGCAATTGGGTCTTCTGTCCCCCTATTCCAAGTCAGATTCATCCTTGTCAGCCAGTGCCCAGCCAGTCTCGAGGGGTGCAAATGTGGAGGAGCCGCCTGGACACCGTGCATCGCCTCGTGTCAAGCAGCCTCGTCAACCCATTGGCCGAGGCGGTCGCGGCGGCCTCTGGGAGAGAAGACAGGAGGGCCACGTCACTCCAGGTCAGGGGGAGGCTCGGCACCAACCCGAGCACCCATCTTGCCCGCTTGCCTGGCTCCGATAGGACAGGTCGGCAGTTTTTCTCGTGGCAGCTGCGACGGCACGCAACATGATGGCTGGAAGCACGAAGCTCTTGAGCGTCCCAGTCCGTGGCAATAACTCCTGGGTGGGTCGTCCTGCAGCATCACTGCCGCGCTGATCATGAAGCTTGTTGACCAGGTGACGCTCCATCGACTCTTCGCTGGTGCTGGTCACTTGGCAACAGTACTTGTTTCCAGTGTCCACGTCAAGGTGCCACGAGCAAAACAACCAGCCCGCCTCCTCATTTTCCCTCCTATTTGCCTATATCCCCCCATCGCCCTCCCCTCCCCCGTCAAAAGGCGCGTGCCAGCCAGGCCACCCCTCAATACACCATGGACCCCCGCGGTAGGAGCCACCGCACGGCGGTGGCCATCCCCCCACCGTGCAACCCTCGCGCCAGCCGCCCCCCCACCACGTCCCGCACGCCGACTGCCGCCGCCCACCGCACCGGCGCCAGCAGCCCGTGCGCCACCGCCGGTGCTACGGCGGTAGTGTAAGCGCTGACAGCCACACCGTCGACGAGCAACTCGCCGGCAGCCGTGTGGGGGGCGTACCTCCCGGCGGCCTCCATCATCGTCGCCGTCGCGGTAACGGCTTCAAGGCGGCTGCCATTGGTGGACAGCGCCGTGGCCGCCGCGGGCATGTCGACCACGTGCAGGTAGTTGCCAACCACCACAGCTGCGGCAGCCACCAGACGACGGCGAGGAGCCGTCCGCGGCACGCCCCCGCACAGCCCTCCGCCGCCACCGCTGACGGGCGGCTCAAAGACGTACACATAGTGCCCCGGTGTCGCGACGAGCACCGCCGACGCCGTCGTCAGCCGCACGTACGTAGTGAGCGCGGACGGCTCCGCGTGCGACCACGCCACGATCGGCGACCACGCGGTAGGGCCGACGCGCACAACGTCCCCCACCGCCAGGGCGTCCATGCGCACCCGCCCCACGCCGCGCACGGCGACGGTGGCGAGGCGCGGGAAGCACGCGTCGGTGGCGCCACCGCTGCTTGGCGCCGATGTCGGCGTCATTGACGGCGTTGACGTTGGCGTCGCCGCCGCCGCCGCAGCGGCCGCGTTGCGGTACACGCACAGCCGCCCGCGGGCGGAGAGCGTCAGCGCCGTTTCCCCCTCTGCCCAGCCCGCGCCAGGAAAAGGCGTCCGCGCCGCTTCCGCAGCCGACAACGTCGTCGCTGTGCCGCGTAGCGCGCCCGCCCGGAAGCCGCACCAGGTGCCGGCACCGACAATGCCGACAAGCAGCGACGGGCGCGGTGGCGGGCTCGCCGTCGGCGTCGGTGGTGGCGTCGAGCCGGCTGCCGGCGGCGCGGGGGGGACCACCCGTCGCGCCGGCGGGGGCGGCCCGAGCAACTCGTCGAGGGTGGCGTTGGCCGCCGCCGCGTCGGGGCGGGCAAACACCAGTTCCGCCTCGCCGGTGCAGGGCATGAGTCCGACGGCGGCGGCAGATGAGCGCATGGTGGCGACGCCGCGCACCGCGTCGACGGCGGTGACGCCGAGCACAAAGCTGGGCGGGCACCCGCTGCCGGTTGTTGGCGCGACGGCCAGAATGTAGACGCCCGCGGCAGGCTGCCCTGGGAGAGTCGGTCGCTTCTCGGCCGCTGCGGGGTGGTGGATGGCGGCCGCCGCCGCGACGGCGATGAACGCCGTCGCGGCGGCGGTGGCGGGGGACCGACGGGTGGGCCGTGGCGCCATGGCACTGGGTGTCGATAGGGAAGAGAGAGTGAAAGTGGGCAGGACGGGCAGATGCGCGTCAAGCGGTCGGCTGACGACGCACAGGGGCCGTCTCCAGCGAGCGCTTGAAGTAGCCGCATGGCCATCCTGATGATCAGGCTGCCGTCGCCACAGGTCCTGACGGGGTCTGAGGGGAACGAACTACACGCAAAGAACAAGTGCCAGGGAGAGGCGGCGGCAGTAGCCCGCTATTGCGATGGCGGCGCGCCCGCCGCCCGCATTCCGAACGCAGCGTGTGCGTCAGCAGCCGCCCGCCGCCCCCCACACTGTTGCATTCATGGTCCGGCCGCAGCGCTGCGGATCCGGCTGCACGCGAGGGAGCCGACGCGTGACCCGCGAACAACCGAGATGAATGCCGTTCCGTCAATCGGCCCCAAACGCTACGCTTCGTTGCGTATGAGTGCACCAAGGATGGCCCTGTCGGGCGCCCATACGCCGCCCGAAGACTCGCATTCGAGGCGGAACCACCAAAAAGCAGACCGAGGCCTCCTCCACAACGAGTGCGTAACGGTCCGTCAACGCGTCAAACCACCCAAAGCAGACGCTCTCTGAACCACAGACGACGCGCGCCACACGCGAGCGTGCAGACTCCAGTGGCTCGCCCACCAGCGCTCAAGGGAGTGCATAAGAAAAAGAAAAAGTAAGGTGCGTCGCCAACACAAAGAGGCACGCGGACCAGACGCGCCAAGGACACGTGCGTGGCACGGCCGCGCGTAAGTGCAGCATGCACACTCACAAAGCATCCCGCCGTCCTCGCCCACGTCTCCACGGCGCTCCCCGCTCACTTCGCGCGGCGCTCGTAGAGGACAACGTCACGAGCAGGCTAGCGTGCAGGGCGACAGCGGAATGCCGCGACTTGTTGTGGCCTCGCTCCAAAGGGGAGGCGACAACGCGCGACCGCGCCGTGACGGATAGTGCGGCGGCCGCAGCGGCAACGGCGACGGCGGCGGATGCGTGCGGGCGGCGCGCCTAAAGCCGCCCGATGGCGGCGGCGGCGCGACGGCCAAGGGCGTTGACGCAGCTGCTTTCCACCCCCCTCTTTTCCCCGCTGCCCCTCGTGCGGCCGCCGTCGTATCCCCACCACCCGTAGTGGGCGAGTCTGCCGATGCTGGCCCGTAAAAAGGTGGTGTCGGCGGCGACAGAAACAGCGACGGCCACCCGCCAGACCGCCGCCGGTCTGCGGCCAACCGAGGGTCGGTGGCCGCGACCGCCACTGACAGCCATGCCGCGATGGAGTGTTCACACGGCGGCGACCGCCGCAACCAGTGGCGCATCCCTTGCTCTTCTGCCCCTGGAGGCCGCACGCACACGGGCGATGGCCACCCCCTCGCACCCTCCCCCCGCGCGTCGCGCGTCGACAACAGCCATCTGGCCGGCAGCGCCGCCGACGGTGGCGACCAGCTGTGGATACGCCGCAGCCGCCCGCCAAGTCTTGAGGGCGCCCATGGCGACGGCCGTCGCCGACGGCGGACGCGCGCAAGCTGCCGGCTTGGCGCGCGTGCCGTGGCTGCCGCCTATGCGGTGGCCGCGACCACGCTTGCAGCCGCCGCCGGCGCCATGACGCCTACTCGAAGGCGCTGGCAATGGTCACGGGCTGCCACGAGACACTGACAGAAGATAAGTGTGGAAGAAAAAAACATATTGGAACAAACAGCCCTTCTACTCCCCTCCCCCCCTCACTGCCCCCCCTTTTCAGTGCTCGCACAGCGAAAAGTCGGCTTCAAACAGCTCTTCATTTTCTGTCACCACCCGCGCAGACCGCCTCGCCATGAGCGCCTCGCGGTGGCGCCGTGCATCGACCGGGCTCATCCAATCCCCCGTGGCGGAGACGATGCCGTCCAGAAGCTCCGTCGGCAGCGCGCCGACGTGGTTGCCCGCTGCCGGCAGCGTCGACGCGAGCTCGGTAGCAAGCCACTCGGCTTGCTGCGGTGGCACCGTGTCAGCCGTGACGGCGGCGCCGTCCGCCGCCAACGTCGGGTCGACGAGGAAGATGGCGACGATGGAGCGGCGGCCGGGGCGGGTCGGGTCAGCCAGGCGGAACGGTGACACGCGATGTTGCATGTTGGGGAAGGCGAGCACGCGGCCCGCCGTGTCGGTCGCCACCGATCCGAGCGGCTGGTTGAGCGGCGCCCCGTCGACGAGCCCGTAGAGGACGCGCACGCCGGTGTCGTCACCCTGCTCGTAGTCGGGGTTGTCAACCGCCGTGCGAAAGGCCAGGCGGCTACCCTCGATGTTGTCAATCTCGTAGTAGTAAATGCCTGTCGCGGCAATCGCCTCGGCGGGCACCCCTTCCATGTGCCATGTGCCGCCCGGGTAGTTCGGCCGGTCGGGGGTGAGTTCGATGCGGGCGACTTTGATGATCGCCCGCAAGCGACGACCGGCGAGGCGGATGCGGGGAGGGCGGGGCAGCGGCGCGTCCGCCGCGTGCTCGTCCAGCAGCGCCGGTAGCAATTCGGCGATGCGCCGGCGGCGCCACGTCTCGAGCGCCGCCTCATAGCTATCGTCCCCCTCGCCGTCCTCCTCAAAATCCGAGTAAACCGGCTCGGGGTCGTCGGGCGTTTCCGGAAAGCTACACGGCGTGACCGGGTACCGGTGCGGCAAGCCCCGTTGCGTGTCGGTCAGGACCGCTTCAAAGAGCGGCAGCATCGCCGCCAGCAGCCGCTCAATGACCCCATACGCGGGCGCCTCGTCGACCGGGTGCAAACCGTTGATATAGTGAGAGAGCGTCTCCACGGCCGCCGTGTCGGGATCCACCCCAAACGAAGACGCCAGCCACAGGTGGGTCTCGGACAACTCGTTGAGACGGTACATCATGTAAGGAGGGGGTGGTGACGGCGGCGGCGGCGGCGGCTCAACGGCGCCGCTCGTCAAGAATTCGCCCCACGATATGTCGGCACGCATGGCGGCAGTTGGGCGGCGGCGGCTCACCGTTGCCACATAGCAGTACAAGGATGGATGAAGGAGGTCGCGCACCCGCTCCTCTGAGCCGGGGTGCCAGTCGGGCGGCGAGCGGGCCTCGAGGGCGGCCGCCATCCCGACCACGTCCGCCGCCAAGGCCGGGGACACCAGCCCGTCGGAGAGCCATACCAGCTCCACGCCCGATGGAGTGGCTCCGCCAGGCATGTCAGCGCACCGTGCGGCGTCGGCGCGGAGCTCGGCAATCGCTGCGTCGAGCATGGCGGGCGTCAGCGGCGCCGGCGGGTCTCCCTCCTGGACGGCATTGTCAGCAGCCGTGGCGCTCGCGTTGCTGTCCCTCCCCCCCTCCCCTCCCGCCGCGAGCGCCTCGGCTGTCCAGCGGGCGGTGATGGCGTCATCGACGACCTTGGCCGTCCAGTCCGGCTTTTCCTTAACGGCGCGCAAAAAGGAGACGACGCACAGCTCGGCACGGGTGCGCACCTCCGACGCCCCCCCGTGGACAGGGTGCAGCACATGCCACGTCGGCGACAGGTCGTCATTGGTCGGACGGTAGCGGCTGGCTGACGACGTCCCAGCGGGCTCGACGTTGCCGGTAGCCGCGCCGGAGCACGACGATGCACCGCCGTCAGAGGCGGGGGGGGAGGCCATGACCGACGGCGCCGAGAAGCGGAGGTAGAGGCAGCGAGTACCACAGGGGCGCGGACAGTCGCCGTTGCGACTGAACGGCGCCGGGACACACAACCGCAAGGTCACCGTGTCCGATCGCCTGAGAGGAGGACACACGGCCCACCACAATGAGCACGGTCCGCGAGAGGGAGGGAGCGCACAGGATCCGAAGATGCCAGCGGAAGAGTGAGATGGTAGAGGTGGGCGCGGCGTTGGAAAGATGGGAACGTCGCAAGGACAACGAGAAGATGTTGCGTTTATGAACTGCGGTCACCGCGGCCTGCATTCTCGCTGCCACCAATGCCCCGGTGGATCGCAAGGGGGGGCCGCTTGTCTGCGCAGCTGGTCGCGGTGGCACCCCAAGCAGATGCATCCGATGGCGAGTGCCGGATATGCCTTTCGGGGTGCACGCTGATTGGACCACAGACGGCACCAGCCCGTGCGTCCTCCCGCCGCCCCGCGTGGCACCGTGACGTGGGTGCGGCCTCGACGCCGGACCTCCCCCGCGCCCTGCAGTGCACAACATACAATGAGTGCTCATGACTAAGAAGCGCCTCGCATCGTCAGAACAGTGGACACTGGAATGGGAGCCTGACCGGGAGTCCCGTGCAAGGAGCCCTTGAACGGGAGGTATCCCGTCCAGGCAACTGTGTCGTATCAAAGCCCTGAACGGGAGGAGTTCCCGTTCAGGGCAGCTGTGCCTGGCCCTGAATCATCTCGTGGGACATGGCGAGGTCATGCAGGACGACTGTACATAGTACAAATTCAAGGCAAGAGACCCCTGCAATCGATTGTCAAGGCGTAATACTGTATCGATCTCTCCCGGGTCTTGCTCTCGTGCGCCAATGATCCCCCCCCAGACTGCGCGCCCCCCTACCATGCTGGGACTTTGAGCCAGTCTTCCAACAGGTATGTATGTTCTCCCCTGTTCGTAGTTGGATCCGCTCCTGTCTAGCTTTCGTTTTTCTGTTCTCGCAAGTCGTGCAACCTGAATGCGAATCGACCTGAATCGTTTGAACCACAGAGCATTCGAATTGAGCCTAACACTCGAGTAAAATTCCCGTATGTAGGAAACACAGTAATTGGCAGAATATGACATTGCAACCGCTGTGCAGATGACTCCTGCGATGACGAAGACGAACTCCCAAGGCACACCCGTTGTTCAAACAACAGCATGCTGGCGCTCTACGTATCCATGTATATGGGATACATATGATATATGAGATAGGCCTCAAGCACACGTACGGCCTCCTCCCAGCCGCTAGTAAGTGTTGGAGCCGCCCTTGTCGCTCAGAAATCCGACATAAAACCGGTATCAGATCGAACCAGCCCTTTTTTAGGTCGGGCCATGGAAGTCCAACTATCTGTTTTGATCCATGCTTCTGCCGACCTGGAAGCTAACACTTTTATATTTCGCTGAAGAATAGCTTTCAGGGTAGGCTGCGCATAATTGGGATGGGACAGATGACGGGTGCGAGCGACCAAGGTGGTGGCGCGCAGCGTCGGCCTGGGGGGGGTGGTACAGTACCGGCGAGCCACAGGGATGTGGAATCGACCTTCAATATTTGGGGTTGGAAGTGGGTCTGACTGTGGTTGCAAACGATGCCGTGTGGGATGCTCCTGCACAGCCACGGCGCTGCCCGCATCGTGCCCCAACAAGAAAGTTGCCACGCCTAACGCCACTCGCTAACCGTCTCGTCAGACCCCCCCCTCCGACGCGGTTCCGTGCCCGGTTGCCTCCCTGGAGCACTCTGCCTCTATCCTGCCCGACGCTTGTCCTGTGTGGGAGAGCTCTTGCTCCGCTCGCTGGTGCGGTTGTGATGGCCAACCAGACCACCGCGCTGTCCGCCTTTGCGCCTGGGGCGGCGGCCGCCGCGGCGGCCGCCGCGCCGCACGGCGGCGGCGGGACGGCGGTCGGTGGTGGAGCCGGGGTAACGTTGCAGTCGTACGTTTGTTTGACATTGCTGCCGCTGCCTTCGTGTGCGAGAAGCGCTCCTTCCCCGCTCTAGTCGTGTTGCTGGGGCCTACGCAGCAGTGACTAGAGATAGACAGGCCGACTGACAAGTGTCTCTTGCTTGTGTCTTGTCTGCGTGCGCCAGGCGCCTTTCTACCTTTTGAACTGGACATTCGGTTTATAGGCGCATCCACACAGACAGTGACTTGCGCGCTTTCCTCGCATCGGCGACGTTCCAGGTACGTGCCGTTTGACGGACCTTGTCCGCCTCTGCCTCGTTTCGACTCGACGGGCCCGCATCTTGGTTTTTCCTCGGTCTAGTGGGTCTGTGCATTTCTCTCTGCGGTGGCTGACGTGATTTTTTTTTGCTAGCTCTTTTTCCTCCACTACGTCGTCGATGTGACGGTGCCCCCGCGGTGTTCTGTGCGTGCCGTCTGGACCCTCCACAGGACCTGTGGGCCTTCCTCGTGCGCCTGACCGACGCGGCAACGTCCAAACCACGGTCGGCGGTGCCCCCTCCCCCCCCGGCCCCGTCGGCGGTGGCGGGCATGACGGCCCTGCTCGCCGCGCTCTCCGCGCTCACCGCCGACGTGCCGCCGGGGCCGACGACCGCCGGCCGGTACGGCAACATGGCGTTTCGAGAGTGGCACGCGCGCGCGACGGCGGCGCTCCCGGACCTGGTGCGCGCCGTTGGCGTGTCTGACGGGGATGTAGCGGAGGTGGTCGACCTGCTCGGCTTGTGTTGGGGCAACACGATGCGGTTAGACTTTGGGAGTGGCCACGAGGCGGCCTTCCTGGTCGTACTGTTTGTGCTGTCGGAAAAGGTTCGTTTGCCTTCAAGGCGGGATGGGGGCGGTGATACACGTGACCACGTGCATGCCCGGTAGTCGAATGTGCGCTTGTGTTGCTTTTCTAGTTGGCTGAAATTGACCCGCTATGTCCACGTGCGCTCTGCTACGATGATGTCATCTTGTTGGCCCTCTGCTCCTTCCCCGTCTGCCTGCTTCCACCCCTGGGCTGCACGCAGCTCGGTCTCTTCCCCCGAGAGCAAGACGTGCACCTTCCCCTCACCCTCCTTCCGCAGTACTTGTCCCTCACGCGCAGTCTGCAGACGACGTACCATCTTGAGCCGGCCGGCTCCCACGGGGTGTGGGGCCTCGACGATTTTGCCTTTCTGCCCTACCTCTTTGGCGCTGCGCAGCTGGTCGACACGGCCGTCCCGCCGGCGGCGGTGTGCACACACCCCATCCCTGCGGCGCTCGTGGCCGACTACCTCTACTTCGACGCTGTCGCCGACATTTACCGCGTCAAGGGGCCGGGCCTCTCGACGCACTCCCCGATGCTGTACGACGTATCGGGGGCGGCGGGGGGGTGGACCAAGGTCGCGGGGGGGATGCTCAAGATGTACCGGGCGGAGGTGTGGGGGAAGCGTGTCGTCGTGCAGCACCTTGGCTTTGGGCGGCTGTTTCCGTGGACGGGATGAGATGGCGGTGGGGGCGTGGGGCGTGTGCGTGGGTCCCCGCAAAGAAGCGGCGGGGGCACCCTCAGAAGAATCGGGCACCAAGCCATGTAACAAGTGTAGCGCTGCAGCTCCCACAGGTGCCCACCCCCCAGCAAGCGCACGACCACACCATGCCCCACCCCACTCACGTCTGCACCCGTTTCCGCCGCCACCCGTTTGGCAGGGAGCGCCCAAGAAAGTCCACGTAGTTTCGCCCGAGCACGCCCTCCACCTCCCCCTCGTCCAACCCCGCATCGAGCAAGGCGGCGGTGAGGCGCACCAGCTCCCCCGGCCCAATCGACACCCGCACCGCCCCGTCCCAGTCACTGCCGAGCATGACCCCCGACGGCCCCGCGACGGTGACGGCGTGGACAATCCCCGCAACGACCGCGTCAAAGAGCGCGGGACCTTCCGTTGGGGAGCCGACCGGGTGACCACCCCGCGCCACGCAGCCGCCCGCGTCGAAAAACGTGACGCCGACGACACCGCCGGCGGCCACGACCGCCCGCACCGTCGCGTCGTCCACGTTGCGCGGCGACGGGCACTGCGCGGCGAGGCCCGTGTGGGACACCATCACCGGCGGGCGCTCGTCGTCGGGCAGGCCGAGCACGTCGGCAATCGTCGCCGCCGACGCGTGCGCCAAGTCAATGATGAAGCCTGCCTCTTTGGCGCGGCGGAGGAGCGCCCGCCCCCACAGCGTCAGGCCGCCCTTGGCGCGCCCCGCCGACGACCCGCTCGCCTCCGTGTCGTGGTAGTGGGCCAAGCCCAGCACCCGCACACCGAGGGTGTAGAGGACGTCGAGGTTGGCCAAGTGCCCCATGAGGCACTGGACGCCCTCGACGGCAAGGACGACACCGAGCGTCGGTACGCTGCCGTTGGGAAGTCCCGCCGTCGTCGGCGCTGCCGCGCCCCCCGCGCGGCCCGCCTTCCACGCGGCAACGTGAGTTTGCAGGTCCCCCCGGCTGCGGAGGTGCACCAGCCGCCCGCGGCTCGACAGCACCGCCTCGTGGAGGCGGCGCGCCTGATTGCGCACCCGCCCGAGGCGGGACGCGGCCTCCCACGGTGGCCACAGCTCAAAGGCGGCCTTGACGCCGATGCGGTCGGCGCCCCACCGCACGGGGTCGTCATTGGCCTCCGTGTTCATCCGCCACGGGGCGGTCGTCACGATCGCCCACGTGGCGAGGCCGACGCCCCCCGCCCTGAGGCGGGCCACATCCGTCTGCCCGGCCGGGGCGGTGAGGTAGGGCAGCCCCGAGGGGAGGTACGGCGCCACGTACGACTGCCACACAATGGCGGCGGCCGATACGAGGCCGACCGGCGACTTGCCGTCGGCGGTCCGGAAGGGCATCCCGTCGGTGCCGAGGATGGAGCGGGTGCCCCACAGCAGCAAGTCCGCGTGCGCGTCCGCGACCAGGGCGCGCGCGTGGAGGGCGACCGCCGCCGCAGGGAGAGGGGTAGCCAGCGGCGGCAGCAGCGCGACCGAGTTGGTCGTCGTGTCGACCCAGCGGGGGAGCACCGCCAGCAGCGCCGCGGTGCCATAGGCGGCAACGGCCAGCCCGGCGCGGGGGCGTTGGAAGGTGCGTGCCAGCAGGAGGGACGTGATGGCGAGGACGGCGACAGTGGTGCCGATGAAGCGGACCACAAAGGCGTCGCTGGGGGGGGTCAGGGGAAGTGGTGGCGGCGTCATCCCCGGGGGGGGGTCCATGGCACAGGGCGGTGCGCCAGAGTTGCCGCCGCAGATGGACCCCTCTGGTGCACCGCCCGGCTTGCCGCCACCGCAGACGGATCACGGCGTCAATGCGGTAATGCTTCAACACTGTCGTTCGTGCGCGTCGACGACGTGGGCGTTTGGGTAGGGGTCGGGACGATGGCTCGTCGCCCGCTCGAGAGCCGGCGGGCGCCCAGCTGCTGTTTGGGCGCCAACGACATTGCCAAGTCGGGCAGGGATCAACGTACCGGCACGCGATGCCAAGAACCCACTGTAAGGAACCGACTCCTCGCTCTTGAAAGGACACGATGCTGCTCGTCGGTACTCGCCTTCGCTCTGCGCTTGCAGCAAGAGCCTGTATCCGATGCGGCAGCCAGCGGACCACGCCATCGCCGGCACTTTGCCCATTCTTTCGTGGTGCACTTTGACGACAAAGTCGGGGGAGGCTTGAACTGCAACCAGTCACGAACACCTGGCTAGTGTGTGGCAAGGCCAGCAAAAGGGAAAGAGCACGGCCCGCTGCTCGCCACGCAAGAGAACAGTAGCACACACAACCACCCCCGCCCCCCCCTCGCGTGTCACGACAACTTGCGCTCACTCCTGCCCAGTACACGCCGCAACCGTCGGTGGACGGCGACCATCCCCGTCAAGGGAACGATGATCCACGGCAAGCTCGCGCCAACCACAATCAGGCGCGCCCACCCCCCCGCAGCGCTGTCAACGACGTGTGGCCAGTCGTATGCCAGGAAGAGGCCAGTCTTGACCACCGTTGCGGCGAGAACAGAGAGGCCGAGGGTGGCAGCCGGGAGCCCCGCCGACGCGGGCATCGCGTACACCGCCACCAGTAGCTGCACGGGAACCTCTACAAGGGATGCTGCGGACAGCAGCCGGAGCGTGCGGTCCACGGGGTCGGCAAAGAGGCCGTCGAGCTCAACGTACACGCTGTAGTGGGGGAAGAGGTACGCCAGCGAGCCGCCTCGCAAGGAGCGTGGGCGGAGGTAGAGGAAGGCCGCCTCTTGCAAGGACACAAGGGCGGAAAAGAGGAGCCAATAACCTACCCATGGGGGGACCAGCGAGATGCCACCACGGGGGGAGGCGGGCGGCATGGTGGTGGGTGCGGAGGAGACAGGGGGCGGTAGGGCGAGAGCAGGGGGGCACCAAAGGGCATGCGCGCTGCCTGGGGAAGCGAGGGCCGGCTGGGGATAGACGCGTCCGGGGTCAATAAAGGCGGTTTTGACCCCGACGGGCGGCACCGACGCAGTCGCTGTTGGACAAGTCGGGTCGACCTGCCGAGTCAGCTGCCGCGGCGCAGCGATGTCGCGACACGCAGTGACCCCAGCGCCAGGGTCCCAAACACGAGGGAGGGTGGGAGAGGGTTGCCTCGGATTTGCGCGGCAACAAACATGTGGGCAACGTCACCAAACAGAAGCGAGCAGCAACCAGTACAGTTTTCGCCTCCTCCAATCTGCATCGAAAGTAAGGTGGGCACCATTTTTAGCTGCGGCAGTGTCAGTGGCCTGCGACGGACCACTCTTGGCCCCCTTCGGAGTGGCTGTTGAAGCCGCGCCTCCGTCTTCTTCCCCGCGTGCCGTCCACGGACGGCCACTTACCCCTCATCAAGAGATCCGTCCACTCTGTCCGTTCTTCACCATCTGCTCTCGTGGCTGGGTGCATTCTCTTTTCTTGTTCTTGTTTGTTCACGTTGTAGTACAAGCCCGGTGTTCCTCGCCCTGCTTGTGTCACCACCTCCCGTCCCTCCCCTGACGCTCACCATGCACTCGGAGTTGTACGAGCTCCGCACCTACTACCATCTCGGTAACTACGCGGCGGCACGGACAGAAGGTGAGGCGCTGGCCACCTCCCTTACCGCTCCCGCCGCTGTAGTGGAGCGGGACACCCTCCTGGCCCGCATCTCCATTGCCGATGGCCACGCGGCGGACGTCGTTTCATCCATTCCCACCTCCCCCCCGCCGGCCCCTTCGCTAGCGGCCGCGTGTCTGCACGCCTCGTACGTGACTGCTGACAGCGACGATGCGCGCGCCGAGGTGGTTCGTGCTCTTGGCGCAGCGCTGACGCCCGAGTCGGAGCCTGCCCCTGCCCCTGACGCCACCCTCCGGGTGATTGCTGCTGCCGTTTACGGCGCAGAGGGCGACTGGGACGCGGCGCTGCGGGCGGTGGCCACTGGCCCGCCGACGCTTGAAGCGCAAGCAGCGCAGGTGCGCATCCTGCTTGCCATGCATCGGCCAGACGTGGCCACTGGCGTCGTCGACGCGATGAAAGCAGACGATGAGGATGCGACGCTGACGCAGCTGTCGGCGGCGGCCGTCGGCCTCGCGACGGGCGGCGCGGACGCGGTGGCTGATGCCACGTACACGTACACGGATCTGGTCGAGCGCCACGGCAGCACGCCGGTGCTGCTCAACGGGCTGGCACTGTGTCACCTGGCGGGCGGCCGCCCGATCGATGCGGACCGGCTCGTGGGGGAGGCTCTGGCCAAGGACCCGGGCTGCGCCGAGACGCTGGTCAATGCTATTGTGGTGGCCACGGCACGGGGCAAGAAGGACGAACTGATCGGCCGGTACGAGGCGGCACTGTCAACGGCGGCTCCGGGGTGCGGGTGGCTGCGTGACCGGGCGGCGGCGGAGGCGGCGCTGGACCGGGCTATTGCGGGGGTAGGGGGGACCTGAGCGGGGGGTCTCCAGTCCAAGGGGTTGGGTGGTGCTAATGCTGTTGTGGGGGGAGCAGGTCTCCCTTGTGCGAGCAATGGCATAGTAGGGGATGCGATGGCGGTCCTTGAGCGAAGTCGCGAAGCCCTGATGCTTCGAACTGAGGCTGCGGCGGGGTCGGCCATCGGCGCTACGTACGACTATGCCGTTTTGTTTTCTTGTCTGTTCTCTGTTTGACGGCCCTGATGCCAGCTGGTGGTACTGCTTGCAGGTGATGGAGAGGATGTGCTTGCGCTGGTGCCGCGTTGCCAACACGCCAAGCAGGCCGACGCGCTGAAGATTTTCGACTGCTGCGAAAGCAGCGCGTTCCAGAGCAACAGCCCTGCACTTCGTTAAGTACGTCATGTTAAGTATGTCATGCGAATAGAAGTTGCTCAATCTTGCCGTGAAATGATGAACCCGCCTACCATTGCCCAGTCAAGTGTCACTGCTGTTGGGTGTGAGATCTGATAGTACGTACTCAAAACAGGGACAGGTGCCTGCTCGCGCCCCGGCCCATCTGCAAAAAAGAGCTGCCACGGCACCTTTGGACAGGCCCACGACTTGCAGGCATGCACACCGCTTGCCCGAGAGACGATGCCCGTGCAAAGGAAGGGCTCTGCGATTGTCGCTGGCGCGGATCCCTGTCACGCCAAGCCAACACCCGTGCCAGTCACCGCGGCACGCGTGCGTCAAGAAGGCCGTAGGTGTTTTTCGAAGCCGCCGTCACAGGCCGGCTCACGGGCTGCACACCCCCCACCCCCCTTTTATTCCCCCCGACCCACTTGGCGTCACCCGTGCTGCTCTGCCGTTGCTATCGTGTGCGTTGGTCGTGACCGACACGCGGAACGCTGGCGGCGCGGGTGAGAGCTCTTGGGCCTCGGACGGGGGTGCGTCCGCCGGTGCGTCACAGCACACCGTGCAGACGTGTGCCGCTGGTGCCACCGCTGTCAAGGCGGGAAGGTGCCCTTGCCACAGGTGGGTCGGATTGTACCGTAGTCTGTACGGAAGGCACGGTGGGCGCGGTTCACAATACCGGCTCTCGCACGCGCTGCGCCACCACCCTGACTGTGCTACCTCGCCCTTCCCTGCCCTGCTGCGCCGCGCCACACCGCTCGGCGGTCCGTCGCGGCCGGCGTCGGTCACGATGGCGCAGGCCGCGGCGGCAGCGGTGCCCCCGGCCCTCCCCCCTGTGGGGAAGGCCCCTCTCCCCCCCCTTTTTGGCGACGATGTCGATGGTGGGATTGTGTTGATGGGCCCGCACGGCCGCGTCCTCGAAGTCGACAGCTCATCGTCGGACACTGGCAGCTTCACCACCGTCGACGGGACGCTTCCCAAGGACGGTGACGTTGCCGAGAACCCGACACCCCTGGACGAGCCCGTCGACAATGGCATGGAAGAGGACCCACCGTGGACATCGGTGCTCGAGACGCGCTTTGGGATGGGCCTGGAGGGCGCGGCCGGCAAGGACATGGTGTACACTTTTGCCACATCCCTTCCCCTTGCCATTGTCATGGCACGGGTGGAGGAGACGGCCGCCGCACACATGCCCCAGTGGCAGGTGCGGAAGCGGACGGTCGTTGTGAAGCGCAAAGTGCAGCTCAAAACCTTGGTGCGGGTACGTTGTCGTGTGATGCTGTCCGAGGAGTGGTGTGCGGTGAGACGGGGAGAAGGGCGTGACGTGCTGCGACGGATGGCGGTTCGAAGCAGTTTCTGCACTCCCCACTACCATGGTGGAGAGTCTGCGAGGGAGCTTGTGCTGCTTGTTTTGAAGGGCGGCCTAGGCCTGGCGCCGGAAGTGAGCGTGTGTCACTCTGAGCTTATTGCTAACCACTGGTGTTTAGTATTGCCTCCCCTACCCCGCGTGCGCCCTCGCTCGTGCTGTGGTCTTTCACGGCGGCTATTCCTTGCGCAGGATGTGAAGGGCAACCTACGCGGCAAGACGGTCCCCGTGAAGAAGACCATCCTCCTCGTCACGTTCCACGTTGGCGGCGAGCTCGTTATGACCTTCAAAACCGAGGCCGCCAAGGGCGCCAACACCTCGGACACGTCGGTGAATGCGTCTGCGTCGGGCGCTCCCATCCCCGGCATCCCGTCGCCGCTGCAATCCAACGCCGACTTTGGCGACGATGCCAACGCCAGCGGCGGTGCCGCGCTCAGCCACCCAACCATCACGTCGGCGCCGTCGGTCGGTCCCGGCTGGACCGAGTTCACCCGCGTGACACTGCAGACCAAGGGCCAACACCACTTCACCACCGCCTTTGTCAAGTTTGTGCTGTGCATCCGCAGCCGCTCACACACGCTGCGGCTGTACAATGACGCGTGCAAGCACATCCACCACAGCGTGGCCGTGTACCCATCAGAGGTGCCCAAGGCGACCATCTGGTAAAACTGGTCGACGTCGGTAGGCGTGGGGCATACGGTGCTTTGGGGGCCTTGGCGCTTGTCAGTTTTGATGCTTGTGTGTGTGCTTTTGTACATAATTTATTCGAGGAGGTCGATGCTGATGTGTCAAAGCGTGAAGATGAGCGAGGGACGGCGGACCAGCACGCAGAAGCCCCGCAGCCCGGCTGGTCGCCCGACGTGTCCCGTCGCCTGGCCAGTCCTCTACTCATCGCACGCATGTACAGGATCCCATGTCGGTTCACGACACAGGGCTCGACACGAAACTCGTAGCTGCAAACGCACCCTGCGTGCGTGCACGAGGGAGGAGGAAGGAAAGTCAGCCACCAGCCTTGCATGCAAAACCCGCTACGGACCGCTCATGGGGAACCAATGCAGCGTCGCCCCTGTAAAGGACCCCACCCGAGCGGCCGGCGCGCCACCACCCGTTTGGGGTGCCCACACGAGGTATCTGGTGAATCTCCCGACCGGACCGACGCATGCGATTCGCCCGTGCCGCACGGGCCGGCGCTTGTGGTGGACCGCCCGTGCCGGATCGATCGCGCAGTGGGCGCCGCAGCAGCGAGAGCGGCAACCAACCGCGGAGCCGCGCCGGCACCGTTGGGCGTCCGCCTCGGCCGCCGCGGGTGGGGCGGAGGCCCCGCGGGCCGCCGCGGCCGCCTTCCAGCCGCGTGCGGCGGCGGCGCCCCCGTCGGCGCGTGCGCCCGCGTCGGCGTCGCGGGATCGGGTGCGGCAGCGTCGGCGTTGCGCGCGGGCGCTTCGCCGCCCCACCTGGTCGCGTGCGACGCTTGAGGGGGGTGGGGGGGGGGGGGGGGGGGGGGGGGGGGGGGGGGGGGGGGGGGGGGGGGGGGGGGGGTGCCCCCGGTCGGCCGACGCCACGCGGGTGCCACCACCCCGCCGCGTGCGGCCGTGTGGGGCGGCCGTCGCGTCGGGCGCGCGCTCGGCGTGTGTGGCCGCCGCTCTTCCATCGCGGCGCCACGCCCCGTCTGCGTCGGCATCCCCGTCACTGCCGCTGCGCTGCCGCGTCGGTTGCCCAACCGCGTGCGTCGGTCTGGTGGGGTGAGTCGTACGACACCCCTCCTTGTCCCCCGTCGCGGCGCCTGCCCCTCCTTTTCCCCTGCCGTGGCACCCCTCCCCCCCTGTTCCCCGTCCCGGCCCCCCCCCCCCCCCCCCCCCCCCC
>ENA-ORXR01001904-ORXR01001904.1-marine-metagenome-genome-assembly--contig:-NODE-1904-length-20975-cov-13.153938_pt1 | contig 20975 bp, 25 predicted proteins | sample MGYA00237866_ERZ511479 | MGnify/ENA metagenome assembly ERZ511479 | reverse complement strand
GGTTGTCCCACGCTACCCCCCTAGGGGGGTGTTGCGTGACTGTTCACGACCCGTCCCCGGCTCATGCCGGGGGGTCGCGTCACCCCTGACAGGGGGTTTCCCCCACAAGATGGCGCGGTCTGGGCAGAGCGACGCGAGCCATTGCGTTAACGAAAGACGAACGACTCCGATCAAAACCCGGCTGTGTCGAACCCCCGTCAGAAAGGCTGGTGGGGCAGGGTCGCATTTGGGTCGCGACCCAAATGGATTTTGACCGCTCAGTTTTCTGCACGTTGCATCACCGTTTTCAGTGGGTCACTGTCAGTCTCAGACCCAGAAGAGCCGGCTTGAATAGGCCTGCGGCAAGAGCAGAGCGGCTGGGGATCCCATCCAGACAGATCCGCGACAGTGGACCCGAAATCCCGGGTCGATCCGTACGGGCCAGGTCGCCGTTGCATGGAATCCCAGGTCAATCGCTCCATGGAAGTGGGTTTGGCTCGGTATCCCAGGCGACCTGGGATTCCGAGGCAGAAAACCTGAGATTTTCTGTCAATTTTTCTTGTAGGGATGTGCGTCCTTTAACAGTGCATTCGGCTCCCCCCGTTGCGGCTGCCTGCTCGCCCTTGCGCGTCAGTTGTCCCCAGCCGGGTGGCGGCGGTGACGGCGGGGGCGCCCTCCGGCTTCCTCCCCATCCCTCTATGGCCGTCGGCGGCGCCGAGCCGGGTGCGGCGGTCGACCCGCCATCCATTGGTGTTGAATGGTTTGCGGTTTTCTATTCCCACGGGCATCATTGGACAAGACTGAACCGAGCGGGAACATCAGGCGGCGGTACAGTACCCGCTCAAGCGGCCACCGGCGCGACCAGCGCGTCGCCCCCCCCCCCGCCAGCCCGCCACGCTGTCACCGCCCTCCACCCACACAGCGCTAATTCTGTGGCGCCAAGAACCAGCATGGCGGACTTGGAGAGCCAAGAAAGCGCCACCTTGTACAGCAGAGGCGAGAGGAAAGCTATTACGTGGCCCCAGACGTCGCGGACCTGAGGCCTTCTCAATAAGGTCATGAGGAGCTCTCGCCCAAAAGCGGTGACGCCCACTATGCACAACGCGGTCCACACGCCAATCGCGAACCTGACCACGCCCTTTCCCGCCTTGACACGCGGCGGGTGTGAGCGCCCCGCCGCTGTGCCGTTTCCGTCGCGCGGCGGGCCAACCGATGGGACGACCGCAACCGCCGCCGCTGCCACCAGTGGCACGTACCCGGCGGCTTGATGCGCACGCGCCCGCCGCGCGGCTGCCACTCCCCGCAGCGTGAAGCGCGTCCATGCGAAGACGCCGCCGCCGACCGCCGCGGCCACCGCCATCGCGGCGCAGACGCGCAAGCCCGCCGTGGCCACTGCCACCCACTCGGCACGCGACGGAGCGGCGGCGAGCGCGCGACCGACCGCCCACACCGAGGCGCCCAAGAAGAGCAGCGAGAGGCCGCCAAACAAACCCCGCCCGTCGGGCGACGGGGCACCCGCCACCACCACCGTCGTCGCTACGCGGGCGGGCCACGCGGCGACGGGTGGGGCCACCGACGCGGCCGCCGCCCGCCACCCAACGGCGGTGAGGCGGTCGGCAGCGCCCACCACAGTGGCCACAAACCGGAGCGTGGTGAGCCCCGCGGCTCCCCACAGCGGCCAAAAGACGCGCCAAAGAAGCCACCCGTTCGTGGCGTCGACCAGCAGAGTGAGGCAGCCCCACATCGGACTCAGCAGGACGGTGGCAGCGAGCGTGGCGGCACACGCGATCCAGGCGGCGGCCCGCGTGGCGGCCGCCAGGGGCGGCGAGTGGGGCTGGCCCGAAATCGACGCGCAGGCCGCGGTCATCACGACGGTGGCAGCGGTCATGATGATGGCAAGCCACGGTGGTGCCTGCGGCGGTTTTTCCAACACGATGCCGGGGGGAGTGCGGAGCGGCACAGCGGCAGCGTCAACATCTGGTGGAGGACGCGACGCCGCACCGGCCCTACAAGAAGAATCGGCCGTAGACCCCGTGTTTTATCCCGCGTTTGCGTCCCGAACATCCCGGGTTGGAAGAGCAACAAACCGGTATCACGCAGCCATCAGACCCTTTCAGTATACAAGGTTTCTCGGGATTTAGGTCGCTCCACAGCACTCCAGAAGAGCGGTGAAAACCCGGCATAACATGGATTGCGATTCGCTCACAGGCCGCCACGTTTCGAGAAAGATTGGCTGAGAGCGCTCCTGATCTACCGGTCACGGAGACAGAGGGAACTAAATATGGCCCATAGAATACTGTCACCACTGTTGACAATCATATTTACCATAAGAAGCTGGGCGTCGATTTGTGTCGGATCACGTATTGGACTAGTTGGAGTAGCTGTGTATTCGTTGTTAACCAGCTGCAGGGAGGAGAGTGTGCCAGAGACGTGAATTTATACTACAAGATTAGACAGGGTCTCCTAAGTAGTCCCCCGGTTACCTGCCACGTTGCCGCGGCGGGACTTGGATAGAGGCACGGGGATGCATACAAAGGCGGGCGCCTGTACCGACACAAGTCGGCACGGGTACAGCCGCATGAAGAAGAGTTTGGTCGCTATCCTCCCATGAAGCGGGCCGCGGCAGCGGCCGCGTCGCGGTGGGCGGGAAGGGCGACGCGCGCGAGGAGACGGACGCTGCCGCGCTGTACGGCGCGGCAGTGGGAGGCGTCGGGCGCCGGTCTTTTACCGGCCGCCCTGCCGCCGCCCCCATCGGAAGTACATAGGAGGGGGGGGGCGTGCCCCAAGGCGGGGGCGTGCCCCCCCCCAACATAGACAGGTCCAGGAGCGGGTAGCGCCGCGCGCCCCCCCCCCAGCCGGGGGGGCGTGAGCGCGCCTCCCCGCCAAGCAGCAACGGCGGCGGCGTCCCGCCGGAGTGGAAGGAGTGGCGCCGGCCTCGGGGCGCTCCGCCGTGCGTCCCGCGGGGCGCCGTACCCGCCACGACCAAGCAGGAGGCGGCCGCCAGCGGGTGCGGGCGCGTCGAATTCGGCGGCGGGGTCGCCGCCAGTCGCCAAGATGCGTTGCGCCACCGATGGCGTCCGCCTGCCAGCTCATCAACCCGCGTGTCGTGGCAGCCGCGCCGCCGGCGTGGCGGCGCGGCGTCACAATTGTGCCGGTTACAGAGCGCACAGGAGCAAAGTACACAAACAGACCGTTTGGATGCCTGTTAGACTTGAGGAGCTGTGCATGATTGCTTACAGTAGAGCTATTCATATTATGCTGACGCTGGCTGTAATGGCATCAGACTAAGGAACAGATGCGAAGAATTCCGCTGCCGACCGCGACTGGGCTTCTTGCACGGCGGCGCTACCACCAGCACCACCAAGCGGTCCGGGTGGCATACCTGTCTGCGGGGGCGGCAGCGCCACGGACACGGTCGCCGCTACCGGCTGTGCCGCTGCCCCAGCTGGCTCGGCCACTTGCCCGGCGTAGTCGGACGCGCTCGTTATCGTCTTAGACAGCAACGCGCACGCCCCCCGCGACCGCTCACAGACAGAAAGACGGGGCTCCTTCTGCTCGAGGAAGGTGACGGCTGTCTCCAGCGACGCCCGACATTGTGAGCAACATGATTGCCACTTGCCCTTCACGAGGCCGGCTGCGGCCTGACGAGAAAGGCCCCGCAGGCGCTTGGCGTCCGTGGCCGGGACGCATAGCGAAAGGTCGCCAACAACCTTCATGCGGTTCACGGATGTCGCCACCGGCAAGGGCACCGAACGGCGACCGGCATGTGGGTCATGGTCGAGCGTAAACCCCATTCGCCCATTTGTGCTAATTCTCCGCCTTGCCGCCTTGGCCGGACGAGATGCAGATGGCAAAACCACCGGCAATGGCGACTACCGGTTGGACGGACCGCCGTTGGTAGAGGCCGGCGTTGGCGCCGCGCGGGTTGCGCCAAAAGAGCAAGGCAGAAATGGGTCCAACACCAGGATGCTCAGGAAGAAGTAGAATACAAGAAAACAGGTATCGGTCGACCAGCTTGGTAAGTGACCTCGGATCAACCAACTCTTTTGCGCTGTACATGGCGCGCTCGATCAACCGAAGGTGACAGCTCAGGTCGATCATCGTCGGAAAAACGTGTCGTGCGAGATGCTCGGTCGTGTCACACGCAGCAGCAACAATACGAAGAGAGAGAGCATACCTTGAGCTGTCCTCTCGGCCCGCGTACGCACCCGTCCACCCGCTATGGCACGACAACAACTCAGCACACTCCCTTCGTGGTAAGTGCGCCAGGGTAGCGACAACAGCGCAGAGGAGCGGGGCGTGTTGAGAGGTCACAAACCAACTACGCCACATGACCGGTGTGACTGGCCTGGGGTGCTGAACATCTTCAGTTCAACAGGGCGCACGAGGTAGTCGCCGATCCGTGCGCATGCAGTTAACGGGTGCAGGTGGAAACGATGTGAGCCGGCGATGGTGCAAGTTCGACGGCGACGAGGAGCATGCAGGACAGGCTGAGGTACACAAATGCGGTGTGAGGTGCTGTTCGCACGTGAGTGCCACTGGAATCGAACCGCCTTGCAGGGCAGCGCACTCATGCGCGCTGTGGACGCCCCATCCGTCCAAGCATACCGTGCGCAGCACCCCTCTCACTGACGCTGTGTACGCCCCACCCGTCCCAGAACTCTCTGGGAGGCACCCCTCTCGTTTCGCGCGCTGCGCCCCCCCCCCCCTGCCAGCACAATCTGTGCACAAGCAGCGGAGGTCCTCCCGTTCCAGTACTCTTCGGGTGACAGTCCAGGGCCCATACACGGCCCTGCGTTCCACATCGTGCGGTCGAGACGCCGCGTTGGTCACCGGTCAAACTGAGATTGTGGTCTGCGACGCTCGCGGCGTAGAAACTCCGCTGGATCGAGCACACAAATCTACTTGTCGACTAGGCCAGAACAAACACGGCTGAACGACAGCTGCAGTCCCAAATGTGGCCGGATTGCACGCTGCCGAGCGTGTAAGCGAAGGGCTCTGACGTGTATGTTTTTCGCCTCTCGCGGCCCAATTTTCCGGCCCTGCACGCAGTCCGGCCAGCAGGCCCTACCAGCCCTCAGAAAACGGCTCTCTGTTGTGCAAAATACAGTACACCCCCTCTCTCTTTAGTGTCTCCACGACTTCAGACAGCACCGCAACGGGCAAGTATTGCTGTCTTCCCAATTTTGGCCGATGTGGTCGAAGTCAAGAAGGGGTCTGGGTCAACTGTCCATTGGTCAATCCACTTTATCCGGTTGAATGGATGGCTGAGACACAGTTTCACACTGTTGATCACCCCTCTTGACATCGACCAGGTCGGCCAAAATTGGGCAGACAGCAATAGTACCGTATTCCGCCCTGCCCAAGGATGCACTCGATACCCTACTTAGTCTCCGCGTATCCAAATCGACCTGAGCGGTCCTTCGTCGACTTGACGCGCTCAACGTACGCAAAAGCCGTTGGTCGGTCGTCAATAAAGACAGCGGCTTAATGCAGATCGGCTCCAAAGGTTGAGACCGGGCGCTCCTCCACGGTCCCATTTTCACGGTAGAACTTCTCCGTGGAGTTGATTCGCACCAAGTAGTTGCGCCGCCAATGCTTGTCACAGTCCGATCCGACAGGCTTCGATCCCGCGTACTTTCTGGAGGCCAACTTGGCCCGATAGTACTTCTTAGCCAAGATATCTTCGGCTGCCACGCTCTCGTTCTCTTGCGCGAGTGCCGCGCGCATGCTCGCATGCTCTGGCCCACCGAGGACAGCCGGCGCGCACTTAGGAGGAAGTAAAGCGCTATCGGGACCCACCAACTCAGGTACGAAAAAGCTGCCAACTGGGAGTCCGACAGTCGCTTGCTTCTTGCGCGTGGCTCTGGCCCAGTCTTCGGGAAGGAATTTCTCCGCAAAGGACGACACGAGTTCAGCTTTGCAATTGCGTGTCACATTAGCCACTAGGCGCGCGTGAGGTCGCGACGCCGATCGGATAAGCCTTCCCAGCGAGCCTATTTTGCGTTCTATGGGGAACTGCAAGATCACCCAGGCCGGCCCGCAGGCCCGGAGCAGTGCGACAATGTCCAACAGAGTAGCGATTGTAGAGAGGCAGAGGGGCAGCCGCTCCGCTTTTTCGCGGTAATCTTGGCATAGTACATCGTGACAAAGTTCTTAATGTCCTCGTCAATTGCCTCAATGTCCGCCTTAGTCACGCCCCTTGGCCGAAGAAGTAGACGGCCAGCCCGGCTTAAGGCCATAAACATGTTGTAGTAGTCACCGGTAACTCGTCCGGCAAGCAGTACTTCTCCACTGCAAAGGAGGAAGTGCATCCAGTCCACCGCCTTTAAAGACTTGTGGTGCACGTCAATATTTCTGAGCGACCTGTCCTGGGCCAGCGGCACAGTCCGTTGTGCCACGCGGAGCTCCTGACCGATGGGCGCCACCGTGGCCTTCGGCATGATGTACTCTTCGTCCTCTGTCTTGTTCATCAGCTTTAGCCCGGCGAAAAGTTTCCATAGATGCGGCGCGAAGTTGAGGAGTACGAAGTGCATGGCATCATATGGGGCGGCGGTGGGACCCAGGTTCCACAAGTCCTGCAAATTTGGGTAGGCAGCGCACATAGCTGGGCTAGGAGCGAAGAACAGGAAGTAGCCCTTGACGCTGCTCTCCTGCAACAGCCTAGCTTGGAATGCCATTCACCTGCCTTCAGCGCGCGCATCCTCGAAATCAGCGGCACTTGCGGAAATAGTTGCGGCCGCCCGGCGCTGGTCAGTACAATTGTCAACTTTGAACAGCGTACTACCGCTCGTGGGGTCCTTAGGCGGGTAGTAGATGTGATTTCTTGCGGGCACATAGACACCCTTGAAATCGCGAAGCCGATTGAGAACGTAGCTGCTAGTGCCCTTGAAGTTTGTAATTTTGTCGCCACCGGGTTGATCCGTCGTGAAGTTAAGAACGCCTGCCCTCAGCACCTCAGGCGTTGCGGAATCTGAAATGACAGAACCGGGAACACCTTTCCCCAGCTCATCTAACTCTTTGGCGATGGGGTGCCAAAACGACTCCAGGTCGAATGGTTGCTTTGGTCCAGGAGTCACGACGAGCAGCAGCTGATACTTGTTACGGTTCCGTTCGTCCGGCATCAAGCACGGAGGCGTGGCGGTAATTGGCCAGCCTTCAAAACCTTTCTGCCGGAAGAACTGGAATCCATCTGTGCTGCAGTTCAGCATCACGAAAGGCCCATGATCTAGTAACCCCCTGTCGCGGTAGTGATAGAAGTTGGTGCCGAGGTTGTAGTCCTGCACGCCGTCTGCTCCGCCTTCGGCCGCAATCCTGGCGGCCGCCATGTTCTCCAGCATGGATTTCCCAATGATGGGGTCACCAATAAGGTGGGCCAGCCATGACGTCAGGGACCAGGACGTGACCTGTTTAGCCGGTTTCCCATTGGCCTTGTAGCGAAGAGCACCGCGGGCATCACAGGTGGCAGGGTTGAATGGGGTAAGTTCGGTTCGGTTCGGATCGTTCGGAGTTCGGGTCGAACGACCGGAACTTCGACAACGTTAGACCCGAACTATACATACCGCGAAAAACTACGAAGAAATTTCATTCGTGCGTCCGCAGCCACTCTGACAGGCTCAATCCTCCTTACACTGTCCGCCTCGCTTCACGCCTAGTTCAGACCCCGTGTTCCTGCTCTTCTGGGTTTTCAATCGAACGGCGGCCCTGGTTTGGCTCCTCCGCTAAAAAAACGACTGCTTATTGGTCACAAGGGGAGATGTCAGATCCTGCACCAGAAACTTCAAGCGGATTACAACATGGAAATGGTCATCTTCTCTCATTGGCCCAGAGGGGACGGTGCGGATGCTCGGATTTCAAGCTCCTCTCAAGAAAATTGACATGCAACAAGGTGGCAAACCTGGTCCGACAGACACCGAAGCGATGCACACTGCAGAAGGTCAGCAACAGCCACACCTCCGACAGTGGTCATGCTCTTGAAGCACTCTGTGGCTCGTTTTATTGCTCTGTGTGCCTTCGTGCAGTAATCTTCGCCTCAAGAGCACGCCTGTTGACCAGAAAACATATAGTTGAGGGAGTGTCATCTGCATAGATGAGGTCTCCATCTCGCAGGAAGTGGTCCGATTCATGAACGGACTTCAGAATCTGTATCTTCGCGTCTCACTTCTGCGGGAAAATGTAGAGGGACCTGCTCGAAGTGTTCCATAACGCTGGAAGACCCCCCCAACCCTTTTTGCTCATGCGGGTGTGGGGCAGTCTGGAGACAATCGAGCTTTACTCTGGCTCTGCTTCTCCGTTTGACGTGTTCTTTAGCTCGTTTTCTTTCTCTATGTATTACCTTGCAGGCATAGTTCCCGCACAATTATCCACTCTTCCCACACAAAAGGTAGCTGGATGAAACCTGCTTCTGAGTGCACGGTACTGCCCGAGCGCGGGATGTGGTCGGATCCGCATCTCGACCGGATATTCGGGCTCTGCATACCATTGACACACTGTACCGCGGAACGCGACGACATTGTCTGCTGTGGTTGCCCTGTTTTCGCAAAAAAAAGAACGAAAGAATAAAAGTGGGCATGACACAGGGGTGACCAACAGAGCACATCGATGGACAGGGGGGGAGGATGAGCGTCGTTCCCTTCGTGTTCTCGGGACGTACACGCCTCCCCCCTCCCCCCCACGCCCGCCCCCCCCTCTGCCCTGACCATGAACTGACCAGTGCAACTGCCCTACGACAAAACGTACGTCCGATCTTCGTTTTTCTTCGCCTGAATAGTCCCACCACTGGAATACGGCAACGGCTGCCTGGGCGCACGTAGAATCGCCTGCGGACGACGGGCGCAACGACGCGCGGTCAAGACTTGACCCGTGGGATCAGGTCACCGCCCACGGCTCATCCTGCATCGTCAGGCACCCCTCTCAAAGAGCCCTCACAGGCCGAAGTTGGTAGGGGTGTCACCCCCCTCACAGGGGTCGTTGAGGCCGAAACAGGGGACGTCCCCTGTTTCTTCGTTGACGACCTCTCTAAGAGGGGTGTTTCGTATTGACCACTCATAGATTAGCACGTTGCAGCCTGCCTTTTCATCCTCGCGATGTAATGCTCAGACCCAGAAGAGCAGCCTTTACTAGGCGTCGCTTCGGGCCGTGCTCCCCCAAGCGTTGGCCAGGTTCAGTGCATGCTGTACCGCTGTCCATTGCAGAGGTGTATCCGTACTGTCTGTCTCCGTTCAGGTTCACATGAACCATAGCGTATCAATCCTCGCCGTCGGCATCGTGGACAGACGCCCGCCCTCCACATGGGAAACGGGAGGTAGTAGCGCGGAGGGACCGCTGGGAAGCAAAAACGGCCGCCTCTGGTACGTCTCTGAGCTGCTCATGGACAGCCGGGTGCAGTGGAGTGGGAGAGTTACTGTCTCACAGCCAGCTGACTGCTGGCTGATGCTCACCAAAAGCGGCAGTGTCAGCCAACAGGGAGGCGTACAGACGCCTGGCCCATCGCAAACACTGTCTATCGCTCTCATTAGCGAAGCTTCTAGTAGGGATCCATTCATGCTCTCAACCCTCAGGCAGCCACGTTGCATGGAATGGATGGCCCTAGTCGGTTAAATGGTCACCCTCTAGGCCATTTGATTGGATGAGTCCATCTGCACGCCCAATCAAGCTGATCCACATTTCATCATTCGATGGCTCACGATCGCTCTGGTCCAGATGGATTACACATGCAAGCGATTACAGATCCCTCCAACAGCGCTTACAAATGCGTTCGGGGAACCCCCACTGTAAGGATACTCGCGATCTCGCCCCTGCGTCGGGCCTTTCACACCACCACTCATTCGTCGTCACCGCACCGCCATGCTCTCTCTTCGACGCGCGCGCCGCATCCGCTCCTTTCTTTGCGCCCGCGCGCCGCATCCGCCCTTTTCTTTGCCCCCCTCCCTCCCCCCCTCCGCACACCATGCAAGTCGCGCTGCACCCACGTTCCTTTTGTCTCTCGATGTGTTCCACGTCCTTCCCCGTCCCCCCCCCCAGCCCCAGCCGGGGTGTTCACTCATCTCTTTTTCATTTCTTGAGGCATCTACCGGCCTCCGCTGTCGACCTCCCCCTGCGTGTGGCGGCGCACCGGGTGCTGTTCGTGTTTGCCTTGCTGACCATTGCTTTGTACTGAGAACCATACGACAAAGATGAAGATATCAAATGGGGACCGACAATGGGGACGCTACAACTGGAGAAAAGAAAAGGACACAACGACAACTGGCGAAGAGAAAAGGGACAAAACGCCGTGGTGGTCAGAAGAGCTAAGGGACAGGACGACTGGCCGCCATTACAGTGATGAAGCTCGGAATTCTATGACAGCATCGAAAAGAGGCGCTCCCTCAATGTACAACACTTATCCTGAATATTACATCACATGACATGTCAATTACTCCGTCCGTCACCCCAGCAACATGACATTTCACACGAACCAGGTGCTTCACCCATTCTACACATTGTGTGGAAAGGGCGAAGCAGCTGGTTCGTGTGACGGGAAACAAATGGACAAAATGCACACTGAGAACCACTGCACTGAGCAGGTTTCCAGCTTGTGGGGGGTGGCGCTCCGGCCGGGGTGCGGACACTGTCCAGCTCACTCCCACCTCGGCCGGGACCAGTGCTATGCCTCACAGGCAGAGAGTGTTTTCCGTATGTCCGACACGAAACAGGAGAGCACGACAAGCCCAGAACCCGTGACCATCCATTGCGTCCGTGGAGGAAGGCTACGGCGCGGCAAATATGGACAATGCCCATTTCCCTCAGGGACGGAGGCGTCGGTATCATCCTGAATGGTGCAGAATCTGACCAATCGTTGGATGCTACGGAAGTGAGGGGCACACGGCATCATTTTCTGCTTCATTTCCTTCGACGTTGAATGGGACAGAGCCCCTTTTACAGTAGGTGGAAACAAAATGCGAACTGGTGATTGCTAAAGTTTTCCAAAATTGTGTGTATGTGTTTCTCACAAAAACTGGAAGCTTCGCTACCTGGTCCCTGCCCTGGGGGACCTACTTGTGTGTATTCAAAAAAAAAAAACCTTGGTGGTGCATGGCACCCGGGCCTTGTTGGGTGTGCTCCAAACAACCCTCCCACCCCCCTCGGAGTACTAATTCTACTCCGCGAGGTTATCTCAGGATTCCTACATGTGAGATTGGGTGATCGTCCCCTGCTCGTCAGGACCTACAGTATTCGCTGTCTAGATTGTTGGCGTCGTTGCCCCCACAAGTGCCAATCAATGGTCCGATCGAGGCGCGTGGCTGACCGACCGGAGGGAGTGGGTGTCACGGAGAGTTCGGTGCGCCCTCGCAGAAGCAAGACAGGCCTGCAACACCTGACGCCCTCGTGTGAGCGGTGACGAGGCCGCACCCGCAGAGGGACCGCGTTGGGTGCGGCCGCTTTCTTGCCCCTGCTGCTGCCTTGCGTGTTTTCTTTAGGTAACAGGCGTTCATCCTGCGCTCTTCTCGTCTCCATCCCCTCCGCCCCGCGCCGACCATATTCTGGTTCCCATCTCGCCGTTCTCTCTCTCGCCAACGGCCGACCATGTCCGACGCCGAATCCACGGGCAGCCGTCGCGACGTCGCCACAGTGGCACCCCCGCCCACACCGGGCGGCCCGCCCGTGGGCCTCCTCGATCTGCCCGACGATGCGCTGAGCCTCATCGCCGAGCACGTGTGGGCGTCCAAGGGCGACGGCAGCGGTTTGGTCGGCGCCTGTCGCCGCACGCGGCGGATCGGCCTTGCCGCGCTGCCGTCTCTCATCCTCCGGTGGTGCCCTGTGTGCAGCTGTTTTGGGCGCGTCCCCCCACCGCCCGCACCCGCCGGAGGGGCGCCCCCCCCACACCCGCCGAGCCTGGACGCCCGCCTCCCGTCGCTGTTTGCTTTTCTCGCGCTCGCCACGGGCATACGCTCCGTCACCCTCGTGGACGAGCGGCTGATGTCGTCTGCCGCTGCCGCTACGACCGCCGCCACCCCCGCGCCGCCGTGTGCCCGCCCCACGGCGGTCCGAATGGGGGTGTGGGGGGCGGTCGGCGCCGCGCTCGCGGGGCGACCTCTCAACGAGTTGTGCGCCGTGGAAGCCGCGGCGGCCTCTTTTTTCGGCGGCCGGTTGTCCGGCGGTGGCGGCGGCGGTGGCTGTCGCCTTCGCGTTTTGAATTTGGTGGTGGCGTCCGCACAGGTGGTGGGGGAGGCCGTAACGGCCCTTCAATACGTGGCGCCGACCTTGACTGAGCTGACCATACATTGCCTCCCTGGCGTGCCCACATATCTGGCGCACCTCTTCCGCTCTGTCGGCCGCCTGCCGGAGCTACGCTTCCTCTGGCTGATTGCCGCCCACGACTATCCGCGGGGCGGGAAGCTCGGTCGTGACGAGGCGGCTGCAATTGCAGACGCGTGCGCGGGCGTGACGGTCGTGATGATTGATTTCCCGCTCAGCACTGGGTTTGGCCCGCCGTGGGCGCTCGTCTGCGGCGCCCTGTCAAACCGCCACACTCTCTGCCTCGACGAGGCGGAGGGATGGTCGTCGGACATTGACGTTGGGAATGATTACGCGGCGGTCTTGCGGCACCTGCCCATGATCGACGTGCGGCTGACCCACACACTTGGTGGCACCGCGCCGGTGGACAGGGCGCTCCAGAGCTTCGACCGGCGATCCACAGTGCTCCACCTCGGGGCGAATTTGGGGGCTGCCGATGCGGCGCGGCTGCTCGGGGACGCCACCACTGTCGCTGACATCAAGTATATGGCTCTGAATCTGGTTTGCCGCCCCCACCGGATGCTGCCCAATATCGCGATGCCACCGCGCCTCCGTGCACTCACTCTATCGTGCTTCACCCACGGCGCCGCCGACACGCCCGTGTGCCTGTCGGCCCACTGGGACGTGCCGCCGACGCTGCGCCGCCTCTCCGTGTCACACGACTACGGGTTGCGGGCGACCGACGGGGACGAGTCGGCCGACCTGCCGCTCGTGCGGTGGCTGCTTGCCGCGGTCGTGGCGTCGCGGGGAGGGTTCCACTTGACGGAATTGGAAGTGTGTGCGCGCGTGCGGCCGGGGCCAGGCCTCGACGCGGCGCTGGCGCCGTTTGTGGCGGCGGCGGCGGGCACACTCGAGAGGCTGCAGCTCCTCGTGCAGCCGGCCGGGGAGAACGGGGCGGAACAGCGGCGTCAGATGGCGGCGGCGCTGTCGGCGGCGCTGCCCGGCGCATCCATCGCCGTGGCATCGTCTGTGGAGGGTGCCTAGTGCGGCGCGTCGCGGGTGCCCGCTCCGTGATGCACATTCCTTGTCACTCGCTGGTTTCTTTTCAAATGAGAGCGCAGAGCGCAACCAACAGACCCGGAGCGAGGGCATCGATAGTAACAAACCACGCCACCAGCCCCGGAAGCGAGACCACCTACATACACAAGTGGGGTCCACTCGCGCCGCCCCCTATACGCCCTTGGCAACGCTCTTCCCCCCTCCCCTCCCCAGTCCAACCGCACCGCCTTGACGGCCGCGGCGGCGGCAGCGGCGGCGGCGGTGGAGCGGCGATACCGCCCTTGGCCTGCCACCCCACCGCCCCGCGACAGCGGTGCAGCGCCACCGCCAACGGCCACACCCGCCCGTGCGGCCACGCCGTCGCCGGCGCTGCCGCCGTCACCGACCGCGTCCGCGTCCGCGTCTGCCGGCGCAACGACCGCCACCGCCGCCACCGCCTCCGCCGCCACCGCCGCCGCCGCCCGTCCCGCCGCCACCGCTCGCCGCCCGCCGCGCGGTCGGCGGCGCCACCGCCGGCACCGCCGCCAGTCGGCGGCCGCCGCGGCGGCGGCACGGGCGGCCGCCGCCGGCCCCGCGCGGCGGCCGTCTGCGTGCCGCCGCCGCGTCGGCGCCGACACCCGCCACGCCGCCCCGGCCGGCCCGTCGGCAGTCGCCGCGCCGCCGTCGCCCGCGCGGCCGCCGCCGCTGCCGCGCGGCACCGCGCGGCGACCGCGTCGGGCGCGGCCACGGCGGCCGCCGGCGGGCGGCTGCGCGCCCCCCTCGGCGCGGCGCGTCGGCGGCGGCGCCGCGCCCCGCCGCGCCGCGGCGGTGGCGGTCGGCCCCCGCGCGCCCGCCGGCGCGCGAGCCCCCGGGGCGGGTCTCGCCCGCCGCCGCCGCCGCCGCTGCCGCCGCCGCCGCTGCCGCTGCCGCCGCCGCTGTGCCGGGGGCGTCGACGCACCGCCGTCGCAGGTGCGCCGTGCGGGGGGGGACGCCGCCGCGACGGCCGACGCGCGCGCGGCGGGCGTGCGGCGGCCGCCCGCGGGCGGGGGGCGCCGCCGGTGGCCGCCCCCCCGCGCGGGGGCGCCCCGCGCCGCCGCGCCGGCGGCGGCGGTGGCGCGGCGCCGGGTCGGCGGCGGCCCCACCCCCCGCGCCGCGCGGGTGTGGCCGCCACCGCCGGCGTCGCCCCAGCGCTGCCACGGGCAGGGGCCATGGGCGGAGCAGAGGCGGGGGGGGGGGGCTGGGTGCCAGGGCACCACAGCGGACGCGCTCGCGCCGGCCAACGCGCGGCCGTGACAAGGAATCAAGGCGACCGCGCCCTTGTCCCCACCGCTGCGCACCCTGCACGTCAATCAGGGAAATCCATCCATGTGGTGCTGCTTGCTCCTCGCCCCGGTCTGAGAAAAACGGACACTGCGCAAGAAGTGGTGAGCTCAGTGCCCCTAGATGCAGGCCGCCATTCCCTTGTCTCCACCCCGCTGTTCACTCTGTACCATCCCGGGGGGGGCGCCCAGCGTCTGGGGAATGGGGTGGGGCGCCGCGCGGTGCGCGAGTCGCAGGCACGCGCAGGGAGAGGTCCACCCGAGATGCTGAGCCACGAAGTCCACTGAAATAGTAGATCAGAACAGTAAGAGACAGACATCTGTGACTGACGAGTACAGTGAGTTCCCGGTCACAGATGGCGAGCAGTAGGGTCGTATCCGGAACAAGAGGCGTTTCCAGATCCTGAAGGGGGGTACAATATACTGAAAAACAGCGAGAGCTCGGCTGAATCACAACCGATCATGCAACGGGAATTCCAATAGTCTTCCCATGAGACGGTTTCCATGCAAGCTTCATACATGCTTAAATTTATGAAGACTCTGGTCCATTGTACTGCTGTCTTATCAATTTTGGCCGATGTGGTCAAAGTTAAGATAGGGTGTGGCTGAGACACAGTTTCGCACTACTATATTGACCACCCTTCTTGACATCGACTGGATCGGCCAAAGTTGGTAAAATTGGAAAAACAGCAATACAGTCAATATCCGGTTAAATGCGCTCCAGTTATATGACATGTCATATACCTGGGGGATTTTTCTTGCCCGAGGTCGCACGAGAACGCAGCGTTCGACTGTTTGCTCCTGCGGAAGGGGTGACGAAGCCAGCAACCTTGACAGTTGACCCAGTGCGCAAGAGTGTCATATAACCGGGTATTGACTGTACGGCGAGAAAGATGTGCCACAACCAAGGACGGAGACGGCAATGTGACCGTGGTGGCCGATTTGAAAGCCATTCGCGCCGGTCGGAGTGCAACTGTTGGAGCATGAGAAAGAGATATACGCGACGCGCAGTACTACACAACAACCACAGGCGATTCTACGGAGATGGATGCGCCGGGCAGCGTCGCCGACAGCGCCGCCGCCATTTGCCGCCGCTGTTCCACCCCGTCCTCCCCGGTCGGCTGCACGAGAAGCTGCAGCCTCTCGAGTGTGCCAGCCGCCGCCGCCACAAACGGCGCCAGCGCCGCGTCGAGGTCTGGCCCCGGCCGCACACGCGCACACACGTCCAAGTGCGTCAAGTGGCACCCTCCCCGCGACGCCACGACCGCGGCGAGCAGCCACCGCACGAGCGGCAGGTCGGCCGACTCGTCGCCGTCGGCCGCCGGCAACCCCCGGTCGTGTGACACGGAGAGGTGGCGCAGTGTCGGTGGAACGTCCCAGCGCGCCGACGGGCACACGGGCGTTTCGGCGGCGCCGTGGGTGAAGCACGACAGATAGAGTTCACGGAGGTGCGGCGGCATGGCGATAACGGGCAACACCAGGTGCGGGCGACAATGTAGACGAAGGCTCAACGACTCGATTTCCGTGACGGCGGCTGGTTCGCCGAGCAGCCACGCTGCATCGGCAGACTCCAACTCTGCGTCGAGCTGGAGCACCTTTGGCAGCCGGTCGACGCTCCGGAGTGCTGCTACAAGTGGCGCGGGGAAGCCGCCTGTGTCGGACAGCCTCACTATGGTCATGGGCCGGTTGTGCAAGACCGCCGCGTAATCGGACACCAAGTTGAAGGCCGATGACCATACCAACGCCGACTGGAGGCGGAGGGTGTGCAGGTGCGGGAAAGCCCCGCGCGCGACCGCCCACGGCGGGCCAAACCCAGTGCCGAGCGGATAGGTGGTCTCCAAAACCGCCAAGCCCGCGCACACCTCTGCAATCACCGCTGCCTCGTTGCGTCCGAGCGTCCCGCCCGGCGGATTTTCGTGTTTGGCCCTCAGCCGGAGGGAGCGCAACGCCGGCAGGCGGCCGGCGGAGCGGAAAAGGTGTGCCAAGAAGAGGGGCACGCCAGGGAGGCAATTCATGGTCAGTTCGGTCAGGGTTGGTGCCACGCTATGGAGGGCCATCGCCGCCTCGTTCACCGTCGGAGGGGACGTGACCCCCAATTCCAAGACGCGAAGGCGCCCGCCGCCGTCGTGGGCACCGCCAAGGCAGCTGGACAGGCCGCCCAAAAACGATGCCGCCACGGCTTCACAGGCCTTGAGTGTGTGCAGAGGACGCCCCCCGAGCGCGGCGCCGACCAATCGCCACACCCCCTTCCGTACCGCAACGGGACAAGCGCATGGTGGCACGGGGGTAGCGGCGGCGGCGACGGCGGCGGCGGCAGCGGCGGCAGACGGCACGAATGACCTGTCCACGAGGGTGACGGACCGCACGCCCGTCGCGAGCGCAAGAAATTCGATCAGCGATGGGAGGCGTGCGTCGAGGCCCCGTGGGTGTAGCGGGGGGGCCCGCCCGGCGGGTGTGGGCGGCGGGGTGATGCACCCAAAATGGCTGCACACCGGGCACCACCGAATGACAAGCGACGGAAGCGCGGCAAGACCAATCCGTCGCGTGCGGCGGCAGGCGCCAACCAAACCGCGGGCGTTGCCGCGGGATGCCCACACGTGCTCGGCTATGAGGCTCAACGCATCGTCGGGCAGATCGAGGAGGTCCACGAGCCGGCCGCCCGGTGTGGGCAAGGGTGCCACTATGGCATTGTCGCTACAGCTGCCCGTGGCTTTGGTATCGGTCATGATTAGCCGTGGGAGGCGGAGGGAGCGGTGGGATGGGAAGCGGATTGTGGTCCGCGTATGGGGGGGGTATGGAGACAACAAGAGTGAACGGTGACTGCGACGAGAAGAAACACGAAAGGAAGAACGGGCAAGAGAGCGGCCGTGCCCCACGCGACCCCACCGCGGGGATAGGCACTCCCCCCACACAAGGTCCTCGGCGATACAGGCTTGTCTACTGGCTGCTGGGACGAGAACGGTTCGACAAGGCGGAAGAGGGGTGGTCGAACCGCCTCTGTTGGGGTCAAACAGGCCGGTTTGAGACTCCCGAAAGAACTTCGTTGCACTGGCCTTACTTCGGGCCGAGCATTGAAAGGCGGTTGTTGCAACGACGACAATCCACACAACAACGGCCCCTGTCAGCGGCCCGATGTCTCGTCGACGAACACCCAACCAGAACAGCCATTGTATCGTTAGGTGCGTCATCTGTCGCCGGTCTCGTGCGCTACGGCGAAATAGCGAGTGGACTCTGACTCTGGAGCAATCTGGATCCATCTGCCACTCCACCCCACCTCTGTACCCGCTGCCCCCACCGCAGCGAACGATAAAAGCACTGATCTGATAGGCCGCCGAGCGGCGTTTGTCCGCCCATCTGTGTGACTCCGGTGGCGGCCTTGCGTTCGGCATCGTCCTCTGCCACGGCGTTGACGGCCCCGCACGCTGCGTTGCTGGTGGCGGTCGCCACAACCCGACATTTTCTCCACCACGGCCATCGTCTCTGCTGGCAGACTGCCCATCCCAACGCGTTCGTTGTGTATCACCTCTGCCCCGTGCTTATTCTACGCCGTTTTTTTGTTCTCTTTGCCACTCTGGTTGTCGGCTGCTGATTGCTGTCACGGCCCGTGTGGCATGTGCATGCTTCGATCGAGGACGCGTGAGAAAACCAAACGCTGACGACATCCAACCAGAATCTCGACGTTTCTTTTTTCAAGTGCCGAAATGCGTCGAAACACTGCTCGTGAAAGATAGACATTCCAGCAGTGCGACGTTTTCTCGTGGCGTCCGTGGCGTCGTGGAGTCACTCTTCACGGGCGCCTGTGGAAAAGAAAAACCAGTCGAGAAGAGCGTCGTGCTTCCACAGGGCGCCATCACCACAGCATCGCACAAACGGCGAGGCAAACTTCCCCGTTTGCACGCTGTGCAGTGCCCGGGGCACCACAGACCCCACGCTGCGCGGGCCGGCAGAGCCGTTCCAAGATGCCCCTGGCGCGCGCACGCGGCGCGTGGCGCCACCCCTGCGGACAATTGACAGCGATGGCGGCGGCGGTAAACGGGCACGACGGTATGGCAAGCCCGCGTCGCTGCGGCGGCTGACGGGGGACGGCGCGGTGGCAACGCCGCGCGTCAGAGCCATGCTAGCCGGGATTTCGGCGCGCGCGCCGCCCGTCGCCCGGGCGCCGCACGCGTGCGCCAAGGGGCGGATATCGTGTGGCTGCCCGGCCTCTCCCCCTCCCTTTCGGTGCGCAAGCGCGGTTAGCAACCCGCCGCCTTTCCGCGTGGCATTGCAGGTGTGGCACCACTGGTTTCGCGCCGCCACCGCCTGGCGGCCGATCGGCGCCTCCGGACGATCGGTGTTTCACTGGGAGAGCCGATCGTCGCGCCTTGAGTTGCAATATAATCCCTCCACTCCCCAGTTCACAACGCGCGCGCGCGCGCTTTCTGGTGCGGGTGGGTGCACCGGCCTGCTGGCACACGGCCCCTATAAAGCCACAGCGGCGCACCCCCGCGCGCGACCACCGCGGCCACAGCCGCGCCCGACGACGGCGCGGCCGGCGTCAACGGCTCCGTGTCGCTGCACGCGCCCCTCCTCCTTCCAAGGCCGGCGCCGACGCCGCGCACCCTCGCGTCTTCGCCCGTTGACCCGTTTGGCAAGGTCGGCCACCATGCCGCGCCGCAATCCGATCACCAAGTCCGCCTGGGGGATCGCCCGCGTTGCCCACCTGCAGGCCGCCCCCGACCCCGAGGACGTCCCTGTGCCGGCGGTGCCCGACGGTGGCGCGCCCGTGGGGCCTCCCGGCGGCGGACCCGCCCTCGGCGGGTGCCCCCCCCCCCCCCCCAATATTGGGCTGTGCGGCACCGGCCCGCTGACGAGGAGCCAAGCGCGCGTCGTCGGTCTGCAGCACACCCGCCCGGCGTCATTTTACCTCCGTTTGAAGGACGGGGGAGACCCGTGGTGGAAGGGGACATGGACCGACAGGGAGAACAGGTCTTTTCTCGCGCGCCTCCGCCGCTTTCAAGGCAATCCGCCGGTGCCCTTCCCGTGGGGCATGTTTGCCAAGACGTTCAAGACCCGCGTCGGCTACCAGTGTCGCAACCACTACTGGGCGATGGTCGCGGCAGGCGTCACCATGCCATTCGTGCTGCCTGCCCCGCGCAAGGTAGCGTACAAGCCCCGCAAGCGCAAGGCGACAGACATGACGGATGAGGAGGAGGAGACGGCCATGCAGGAGGGGAATACGGCCGCGGCTGAGGAGCAAGAGGTAGTCGTGGTTGCGAAGGACGAGGAGGACGAGGTGATAGTGGTGGAGGAGAAGGGTGTGGTGGGTAAGGCGGAGGCGGTGGCCGAGGATGAGAAAGGGGAGCCTGCGGAGGATGAGGACAGGGAGGCGGCCGCGGGTGGGGAGGGTGACACAGACGCTGGTGCAGAGGGAGAGGCGGCCGCGGGTGAGGAGGGCGACGCGGCCGAGGGCGAGGTTGAGGGGGACGTGGACTGGGCGGCCGTCGCCGTGCAGGAGAACCTCTAGTGCCCCCACGGCCGGTCGAAGCGGCCACCCCTAGCCAGTGGGCGCAAGGGGACCGCGTCAGAGTGCGGTGGGAGGACGACGTCGGCGGGGGCGCGGGCGTCGACGTATTCGGTAGGCCGCACGGGCGCTACGTTGACACACAACGGTCCCGTGACAAAATCCCGTTGAAAGCGACCCGCCTCGGATCCGGCCTCAACGCAAAAGGTGCAGCGTCCGAAATTTGGCGGGACGTCCCCGAATTTACCGGCCGGGCGGCGGCGGCGTGGCGAGGGCGACGTGCTGCCGCTTGGTCGCTGACCGGCGGCGGCTGCCGCCTGTCCGACCGGCGCGGGCCGCGCGGACCGCAGCCGCAACGGCGGCGGCAGTGCGGGTGGTTGGCGGCTCGGGTGACCACCACAGGCCTGCCGCCACGCGCGTCTGCCCTGCATTTGCACTCCCAACCCCTCGGGTGGTGGCACCCAACCCCTCGGGTGGTGGCACATCCCTCTCGCGCTGGCCGACGCTGTCCCTTTGCCCTCCCCCCTTGCCCCGCCCGGCCGTCTTTTTCTTCCACCCCCCACCGGCCTCTGCCCCGCCCTTCCTGCCTCTTCCGGCCTCTCCCTGCATTATTTTTTTTACCCCTTGTCGTCCGTTGTCTGTTGCCCTCTGCCCTGTCGCGTTTTTTCGTCTCTCCACTTCTTTTCGCCCCGCCCCCGGCTCATGTGCTCTCCCTTCCCCTCTCTACCGCCCGTCCTCTCCCCTCTGTCCGACCTCATCCCTCCGACCTCATCCCTCCTCTGTACTTTCCCTTTCCCCTCCGTCCGTCTGCCTCTGCCATTGTCCTTTTTTCACGCTCCCTTACCTCCCCCTACACCAGCGCCTGCACCGGACCGCTGGCACTACCGCGCTCGCCCCCCCCCCCCCCCCCCCTCCCCCCC
>ENA-ORXR01001902-ORXR01001902.1-marine-metagenome-genome-assembly--contig:-NODE-1902-length-21014-cov-3.612409_pt1 | contig 21014 bp, 11 predicted proteins | sample MGYA00237866_ERZ511479 | MGnify/ENA metagenome assembly ERZ511479 | reverse complement strand
CTCGACGCCTGGGTGGACGAATACATCTCACAACACGGGCGCCCTGCGCGCTCGAAGGGAGCGACCCCATGGCAAGGAAGAAGCCGCCCGGCCTCGTCAAACGCGCCGTCGTCTGGCACATCGACAAGCGCATCAACGGTCAGCGAGTTTGCCAGAGCACTGGAGCAGATCGGCTCGACGAAGCGGAGCGGTTCCTCGCGCGGCTGACCGAGGAGGCACGGCAGGCATCGGTCTACGGCGTCCGTCCTTCTCGCACTTTCGAGCAAGCGGCCGCGAAATTCGTGCTCGAGAACCAGCACAAGCGCAGCCTGCACAGCGACATAGGCCGGCTGAAGTTGCTGATGCCGTGGATCGGCGCGGTGACCCTTGACAGGATCCACACCGGCACCCTGCAGCCGTGGATCGAGCATCGGCAGAAGGGTGAAGCCGCTGTAGGGACCATCAACCACGGCCTGAAAGTCGTTCGCCGCATCCTGAACCTCGCGGCGAAAGAGTGGGTGGACGAGCACGGACTGACCTGGCTGCTGTCGGCGCCGCGCATCAAGCTGCTCAGCGACTCGAACAAGCGGAAGCCGTATCCGCTGAACCGTGAGGAGGAGGCGCGGCTGTTCGCCGCCCTCCCCCCGCATCTGGCCGACATGGCGACGTTTGCGGTGAACACGGGCTGCCGGGACGGGGAGATCTGCAGCCTTCGATGGGAGTGGGCAGTCGAGGTGCCGCAGCTCAACACGACTGTCTTCATCATCCCCGGTGAGCAGGTGAAGAATGGTGATGACCGGCTCGTCGTCCTTAACCGAATCGCACAAGCGGTAGTGGAGCGACAGCGAGGTGTTCATCCTGCCCACGTATTCACCTATCACGGCGAGCCTGTCACCCGCCTGCTCAACAGCGCGTGGATCCGCGCCCGGAAAGCCACCGGGTTGCCGCAAGTCCGCGTGCATGATCTCAAGCACACCTTCGGTCGGCGGCTACGGTCGGCTGGTGTCAGCTTTGAGAACCGTCAAGATCTGCTCGGCCATCGCTCCGCACGGATCACAACGCATTACTCAGCAGCAGAGCTGTTTCGATTGCTGGAGGCAGCGAACAGCGGGTGCGTTGACGATGTCACGGAACAGCAGCCCGAGATCGTCGTACTGCGCAGACTTTGTTCCGGCAAGGGATAGGAGGTACAAATCCGCTGTTTGTTCCGGAACGCCGCTGCTGTCACCGCCCCCCCTTCGATCTGCTTACTACTCGTTCCTCGGTCCGGTCCCTGCGCCGACCTTCGGCACCCTTCGAGCCCTCTCCACGCCTCGTTGTCCGCCGCGCTGTCGCACGCTTTTCCCCAGTGCCGCCTTCGCGGGCCAGTCACCGCCATAGCCGCGCCGCTGAGACCCCTGAAACTCTGATGTAGCGGCGAGGCCGCCTTCTGACATGCATTCTAGCTTCTTGCGCTCGTCGGCCCCGGCCGCCAGCTGGGGTGGAGGCGCTTCATTTCGCGACCAAACGAAGGGTATCTATGTGCACTAGGGAGCGTCGGCGCGTCAGCTCGCTGACCGACAGCTCAACCCCAGTGCGAATCGCGGTACTGCACCAGATCATCGCCGTGCAGCTGCTTCGTCGCATTGCCGATTCGCACCCAGAACTCACTGGTCTCGCCGCTGCTGACCGACTTTGAGAACACTGGCTTGCCGGCGGCGGCAACAGACACCCGACAGACATCTCCCGCGTCCGCCGCGTCGAACGCAAGTTTGACGATTCCGGCTGTCTGCATCGACAGCTGCGAATCGAGCAACTGCCGCAAGAAAAGCTCGTAGCCGTCACGATTCGCCTTGTTGCCTAGTGTCTTCATGTCATCGGCTAGGCCGAGCACACAGCCGTCATCATCGACGCCGATCAAGAGCGTGCCGCCTTCCGCATTCAAGAATCCGCACACGGTCTTCACGATGACGTGCTCCATCTTCTTGTCCTGCTGGCTGGCACGCACGTTCCAACGCGCGGTGGACTTGTATTCGACCGTCTGCGATTCGCCGAGCGCGATCAGATCCGTAAGGGTTGCGACATCTGTGGAACCACGCTTGTCCTTTTCATCCCAGAGTCGATCGAATCCGGCACGCACGACTTCCGCGATCTTCTGGCGACGGCGCTCGAGAAAGGTCGGGTAGTCGAGCTGCTCCCAGCCGATTGGCAGCGCGTGCCAGAAGATCTGATTGCGGCGCTGATCCTCGTCGAGCCGCGACGACATCGGCTGCCAATAGTCGAGCGGATCATCGGCCGAGATATTCGAATTGTCCGGCCAGTCGAGCAGCGCCTTGTTCGCAATGGCGTTGACCTGACGAGTCGCTTTGATGCCTAGTTTCTTCAGATGCGCTTTCGGGAACAGATGGTGCTGTTCGACTGAACGTGGTGCGTTGACACCCGGATCCAACAGATCCCTGACCCTCAGGTCGCTGAACAGAAGCTCCGCGTCGAGCAAACTAAGTGCTGCCCAGTAGGCAGACAGGACTGGCGAATATGACGATGAGGAATCGAGCCGGTTCGGCAGCGAGATCTCCCAGTAGTCGTTCGTGAAGTGCGAGCGCACGATCTGGTCGAGAGTCGCGACGAAGGCCGCCGAATCTTTCGGCGCGAGTGTCGAAATTCGCCCGAGATCCGACTCCAGCTGACTCTCCGGCGATGACGAGTAGCGACCGGTGGTGTGCGCCATAAAGAACCAGCGAGCGATGACGGTGCGCAACACCCGGGTCTCCAGTCCGAAGTCGTGCCGACCGATCAACCAGAAGATGTAGGCGTAGATGACTGCCGTTTGCGACGTGACCATGCGGCCGCTCCTGAAACCTGCTTGGCTCAGGCATTTCAGGAACTCGTGCCAGCTGGTCAGATCGAGGGTTGCTGCTTGCGCCTTCCTGAGCTTCTCGAACTGTGCTTCGCGACGTTCGCTCGAGACTTCGCCGGTCTCCAGATCCTTGCCGCGCAGGATGTTGTAGACGAACTGCAGTCGACCGCGCCGGAACGCTAAGCCGACGGCGACGCGTAGCAGCTGATCCGGGGCAGGATCAAGAAAAGGATTCTTCGGCGAAGCGCCGGTGACGTTTGGGTCAACGGCCGATCGGCAGAAGACTTCCAGGTCGCGGCGACCTTCTTCCCAATGCACCGACAGCAGGGTCAGGATGAAGTCCGCCTGGTTGAGTTTCACGCCCTCGGAGTTGGTTCGCACGAAGATCTCGGCGACTTGCTCCTCGTCGGCCGAGGCGTTCAGCTCTATAACCTGGAAGCGGAAGTTGCCGAGATCCCGGACCCGGTCGACGCGTTCCTCGAGACGATCCTGCTCAGCATCCTCCAGCTCCGAATCCCGGGACTCGGCCAGGCGCGACAGAAAGGTTCGAACTCTCGAGCGGAATCCCTCGTCCCAGAGCAGCGTGATGTCGGGAATGAATTCGGGGTCACGCTCGATCGCCGCATCGGTGACCTCGAATGTCTCGTCAGCCGGACGGAAAGCGATGCGGATGTGCCTTGTCTCGAATGTCTTGGTCATGACTGCGCTGCCGGTCAGCACCGCGTACAGCGACGTCAGTCGCTGCTGGCCGTCGACGACGAGGCGGCTCGGTACCTTCGATGTCTCGCCGCCCCCGATCTGCTTGGTGCCGGTCATGGCACCTGTCTCCCAGAACATCAGGGTTCCGACCGGATAACCGCGATAGAGCGAATCGAAGAGATCGCGGGTCTTTGCGGAAGACCAAACGTACGGTCGCTGGATGTCCGGCAGGGCAATGTTGCCGTGGCGAATATCCTCGACTAGATGGGTGAGGGAGTAGCCGGTATCACGGTAGAGCGTGGCGGTCATGGTGCAGGCTTCCTTATTAGCGCAGTGAAGGTAGTCGGTTCGACAGCGTCCACTTGTGTATCCGACAGGGCAGAGATGGCCCTCGACCGAATCCAAACTGGCGCACTGCGACCGTGAGTCGAGTATCTGCAGTACGGATGCGCCGTTCTCGATTTAGTCAACCACGGCCTCGAAATCGTGAGCCGGATACTGAACCTTCCCGCAACCGATTCGCTGGAAAAGCAAAGGTAGTCCGTGATGGAAATCGTCGCTGCTGTTAGCGGTGTGTTGGCGGACCGGTGAGAAAGTGTGGGGTTCAATGATCGGCGGAGCATGGAACCCGAGACCTCGCGATTGTCCGCCGGCTGACGACAGATCGCAGCGGAGCAAACTACGCAACAAGCTCCATCAGTCTTTTAAATCCGTCGACTACGTCGTACCGCACGTCCGTGCCCGTAAAAGACCCGAAGAATTTCTGCGCACACGCAATCTTCGCTTCTTCGATGCCGCGCAGCTCGAGGCTCTCCAAACTGCCCTTTGTCTCGGCGACGAAGTACACATGTTTCACGCTTCCAACCCTGAAGGCGATCGCCCAGTCAGGATTGTATTTGCCGACTGGCGTCGGTATGTGGAAGCCGCTGGGCAACTTTGCGTACACCTCCACCTCGGCAGCAGCCTCCAACGCCCCGACGAAGTTCCGCTCCACCTGCGAATCGGTCACGACGTATTCGAGCACGTGCCGTTCCGCCTTGATGGCGTTGCCGAGTCCCGACAAAGGCTGGTTCTTCGTGAACAGGTCCAGTCCGTACCGTTCATCCACCGGGTCGTACGACAGGTGCTCGACCACCGTCGTCGCCTTCTGCGAGTTTATCAGTCGGACCGATTGGGCAATAAAGTCTTCCGGATTCGTCCTGTACTGCGCGAAGGTTTCCTTCCGCACTGCGGTGAGTACTTGCGCGACGGTTGCACGGGTCAAGCCGGTTGGGGTCGCCAACTCCGCCAGTAAATCGTAGGTCACGCGGGATCCGATTGAGCGCGTCTCGGTCGTCGTGCGCGTCTGCGTCGTCGTGAAGCTCTCTCCCCGTGACAGCGACTCGGCCGTCGTACCGCCCTGCTCCCCGGCGGTTATCACGTACTGCAGCGGCCGCACGCGTAGCTTGTCGTCCAGGGTGCGCACACATTTGCCCACCAGTTCCTGCGAGTCGAACCGCACCGTGTAGGCCGCCTTGCGGTTAATCCTGTCCCACAGGGCAAGAAACTCCTGTCGATGCAGGTTCTCGCTCGCCGGATTGATCTTGCCGGTGCGGCCGTCGGGCACGTTCGGGAGGGCGCCGGGGTTCAGCACCCCGTCAACTAAGGCGAGCACTTCCGCCTGGTGGGGTCGCAACGCGTCAGGAAGTTCGGCGAGCGTGCCGGCGTCCTTCGCGATGTGGTACGACGCGGCAATCTCGTCCGAGTCAGTCACGTAATCGTTCTTGACGAGCCAGCGGTGAATCTGACGCGCCATGTCTCCTGTCACCGTGACGGGCTCGGCGCCCTCGGTCGATGACGCCATTCGCTTGCCCTCGAAATACGCTTCATCCGCCGTTCTCGGCCGCCCGCTCGCCACCAGCGCCGCGGCCATCTCGCCCTGCAACCCGCGCACGAAGTCGTGGTAGCTCTCGCTGGTAACGACAGTCAGTACGTTGAGCGTGTGCACCTCCGCCGGATCGTCCAGGCGCTCGCCGCGCTGGTCGACTGCGATGCGCAAGCCGCGGCCGACCTCCTGACGTCGTGTCATCGTGTTGTCGCTGTGCTTGAGCATCGCGATGACGAACACGTTCGGGTTGTCCCAGCCCTCACGCAGCGCGCTGTGCGAGAAGATGAAGCGTACCGGTTCGTCGCGATCCAACAGCCGCTCCTTGTCTTTCAAGATCAAGTCGTACGCGTCCGCATCCTTCGACTCACCGCGCAACTCGCCGCTACGCACCACGTCCGGATTCATCATCCGGCCGACAGTTTTCTTGCGCTTGTCGATCGAGAAATATCCGTCGTGCACGTCGCCCGGCTCGTCGCGACGCAGGTACGCCGCGTACGGATCGCCCGGCGTCGCGTACCGCTCCAGGGCTTCGTCGCGCAGCGTCGTGTACTCAGCTTCAAACAGTGCCGCGTACTCCCCCGTCATCCTAGCGCCAGCGTCGTCGTAGACGCGGTACTTCGCCACCTCGTCGATGAAAAACAGCGTCAACACCTTCACGCCTCGGTCGAACAGAATGCGCTCGCGCTCCAGGTGGGCATTGATCGCCTCGCGGATCTGCAGCCGCCGCTTGTCGTCCGCCGTGACATCTCCCGTGGCCGTACCGGCCTTCAGCTCCAGCCCATTCGCCAGCGTCACCGTATCGGTCCGGGCGTCGATCTCGGTCACCGTCCAGCGGTCGCTGTACTGCGGCATCTCGTTCGAGAGCGCGTGCAAGTCGTCGCCCTTCACCACTCGGCGCCGGGTCCGCTTCGTCGCTGTCTTGCCGCGCACCTCGAACTCCACCCAGGCAACGGGACCGCCCGTCCCCTTTGCGCCGAGCTGCACGGCCTCCACGTACAGGTAGCCCTGCGTGCCTTCCAGGCCGCGCACCTCGATGCCGCGTGCTGCGATCTTCTTCACGAGCTTCTGGTGGTAGGCATCCAGCGCGTCGAGCCGGTGCACGACATTGTGTTTCGTCCTGTGCGTCGCCGAGTAGCGCAGGATCATGAGAGGACCGAACTTTTTCAACGCCTCCGTCGTCTTCGTTCCCTCCATCTTCTGCGGCTCGTCCAGCACCAGGATGGGTCGATTGGCCCTGATCACGTCGATAGGTCTGCGGCTCTGGAAGCTGTCCTGCTTTTCATAGATGCGTCTCTGGTCCGCCCCAGTCGCATTGAACGCCTGCACGTTAATGATCATCACGTTGATGCCGCCGTCCGATGAGAATCCTTCCAGCTCGCTCAGCCGAGCGCTGCTATAAACGAACGCACGAGCCTTCTTGCCGTAGGCCTGCTGGAAGTGCTCCGCCGTCATCGCGAAGCTCTTTTTCACGCCTTCGCGGATGGCTACGCTCGGCACCATCACCACGAACTTCGTCCAGCCGTGACGCCGATTGAGCTCGAACATCGTCTTGATGTAGCAGTACGTCTTGCCGGTGCCGGTCTCCATTTCCACGTCGAGGTTCACCTCGCAGGCCGGCGTCACGATCAGACTCTCGCTGGCTGTCAGGTTCTGACGTCGCTGTACTGCGCGCATATTCTCCAGCAGCCGTCCGGGCGGCAGTATCAGCTCGGCGTTGCGCACCCCGTTCATCTCTTCCAGCGTCGGCAGGTACGCCTGTCGGCCGGCCTCGGCTACCCGCGGCGGACCCGGGTCGATGCGGTACGCTCGCGCTCCCGCCGACGCGTCGTCTGCCACGGCCGGCTGACCCGCGAAGCAGTCCACAACGGATTCGACCGCGGCCGTCTGGTAGTCCTGGGTCTTGAAGCGGATCTTCATCAGGTCTCTCGTGCCACTGCTGGACAGGATCGGGAATGAATCATGAGTGGATCAAGAAAGGATCATGAATCGATCAGACGGCGTGTCGTAATCCTTTCTTGATTCACTCAAAATATTGATTTTACTGATATATTTTTTTATACGAGCTTCCCGCCCATCTTTACGAGCCCGGAAGCTCAACTAACGTTTCACGTCGATTCGGAGTCGTGATCCTTGTCGGGCGCCGCGAGAGTCCAAATGCCGCCGGGCCCCGGCCGATCCACCTCGATGCGTCCTTCGCGCCGCATCACCGTCAGCAGGTGAGCGATCCGTCGAGTCTCCTGCGACGCCGTAAGGCCACCGCCGACCTTCCCACTCAGCATCCTGTCGATCTCTGGCCGGGTCGCCGACCCGTACTCCGTCAGGTAGTCCACTACCAACTTGCCGAGGAACAGGTCGTCCTGACGTCGGTTCGCGATCACCTCGGCCTGTTGGTCGGTCAGCTGCGCCAGACCGGCAGAGACATGTAAGTTCGATCGCCGACCCTCCACGAGACCGGCCTTGCGTAAACGCGCCGCATCGGTTTTGGCGATCGGAAGCCGCTTCTGCACTCGGTCCAGCGTCACTACATCAGATAGCGGCAGGTCCGTACGCGCGATCAGCATGCGGCTGTACGCGGGATCGATCACCCGTCCGTGTAAAGTGACTTTGACCCGTTCAGGATCACCGGCGACATCATGATCCGGCAACGGCAAGTGGCGTCGAATCTGTCCGCGCACCATCTTCCCGATGCCCGTACCCATCGTGTCAATCATGTTCAGCGCGACCATGCCAGCCACCAGCGTCGGGTTGCGGTACCGGCGCGGGGTGCGATCCCCGGTCGCGTAGTCCTCGGGCCGCCCGTCGAAGAACCGACCTTCGCTCTCGAACGACAGCCTATAGGGATGTTCGGTCACAAGGACCCGGGCGTGCCGCCCGTAGTCCTGATGGGCGATGCAGTTGTGCAGCGCCTCGAGAACGATCGCCTCGTCGTACTTTGCCAGGCGCACCTGCGCCATCTGTCCTTCAGGCTGTATCGGGATCTCGACGTTCCGAACCCTCCGGTACAGCCGAGTTGTCGCGAGCAGAAATGGAGGATCGAAATGTTCGTAGGCCGTCTCCTGTCCCACCAGCTTCCACGTAAGCTGGGCCATGTGGGGAGCGAGGTACAGCGCTGCGGCGGGCTTGCCAAGCAGAAGCAGCGCCGCGCGCGTCAGCCCGCCTCCGGGCGTCGACAGACGGCATCTTGCGAGAAACGTCGCATCCGACCAGTCCGCGACGTCATCCGCGTCCAGACGTTCGCCGTGCTTGGTCAGGAAGGCAGTTCGCGCCGCTGAAAGCGCAACCGCGTCCAGGTCCTCGAGCGTCGCTTCGGGCACAACCACCGCTGTCCAGTCCTCGTCAGCCGACTGCCTACGGATTTCGTCGCGCTTGTCGTCGGCCAGCGCCGCAAGGCTCTCGCCCTCTCGGGCGTAGCAGTGTCCGTTCCACGAGACCGGCAGCCCTCTCGGAGCGGCCGGCACCTCGAACATGACCACACGCCCTGAGTCTGAATCGAGTTCGTGAACCTCGCGGAATGTCATCCGTGGTGCGAGTCCGTTCGCCACTTCGTGCTTGATGCCATCTAGCCGTTCTCGCCCCATCCGGTACGCGGAGCCCGTCACCGTACGGGTCTTGTCGTCGACGCCGAACACTAGCCATCCTCGTACATGGCCTCGCAGGTTCGCCTCATTCGCCAGCGCAGAAAAGTACTTGCCGATGTCCGGCGTCGAGAAGCTCTGCTGCGCGCGCTTGAATTCCACTACTTCGGATTCCCAGTCGGCGATCAACGCCTCAAGAGTCTCGCGCAGCTCTTCGGCCGTCACAGTACCTTCACGTCGGTGTCCGGCGAGAGCTGGCGGAACAGCTGCACGACATTGATCTGACCCGCATCACCACCAAACGCGCCATCGCGGAACACAGCTCGCAGCGGTTTTCGAGCGGCCAGCGCTTTCACGTAGGTTTCGTCGAGATTGGTCTCGAAGCAGGCTGCTAGCGCATCGGTGTCGACGAAGAACGTGCGGTGATTCGACAGATTTTCCAGAGCGATAGGCAAACCGAGATCGACGCCCCAGCTCAGCAGTATCTGAAACAACAGGTCCTCGCCGGTGCGATCTTCCTTTACGTGGTCCACAGTATCAAGCAGGCTGGCCTGAGATATGTCGTTCGGGAGGTAGCGGGTGTCCTTGAAGTTCGACAGATCGATCTTGAGCACACGAAAACCGGGATCTTTGATATTCTTTTCTTCGTCGAGCCGCAGCTCCGCGTAAAGCCGCTTCTTTGCAAGGCAAGCCAAATCACGGCAGCCTGCAGCGCTTGCATTTTTGAATTGCTCCGTCCCTTCAATCAATGGCTCAGGGATCTGCACGACGATGAAGCGAGCACCTGTCTGCAGTACGGACGCAGCGGTCGTGCCAGATCCAGCGAAGAAATCTACAACAATGTCTCCTCTCGCGACATCTGCGTATTGCATCAATTTAGAAATTAACGCCTTTGGCTTAGGATATGAGAATATTTTCTCGTCATTGAAAAGCACCATTGTCTCCTCAGTGCCAGATTTCGTGGTTCCTACCTCTGACGCTAGAATCGAACTAGGAGTTTTTGTGTCTCCCTTTTCTCTTCGCTCGTTCAAAAATAGTTTGCGCTTAGGCGTTGAATCACCAGATCGTCCGAACGCAATTCGTCCATCAGCCAACAGCCTCTCATACTCAGCCTGGTTGACCGCCCAACTTCGACCATTCGGCGGAACGTATGAAACGCCGTTATTCTCGTTTACGATTTCATACATAGTTGCACCGCCAGGCTTGTTGGCGTCCAACGGGACGGGTTTCCACGGCCCTCTCGGGTCACCGTCCGAATTTCGATACTCATCCTCGTTCATGGGCTCGCCAGCAAATTTTAAGTCATCGATCTGCCGGGAAAAACAGAGAATACTGTTGTGGTTAAGCGAGATCGGCTGATCATTCGAGATTGAGGTACGGCTTTGCCAAATCAGCGTTGCGACAAAGTTTTTCTCGCCGAAAACCTCATCGCAAACCCGCCGCAAGTTCGCCACCTCATGATCATCGATAGCGATAAAGATCACCCCATCGTCCCGCAACAGATTCCGCGCAAGCTTCAGCCGCGGCCACATCATGGACAGCCAGTCGCTGTGATAGCGCCCGTTGCTCTCGGGGTTGGCCACCAATCCCGCACCATCCTCGGCGCGCTGCCCACTTCGCTTAAGATAGGTATCCGCGTCCTCGGCGAAATCGTCGTCGTAGATGAACTCCTTGCCGGTGTTGTACGGCGGGTCGATGAAGATCATCTTCACCTTTCCCAGGTACGTCTCCTGCAGCAGCTTTAGCGCATCAAGGTTGTCGCCTTCGATGAACAAGTTCTGCGTGGAATCGAAGTTGATGCTCTCCTCGCGTACCGGACGCAACGTCTTGTCGATCGGCGCGTTCGCCGCCAACGTCGCCGCGCGCTTGCCCGGCCAGTCGAGGCGATAGCGCTCCTCGCTACCCTCCACCACGTGGTCGCTGATCTCCTGCCGCAACGCGTCCAGGTTGATTCCGCGCTGCACCTCGCCCGTCTCCGGGTCGCGTGTCTCGGTCAGGCAACCGGGAAAGAGTTCGGCAAGCTTGTCGATGTTCCGCGCCACACCGTCGGGGGTGAGCGTATTCAGCTTCTCTGGCAATTCGGAGGTCGGGGGGGCGTCGGTCATGGAATAAGCATCAAGGTCGTTCGTCCTGTTGATCCGTCCGGGCTACCCGGTGAGACGGGCCGCTCAGCGCAACCCTTCGTAGTGTCCGCGCAGCTCGCGCACCTCGCGGTTCAGATCCACCTTGCGAGCGTACTGTAGCTCTCTGCGCAACGCTCGCTCGGCGGTAGCCAGCTCACGACCGGCCGCCGCGTACGCTTCCGCACGGGCCGCGTATTCCGCCATTGTCTCATCCGGCCGGGCCGTCACGGGCCACAGATCGCCCAGCATTCGAGCGTACATCCGCCCCAGGTCCGTCGCCACCGGCAAGGCGTGTCCGGCGTCCACTGGTCCGACATCGCCGACGGTGTGCAGCCCGCTCACCCATCCGGTTCCGGCTTCGGCCGGCCGTTTGTACGCGCCCGCCAGCCGCACCGTGGTGCCGTGCACCAGCTCCAGAAGCGTTGGTCCAGGCACCGCCCGATCTATGGCCGCCAGCACGGTGGCGTGCACCTCCGTGCCGCGCATCGCCACCCGCAGCACGTTGATCCGCTGGACCGCCTCTGTCGCCGGCAGGTTGGTCGTGTCCGGGTCCAGGAACACCGGCCGGGTAATGCGTGCCACCTCGTCCACGAAACGCTGCCGCAACCGCGTGACCGCCCCGCGGCGTGCGCCCGCTTCGGTGAGCAGGCGGTCCTTCGGCACCACCGTGTCGCCGCGACGAAGCGTCGCGTCGGGCCAGGCGTAGCTGCCGATCACGTGCCGCTCGCCTGCGCCGCGGCCGGCATGTCTTCGACGACCAGAAAGCTCATCAGCTCGAAATCGTCCGCCACCGCTGGCTGACCCGCGCCACCCAATCCGCCATCATCGAACAGCGCGTCCACCGCTCCCGCCGCCTGCCGACCGATCACGCTGGCGACCGCCGCATCCAGCAGTCGAGAGCAGTCAGTCATGTCGCGACCATAGTCGGTGCGCGTGTTGAATGACCCGCAGGCGTCGGCTACCGGTACAGCCTCGTCCCGAGCCGCCATTCGCACCACGTCCAGCAGCGGCTTCACGTCGGTGTGGGTCTGCACCACCGAGCCGTCCGCGGCCACGTACACCAGGTAGTGCGGGTGCAGCCGGTGAACCGACTGGGGCCGGGAGGACACGGATCCGACCGCCCGCCCGGTCCCATCCGGAGCGCCCCCGCGCTGCCGGAGCGCGAACACCACCCCGGCCGGCAGTCCACGGTCCGAATCTGCGCGCACCACAGCGTGCAGCCCGGCGGGTAGGGTCGGCAGGTCGGACTCGTCCTCCAGCGTGCCTTGCAGCTCAAGGTGATAGTCGTTCAACCCCAGGTCGGTGATGCTCACGCCGGTGCGCAGGTCCTCCAACTCCACAACCTCCTCGTGCATGCGCCGAAGTTGCTCGCCACGATAAGAGTCCTCGTCGGTGCCGGCACCGGAAGCCGGCGAGCGCTCCGTCGCGCAGATAGCATCAAGCGGGTTGTCATCGGCGGTGGCCGTTGCGTCCACGATCACCATGCGGTTCTCGACGCGGGCCTTGAGGTTGATGTACTCGTCGAGCGTAATGTCCGGCCAGTGGTTGATCAGCTGGATACGCGCGTTGGTGCTGCCGATTCGATCGATGCGCCCGAAGCGCTGCACGATTCGCACGGGGTTCCAGTGGATGTCGTAATTCACCAGGCAATCGCAGTCCTGCAGGTTCTGACCCTCGCTGATGCAGTCCGTGGCGATCAGCAGGTCGATCTCCCCCGCCACATCGGGCAATAGCAGCGCCTTCTCCTTGCTGCGCGGCGAGAACAGGGTCAGCAGCTCTGCGAACCCGAGACTCGTGCGACCCTTGCGGTTGGGGCGCAGCGTGTTGTCGATCTGCTGCTTGTCGCCGGTCACCACCGCCACGTGCAGGCCGTGCTCTGCGTGGTGCGCTCCGGACAGCTGGTCGTACAGGTACACCGCCGTATCCGCGAAGGCGGTGAACACCAGCACCTTCCGGTTGCCCGGGTTTATGGGCGAGGCCAGTTTGCTCTGCAGGGTCTGCCGCAAATCCTGAAGCTTGCTGTCCACCTCGGGTGTGACCTTCTCCATTTCCGTGGTGAGACCGCCCACCCGTTCGCGGTCCGCCGTCAGGTCGTCGCGCCACCGAGGCAGGTCCATGTCGCTGAGCTTGATCCGTATCGTGCGCCGCTCGGCTGGGTCGCTCTCTTCGTCATCATCGTCTAGGCCCGGCTCGTAGGTCGGCCCGTCAACCTCTGCGTCGGTTCCATCGGCCTCGAAGGTGGTGATTTTCGCCAGGCGGTCGTCCAGCTCCGCCGTCAGCTTCGTCAGCGTCAGGCGGAAGGCGTGCACGCTGCTCTCCAACCGCTTAAGCAGGTTGGTGGTCATCAACGCACGCAGCCCCGCCTCGCGTCCGGCAGCCGGCAGCATTCGGCCGCCCTCCAACTCAGTGTCGAACAGCGCCTCGTAGTCCGCTCGCCGGCTGTCCAGCACGTAGGCCAGCGGCGTGTACACCGCGAGGTTCATGAGCGAAAGCTCGGCGAAGATCTCGTTGAAATCGATGACGTCGGCGCGCGACGTCAGGCGCGAATGCACCGCCTTTGGCGGCAGCCGCTCCGGGAAGCCGCCAAGCTTTGCGGTGTCGTAGAAGCGCTCGATCTGTCGTCGGCTACGGGCGATAGTCACCCGATCTAGCAGGTCGAAGAAGTCAAAGTCCAATAGGTCCATTATGGCCTGCGGCGTGCGCTCCGCCGTCGGCAGCTCGGACCAGTGATTGAAGGCCGCCTGGGCCCGACGAAAAATGTCCTCTACGTCGTGCCCGCCGGGCAAGTGCTCGCGCAGTCGCTGCGCATCGCCCCCGTAGGCCAGCAGCAGCTGATTCTTCAGATCCGCGAAACGGTTGTTCACGGGCGTGGCCGACAGCATCAGCACCTTGGTGCGTACGCCGTCACGGATGACTCGCTGCAGTAGCCGGTCATAGCGCGTCTCCCGCCGACGTGAGGGGTTCACGTTCCGGAAGTTGTGCGACTCGTCGATCACCACCAGGTCGTAATTTCCCCAAGCGATCCGATCCAGCTGTATGCCGAGCGACTCGCCGCGGTCCCTCAGCAGATCGGTATGGCACAGAACGTCATATCCGAAGCGGTCCTCATGGAACGGGTTCGTGCGGTAATTGCTGTTGTAGTTGGTCCAGTTCTCCGCAAGCTTCCTCGGGCACAGCACCAGTACGCGCTTGTTCCGCAGCTCGTAGTACTTCACCACCGCCAGCGCGGTAAACGTCTTGCCGAGTCCAACGCTGTCGGCCAGCACGCAACCGTCGTAGGTCTGCAGCTTCTGGATGAGTCCATGAGCAGCGTCTGCCTGAAAGTCGTAGAGCTTCTGCCAGACCATCGTCTCGCGGTAACCGGTTCGCCGGTTGGCCGCATCGTCCGGCGACAGGCTCTCCAGGTGCTCGCGAAATAGCTGGAGCAGCATCAGGTGGTAGATCCGTCGCGGCGGGTTTTCACGGTAAACGCGGGCGATGTGGTCGCATACGGCATCTACAACATCGGCTGTGCGCTGCGGGTCATTCCAGACCTGGTCGAAGAGTCCGCGGAACGACGTGACGCTGGCCACCGCGTCGATGCGGGTGATGAAGTTGCTCACGGACTCGCCTCGTTCGTATCCCAGGTCCGCTGCGGTAAAACCCTGCAGCGGGTGGTAGACCACCCCACCGCCTGCGGGATCGGTCACCAACCCGAACTGCTGCATTGGCAGCGACGTGACGTTAGATCGCATCCGGGCATGTTCGCGCAGCCACGCGGCGCAGTCCCGGGCTACTGCCTTCTGGGTGAGGCGGTTCTTAAGTCGGATCTCGTAGGGGGCCGTCAGGGACTCGGCCGGGCGTTGTAGGTGGTATCGCCGGACCTCTGGCGTTGCCGCATCGGTGGCGGCGCCCGGCAGGAAAGAAGGCTCAGTGAACAGGAAGTCCAACCCGCCGCAGGTCGACAGCGCCTCCCGCAACGCGTCGAACGCGTAGATCGAGAAGCGCGAGGCGGCGATTTGCAGCCGTCGCTCAGGTCCTAGCTCGGCCTTCAGATCGTCACCCAAGCGGTGGTTGACATTGTCGATCAGATCCATCGGTCAAGTCAGTCCAGTCGGGTGCCATCCAGCATCGAAGTGTAGTACCGGGCATTTTTTGTGCCCGGGACGTCAATATCTGCCACCGACCAAACTGGTCGGGACTGTCGGCTCGCCAGGCAATTTGACGGGTTAGTTCGCTCACGCCGAAGAATTTAACCGACAGGTTGGAGCCGCCCGCCTTGAACCTAAGCGCGAACACGTCCGGCCGTCGCGAATAGCCTGCCCACACTGAGAGCGAGCGGCAAACTACCCGTTGCCGCCTGCAGCGACTGTGCTTCCTGAACCCGTCGATCCGCCACAGAAACCAGTGATTTCATGAGAAACCGACCATGGCAGCGGCGATGCCTATACCGAGCGTTATAGTCACTTCCGTCGTAACTGGCCAAGCGAGGAAACGCATTGTCTATTCTTCATGAGATCCAGAAGTGGTCTATTGAGCTTCCGGAATGGCAGCAGGACGCCATCCGCGAGCTATTGTCAATTCTGGTGTCTGAGCGATTGCGTCAGGCGGCTTCCTGGTTGATTTCGTTCTCCTCGTTTCCATCCTTGAATTTCACTCCCCGGACCACCTTGGCCAGAGCTCTGAACCCGCGTAGCTTTCGCCAGTTCTTCTCGGCGCACTGACCGAGCTTGAAGATCATGTGCAGCATCGTCGTGCGAGACAGGCAGCCCTTGGAGCGCTTCGTGCGGTGGCGCACGGTGGCGAACGATGACTCGATCGGATTGGTCGTGCGGATGCTCTGCCAGTGCTCGGCCGGGAAATCGTAGAACGCCAGCAGCTCCTCGCGATCAGCCTGCAGGCTCGCTGTCGCCTTCGGATATTTTGCTTCGTAAGTGGCAACGAACAGATCGAACGCAGCCCACGCCTCCACCCGCGTCGACGCCATCCAGATCTGGTGCAGTGCGGTCTTCGCTTTCGGTTGTGAGGCCTTCGGTAACGCGTTCAGGATGTTCGCCGTCTTGTGCACCCAGCAGCGTTGTTGACGCATGCCAGGCAGCACTTCATCGGCCGCCTTCCAGAACCCGAGCGCGCCGTCGCCGGTCGCGAGCTTCGGCACGTTCATGCCGCGCGCTTTAAGCCCCAGCAACACCTCGCGCCAGCTCTGCGTGGACTCCCGCGTACCGTCTTCGATCGCGAGAAAGTGCTTCTCGCCACGCTCGTTCACACCGATGACCACCAAGGCACAGAGCTTCGCATCGTCGGCGCGAAGACCGCTGTGAATTCCGTCGATACACCCAGCGATCATCGGCCAACGAGCGCTGGCACCACGCGTCGTACTCGGCCGCCCACGCCTGCTTCAGTCGCGAGACCGTGCTCGCCGACAATCCCTTTGCGTCCGGACCGACCAGCACTTCGAGTGCCGCCGACATCTCACCGCTCGATACGCCCTTCAAATACAGCCACGGCAGCGCAGCCTCCAGCGACCGTGTCTTCCTCACGTACGGTGGCACGAGCGCGGAGCGAAAGCTCACCGGCTCCCCGTCGCGTGACCGCACTTTGGGCACCTCGACCTTTACCGGCCCGATGCCGGTCTGGATATCACGGGCAGGCTGATGGCCGTTGCGCACGACGGCAGCCCGGCCCTTCTCGGTTCGGCGCTCGGCGAAGTGCTCGACGAACTCATCGACCTCCGCTTCGATGGCCGCTTGTAGCATTCGTTGGGCTCCCTGAATCAGCAACTCGTTCAAGGCATCTCGAGCCAGCTCTCGACCGGCGAACGGCAGGACGTTACTCTTGCTCATTGGGTGGCGTGTCTCTCGGTTGATGGGTTTGTTTCGCAACTACCAATCAACCAGATACGCCGCCCTTCTTCAACCCGCCTCAGACACCAGATTCAACGATAGCTCACATCCTACTGCTGAACCGGGGCAACGCCTGAGCATCCAATATCGCCGACGCATGTACCATCTACGATATCGAGTATCCGCCTGTACTTGGAGCAGAACAGGCACTCTCGGCAATGCCGCCCAAGGGAGCTAGTCAGAATCGTTTGGCGTGATGACCATGCCTAGGTCGGAGCGCAAGCGAGCCAGTTCAAGAGTCGGTACGATCTACCGAGCCAGGCCGTGGCCAGTTAACATTCATCATTCGTCGTTCGGCGCAGCCTGGGTTTTATTGAGTCTACTGCGCTGCTCCATCTAGGCCAGAACGCCACAGACCGGTTGCCGGTTCCAATACGACTATGGAGAATCGAGAAGCGGCGACCACGCCCGAAGATGGCTCATCCGGCACCGGGAGAAACAAGACGGTCGCAACGGACGGCTTGCAGCTGAGTCCTTTAGAAGAACCGACCCGGTGGCCGAACGCGAACGCGCGGTTGCTCGGGCTCGCTCAGGGGTTGCCTATCACGCCGCTGGAAAGGCTCTCGACGTTCAGTCCCGACGACTTCGAGCGCTTTGTTCTGGAATGGGCCGATGGATTCCTGCGCAAGAGAATCGCGGGTGTTCGCGAGGTCCAGCAACGCGGAGGCGCCGGTGACAAGGGCCGCGATATCATCGCTTGGTTCGGAGCTCGAGATACCAACACGCAATACTGGCATCTATACCAGTGCAAGCAGTACGATCGTAGACTCAGCAGCGCCAATGCGGCGACCGAGATTGGCAAAGTGCTCTACTACGCCTTCAACAAGCACTACACACTTCCTTCCGAATACTGGTTCGTCACGAGAAAAGGCGTTGCCGGCCCGCTGCAGGATCTGATCGATGCACCCGAAAAACTGCGAACGTTCGTAGTCGATGGGTGGGCAAAGCACTGCGCTAAGAAAATTACTTCGACGAAGACGATCGCCCTAGACGGCGACTTCCGCGCGTTCGTCGATGCGATCGACTTTTCTTTCATCAGGGTCAAGCAACCCCTCGACCTGATCAAGGAACACGCTCAGACGCCTTACCACCTCATTGTGTTCGGCGCGCCGCTAATCGATAGAGGTCCACCACCGTCACCGCCCTCCGTGGTCGCCCCCACGGAGCAGAACTACATCCGACAACTGTGCAAAGTAATCAGCGAGCTGACGGGTCAGACAATACGTGCCGAGGCTGACTTCTCAAATCATGCGAAGTTCATTGATCTGTACCGCCGTTCCCGTCTCACCTTCTACAGCGCGGAAGGTCTCAAAGAGCTGGCGCGCGACCGAATTGGTGATCCATCCTACTTCGATAGCCTACTCCAAGAGTTCACGGACGGCCTTTATCATACTTATACCTCGCCCTTTAAGAACGGCCGAGAGCGGCTGGCGAGAACCGTGGTAGCTGCTCAGGCCCAGCAAATCGTCGGACACGTTCTAGGGGCACACATGAACGCGCGTGATCGGGAAGGCATCTGCCACCACCTCGCTAACGAGGGTATCGTGGAATGGTGCGACGATGACTGAGTCCGCGCGTACTGTCGGCGCAGGGAGGAATCCTCGTCCGTTCAACACACCGCTCGAGTACGGGTTCAGGGGTCTGTTCGTGCTGTCCGCCTTGCGCCCTCGATTCTGTGACCTTCAGCGATTGATCAGCTACGACTATCTACTTGTGCATTCAGACGATGTAGAAGGCGCCCCGCCGAGCCTACACCCGCCGGCGCCCTACCGCGGATCAGAATGGCTCGTGAAGCGCGATCTGCTGCAGTCGGGACTCAACCTGATGTACCAACGCGAACTTATCGTGAGGAAGCCAACCGTCACCGGGATCGTGTACGAAGGTTCCGAACTTACGACCGCGTTCGTCTCTCTCATGGAATCGTCTTACGCCAAGGCTCTCAGGACGCGGGCAGCTTGGTTGCAACAGAGCTTTGCGGACTACGACGATCGGCAACTCCAGCAGTACATGTCTTCAAAGATTGGAGACTGGGGCACAGAGTTCGTCGAGATCGCCGCCATTGGAGAGCTAGAGCTTTGAACGCCCGAATAGTCGAGGTCCGATTGACGGGGTCTCGCAAAAAAGACGCCGGGATTCAGTTCGCGCCAGGACCGAACGTACTGACGGGAGACTCTGACACTGGAAAAAGCTATCTGCTAAACCTTATTGACTTCGCACTCGGTGCCGAAGAACTGACTAAGCGAATAGAAGAGGCCGCTGACTACGAAACGGTCTGGCTCGAACTGACGAATGACAACGACGAGACTCTCTCGCTCAAACGTCAGCTCGATGGAGGTGACATCAAGGCGTACAAGGTGCCTATTGATGATGCACGCCATTCGCCGTCGTCTGATGTCAATCGTTCGGATTCACTAGTTTCGAAGAGAAGTGGTCAGTCCACTGCTCCAGACGTGACCTCGAGGCTCTTCCCGTTCTTCGGCATGTCGGCCGAGGTTCGGGTACGGAAGAACCAGGATGGTGTAACGCAACGGCTTTCTATCCGCACACTACTTCCGACAGTGATGGTCACTGAGGGAAGTATCATCGACGAGAGCTCTCCGCTGTTGCGCCGCGTTCAAGGTGGCAAGACAGCGAGCAAACGCATGTTCAACTATTTGTTGACTGGCAGCGATGATTCAGAGGTTGTGGCTCGAGATTCAGAAAAGTCACGGACAGCGGAGATCAGCGCCAAGCTCGCACTGATCGATGAGCTGCTGGAGCCCGTCGAAAAGCGACTTGCAGCTCGTGTCGAAACCAAAGACGACAGCAGTCTCGCGAACGTGGAATCGAACATCGAGGCGTTGTCAGATGCGTTGTCCGAGAATAAAGAAGTGCGTGCGCTTCTCCGCGAGCAACGCAAGGGGGTAAATCAGGAACGCCTGAAGGCGGACACGCAACTTCTCGGCATCGATGGCCTGCTGACCCGGTATACGCTGCTAAACGAACAGTACCGATCGGACCTGGAGCGACTCGATTTTCTCTCCGAAGGCGTTCATTTCTACGGAAGCCTGCAGGTTAGCGTCTGTGCATTGTGCGGCAAGCCATTCGACGGTGCGTTGCACGATCACTCGCTAGGTTCCGATGTTTCACTTGATACCGAGGGGGTTCAAGCATCCACCCGCGCGGAGGCCGCCAAAATCCGAGGGCTACAAATCGAGCTGCAATCAGCGATCGCGGATTTAACGACCCGTCTACAACAGTGGCAGGATCGCAAAGCACAAACGGTAGCCGAACTCGCGAAACTGGACCAGAAGCTAGATATTGTGCTCGAACCGGCCAAGGCGAGAACCCAATCGACGCTGGCAGAGCTTGTCGCACGCCGCCTTGATCTGCAGTACGCCGAGTCAAATCGGACAGAGCTAGCGAGACTCACGGCGGTGAAAGTAGCCCTCGAACACTCACTGCCAGATGCCGTCGCACGCACCAAGTGGCCACCAATCGACTCTCAAGCCGTTCAAACGCTCTGCCGTGAAATCGAGAAGGTGCTCATCGAGTGGTCGTGGGAAGCGGAGGTTCGAGTTCAATTCGATGAACGGTCGTTCGACATAAGCGTCAACGGTAAGCCCAGGCGTTCGCACGGCAAGGGTTTCAGGGCGGTACTTCACGCGGCGTTCACTATCGGACTCCTCCGCTACTCCCAGGCGAAAGGCACCCCCCATCCGGGTTTTGTGGTGCTCGATTCTCCGCTCACTACCTTTAAGCAAGGATCCGGTCAGGAACCGTCCAAGATCGATATTGTCGAAGGAGAAATCGTCGAGCGGATCGAGCCCAACTTCTGGCAAAGCCTAGCTGGGCTCGATTCCCGCGTGCAAGTCATTGTGGTTGACAACAAGGAGCCGCCCGTAAGCCTCCGCGACGCACTCCACGCTCAGCTGTTCGCAGGGCGCGAAGCGTCATCCAGCGAGCGAGCTGGATTCCTTTGAGTTTTGTGTCGAAGAGAACGGTCGACGCGATCAGCCGTAAACATGTGAGCGCGGTCGATGCGGACTGCAGGCGAGCGGTAAGCCTAGCTCC
>ENA-ORXR01001901-ORXR01001901.1-marine-metagenome-genome-assembly--contig:-NODE-1901-length-21021-cov-16.364544_pt1 | contig 21021 bp, 18 predicted proteins | sample MGYA00237866_ERZ511479 | MGnify/ENA metagenome assembly ERZ511479 | reverse complement strand
TATAAAAGAAACCTTTTCCAAGCGCAAAGCCGAGCTATCTTTATTAAGTCTTGTGGTTTTTTTGGGCGTCGCCGCCTGATTAACCGGGACTAATCCCACCTAAAATAGATTAGTGAGCGCCTTGCGAACATAGCAATCGCGGCGTACAGATATCTTTATATAAAAATTTAAGAGAGCCTCATGCCAAATACGCTTTCCGCCAAATCCGTTCGTGAACGGATCACTCATTTTATGCATCTTGAAGCGTCAGGCGGCATCGTTCTGATGTTCGTTGCGTTGTTCGCCCTCCTCGCGAACAATTCTTTTATGGCATCGGGCTATGAAGGCATTTTAAATACGCCCGTCGCCGTACAATTCGGGGATTTCAAAATTGCGAAACCCTTCTTATTGTGGATCAATGATGGCCTAATGGCGATCTTCTTTTTCCTCGTTGGTTTGGAAATTAAGCGCGAAGTCCTCAAGGGTGAGCTTTCATCCCTTGATAAAATTTCACTGCCGCTGTTTGCAGCCATTGGCGGCATTGCAATTCCCGCGCTGATTTATCTCGGCTTCAACTATAATGATTCTGTCACGGTAAACGGCTGGGCAATTCCGGCTGCAACGGATATTGCGTTTGCGCTTGGTATTTTGGCGCTAGTCGGGAACCGAATTCCGGTATCACTTAAGATTCTATTGCTCGCCGTCGCCATTATTGATGACTTGGCAGCCATCGTTATTATCGCGCTTTTTTATACAGAAAACCTATCACTTTATGCCTTGGCATGGGCAGGAGTGGGAACGGCCGTCCTCTTTGCTATGAACAGATTTCGGGTCATGCGCATCCTACCTTATGCGCTGGTCGGAACATTTGTTTGGGCGGCCGTTCTGAAATCCGGCGTCCATGCGACGCTTGCAGGCGTTATAACTGCCTTCGCAATTCCGCTGGTTCGCCCTGTTGGAAAAGATGGAAAGACAAGTTCGTCGCCGCTTACACGGGCTGAACATGGCCTACATGTCTGGGTCGCCTTCCTAATCCTGCCGCTCTTTGCTTTCGCGAATGCAGGTGTGTCTTTAAGCGGCCTATCCGTTGCTGATCTTATGTCTCCGGTCCCGCTCGGTATCGCGCTTGGTTTGTTCCTTGGGAAGCAAATCGGCGTCTTTAGCTTCTGCTGGATTGCCGTAAAGCTAGGCCTTGCCAAATTACCCGAAGGCGCGAACTGGTGCCAGATTTACGGCGTTGCCTGCCTCACGGGTGTCGGATTCACGATGAGCCTGTTCATCGGAACCCTCGCATTTGATGACGCCAGCCTGCTAAATGGGGTCCGCTTGGGCGTATTGATGGGATCGATCGCATCCGGTATTCTCGGCTTCGTTCTTCTGCGGGTGTTCTGCAAAGGCACTGAGGAGAATATTTCCGAAGACACACAGCCTCTAAACGCCTAGCAGCGCGTATAGATACTGCGTTTCGGAGAGAATCATGGCGACTAAAACTGAAGCGGGCGGAAAGCTCGCGCGTAATCTGACCCTGTTCGATGTCTATGCGATGTCGACAGGGGCGATGTTTAGCTCTGGCTTGTTTTTGTTGCCCGGTATAGCGGCCTCTTACACAGGTAACTCCGTTTGGCTGGCTTACCTTTTAGCCGGATTTTTGATCCTCCCCGCCATGTATTGCATGGCGGAATTATCGACGGCTATGCCAAAAGCGGGCGGAACCTATTATTTCCTGGACCGCTCTATGGGGCCGCTGATGGGCACGATTGGAGGTTTAGGGTCGTGGATTGCCGTCGTGTTCAAAAGCGCCTTTGCGTTGGTCGGCATGGGGGCGTATCTGGGAATTTATCTCGACCTGCCCTTCACCGTCACGGCGATAATTTTGACGATTGCTTTCGGGCTCATAAATATTTTTGGCGCCAAGGAAACAACGATGTTGCAACGTGTCTTGGTGACAACGCTCGTCGTCATTCTGATTGCTTTTGTAATCCTTGGTCTAAAAGAAACAGGTATCGCTGGAGCCCTGCAACCCAGCGAAGATTACGGGACGTTTTTTAAATCCGGCTTTGTTGGCTTTATCTCAGTCATTGGTCTTGTATTCGTCTCCTATGCCGGTCTGACAAAAGTGGCCAGTGTGGCAGAAGAAGTGCAAAACCCAGACCGAAACATTCCGCTCGGCATGACACTCTCCCTGATAACCGCGACGGTAATCTATACGCTGGGAACAATGGTTTTAATTACAGTGCTGGAACCAAAGGAGCTATATGAAAGCTTGACTCCTATCGCTGATGCAGGACGTGAGTTTTTATCGTGGGTGCCTTTAGATCTTGGCGTAATACTGATCGTTGTTGCCGCTATCGCCGCCTTTGCCTCTACAGGTAATGCGGGCATTATGTCGGCGTCGCGATACCCTTATGCGATGGCTAAAGATAAGCTTGTGCCGCAACGCCTGAGCAAAATTGGTAAGTTTGGAACACCTACAATCGCCATTATTTTAACAGTAGTTGCCATGATTGCTGTGCTCGTTCTATTTGATGTGGCCTCGGTCGCAAAATTGGCCAGTGCATTTCAACTTCTTCTTTTTGGGCTTGTCTGCGTCGCTGTAATCGTAATGCGCGAAGCCAGAATATCGACCTATAAGCCAGGCTTCAAAGCTCCGCTATATCCGTGGCTCCAGATCTCGGGTATTCTCATTTCCTTCTGGCTCATAATTGAAATGGGTATTCTGGCCATCGCCTTTACGGGCATGGTCACCATTGGCTGCGTGCTTTGGTATCACTTCTACGCGTCAGGAAAAATGGAACGCCGCGGCGCTATTTTCCACATCCACCAACGCTTGGGACAGCAACGTTATGAGGGTTTGGAGCGCGAGCTTATGACCATCATTCATGACCGCACTCAGGATGAAAATTTATCCTACGAGGCGGTGATTGCACGCTCCGTCATGATGGATTTTCGTTTTGGTATATATGACCTAGAGCATTTGCGTGACATCGTCCGGGAACAAGCCAAGACCCGTTTCGAGATTGACCCGGATATCATCACCGATATTTTGGCAGATGAGGCATTGCACATGCATACGATCAGCGAACATGTGAACATCCATTACAAAACGCATGAAGGCCTGACCCAGCCGGAGCTTTTCGTTTTGCGATTTGGTCCACAAGCCAAATTGGATATTCCATCTGCAACAAATGCGCACAGCCTGATGTTTTTGGTTGTACCGCCAAAGCCCGTGGGGCTGGACTTGCGTTTGGCAGGCCATTTGGCAGAAGTTGTGCAAAGCGACCATTTTGAGCTGCGTTGGCTCGGAGCCGAGACTGAGAAAGACATGAATGAGGTTCTCATGCGAGACGATCATTTCTTGCACGGTCCCGTGGCGCAATTCCCAAGATTGTTAGAACAATCAGGTCAGACGATATCGGATATCAACCTGCCTGCGTCTTGCCTGATCGCGATGATCGAACGGGATGGCGACATTCTGGTAGCAACACCGGAAATAGAACTACGAGCGACTGATGAAGTTGCGATTATTGGAGAACCGGCAGATCTTAATGACTTGCGGAAAGACCCCTCGGACCACAAAGACGAGTAAGGCATGTCATCTGAATTGATTTTCTCGACGCTCCTTTCGCCTATCGTTCTCTTCTTCGTGTTGGGTTTGGGCGCAGCGTTGATGCGCTCGCAAATGACCGTACCGGAGAGTTTTGCTAAAGGGCTCGCCATTTATTTGATGATGGCGATTGGCCTCAAGGGCGGGGTGGAGATGTCGAAAACGGCGCTTTCCCCTGATATATTTGCGATCGCCGGAGTCGCACTTATTCTGTCATTCGGAATGCCATTTCTCGCCTATATGGTGCTACGCTTGACCAGTAAAATGAGCCGCATCGATGCCGCCGCGACGGCTGGACATTACGGCTCGATCTCTATCGTGACCTTTGTCGCGGCGACGCAAGCTCTGCAATTAGCGGGTATCGTCACATCGGGTTATATGGTCGCCATGGCGGCCCTTATGGAAGTCCCTGCCATTATGTCGGCGCTTCTGCTCGCGCGGCGCGGCATGAATAAAGAGGGCGAGGTCGCCGGTTCGGAAAAAGGCGAATTGTTCCGCGAAGTCTTTCTCAACGCGTCTGTCGTTGTCCTTGTGGGCGCTCTCGCAATCGGGTGGATGACCGGAGATGCCGGAATGGAGAAAATCGCGCCCTTCTTTGTGACGCCGTTCCAAGGCGTTTTGTGTCTCTTCCTTTTAGACATGGGTCTAAACGCCGGACGCGGACTTCGCCAAGGCTGGCGGCAGCTGGATGCGGGAGCCCTTAGCTTTGGCATTCTTATGCCTCTCATCGGGGCGGCTATCACCGCACCCCTGTGTTGGCTTATTGGGATGAGTATTGGCGACGCGGCCCTACTCATCACCCTCGCGGCTTCAGCGTCCTATATCGCAGTCCCTGCGGCCATGAGACTGGCGCTGCCAAAAGCGCAGCCGTCAATTTATTTGACGCTTTCATTGGGCGTCACATTTCCTTTCAACCTGACTTTGGGAATACCGTTATATATAATATTAGCCCAATGGGTCGGCGGATAGGAGCTTACCATGTTTGCAAAGAAACGCCTCGAATTAGTTATCGAAAAACCGGCCTTTAAGCGCGCGTGCCGCGTTTTCGAAGAAGCGGGCGTCAAAGGCTATACTGCCTTTTCGGCGGTCGCGGGCTATAGCGGCGGGATGCGGTGGCAACGCGGCACGGACCTGTCTGCGAGCCAAGATATGATTATGCTCATTGGCGTCATGGATAAGGATATCGTCGAAAAAGTCATCGACAATCTGGAGAATCTCATAGGGTCGCATATAGGGCTTTTGAATATCTCTGATGTAACCGTCTTGAGAGAAGACAAGTTCTGAGTTCAATGATATCACTCCCATTTTAGGACCTTAGCTAAATGAACCATCCCTATACCGCGACGATCGTCCTACCTGCGGCGAGTGAGGATACGGTTCATGCCATTGTCACCGCATTGGACGTCGTCGATCGCGTTACAATCCTCTCCGAAGGCAAAGCGTTTGAATTTCCTTATGCGGGCTCTGCCGACAAGTTGGCCCAGGCTTTGGACCCTATGCAGATGGACTTTGATTTCTGCGTGCAGGCTACTGAGAAACGCAAAAAGTCGCTTCTCATTTGTGACATGGACAGCACACTGATTGGGCAAGAGTGCATTGACGAGCTCGCAGATTTCGCAGGTGTGAAAGAGCATGTTAGCGGCATTACGGAGCGCGCTATGCGCGGCGAGTTGGATTTCGAAGCCGCGCTGACAGAACGCGTCGCGCTCTTGAAAGGGCTCGATCTTTCCGTCTTGGAAACCTGTTTCAAAGAGCGGATTGTCCTGAACGACGGCGCGAGAACATTGTGCCAAACAATGAAAGCCAATGGCGCGAGGACCGTTATTGTCTCCGGCGGATTTACCTTTTTTACAGAGCGTGTTGCCAAAGCTTGCGGGTTCGCAGCCCATCACGCCAACACGTTGTCGGATGACGGCGAAAAGCTCATCGGCGATGTCGGGCGTCCGATATTGGGCCGCGAAGCTAAGCAGAAGACTTTGGAAAAATATAGCGACGCTTTGGGCGGCCCTTCCGCAGCCATTGCCATTGGTGACGGCGCCAATGATCTGGCGATGATCACAGCCGCCGGATTGGGCGTCGCCTTCTATGCTAAACCCGCTGTGGCCGCAGCAGCCCATTGCGCGATCAATCATACAGACCTCACGACTGCGCTTTATTTCCAAGGCTATAAAGACAGCGAGTTTGTTCAAGGCTAACCCCTCTCTTGCTTTGCGGCTGAAAAGCCTGTTCAATCCTGTCATGGCGAGTTCCTCCAAAATTCTAATTACCGGGGCCACCTCCGGCCTTGGGCGCGAAATGGCGGTCCAGCTTGCTGCTCGCGGAGACAGGGTTCTTGCGACTGGCCGCCGCGTTGAACGGCTTGCTGAACTCGAAACCCATGAGGGGATTGAAGCCGAGTCTCTTGATCTTTCCTCCCATCTAAATATCTCCAAATTTTGTTCCGAAGCGCCCGCTCTCTCGGGAGTCATTTTAAACGCAGGCATTACATTCGCGGATCCCTTTATCTCCGGCGATTTCGAGACCGATGCCGCGCTCATCCAGACGAATGTCACGGCCAATGTGCAGCTTATTCGAAACCTCATTCCATCCCTTAAACACGCCCAAACCCGCATTCTCATCATTGCCAGTCTCGGCGGCCTCACGCCCCTGCCCTATCAATCCGTCTATGCCGGGACGAAAGCCTTTATGATAAATTTCGGTCTCTCCCTGCGAGAGGAATTGAAACACGAAAATATCAAAGTCGGCGTCATTGCCCCCGGCGGGATTAAAACGGAAATGACCGACATCCCCGCGATGAAAGCGCTGGAGAAAGACCTCGCGCCCGTGGCTGAAGTCGCGGCGGCGGCCATTAAAGCCTATGATAAAATGCCGGCCCTTTCCGTGCCCGGCGCGCAGAATAAACTCATTGTGGGATTGTCGAAACTCGCCCCGCGCAGTTTCGTCGCCTCACAAGCCGAGAAGATTTACCGCAAAGCGCGAGACTCCTAACGCTTCACTTCATCGTTTCAGCGCCGCGGCATGCCACGCGACATGCTCCGACATAAAGCTCGATATAAAATAATAGGAATGGTCGTAACCGGGCTGCATCCGCATTGTCAGCTTGATGCCCGCCGCCTCACATGCCGCTTCCAAAGCCTCGGGTTTTAATTGCTCGGCCAAGAATTGATCTTCCGTCCCTTGATCGACGAGTATTTGCTGCGTGCGCGCACCGTCTTCAATCAGGCTCACAGCATCATATTGACGCCAAGCCGCCGGATCATCGCCCAGATAGCCACCCAACGCCTTCTTACCCCACGGTACCACAGATGGATTGCAAATCGGGGAAAAGGCAGAGATGGATTTAAAGGTGCGCGGATGACGCAACCCAATCGTCAGCGCGCCATGCCCGCCCATGGAATGCCCCATGATACCTTGACGAGACATATCGACGGGAAAGTTTGCAGCAATTAAATCGGGAAGTTCCCGCTCAATATAGGCGCGCATTTGATAATGCTTGGCAAAGGGCGCTTCCGTCGCATCCACGTAAAACCCGGCCCCTTTGCCGAAATCATAGCCGTCATCATCCGGCACATCGTCGCCGCGCGGAGACGTGTCGGGCGCGACAAAGATAATATCATGCTGCGCACAGGCCGCTCGAAATTCACCCTTCTCTGTCACATTGGCATGGGTGCAGGTCAGGCCCGATAAATAGGTCAGAACCGGAAGTGGGCCTTTTTTCCCATGCGCGCTGTCCGGGACAAAGACGGAGAATGTCATCGGCGTGCCGGTCGCCTTGCTGTCATGGCGGTACACACCTTGCGTGCCGCCATAAGATTTATTCAGAGAAACGGTTTCCATTATCCGCCCGAAACAAATGCGCAGATTTTATTGCCGTCCGGATCGCGGAGGTAAGCGCCGTATGGATTACCCGGCGCGCCGGAGCGGTGTCCCGGCTTGCCCTCACAGGTTCCACCATTGGCACAACCCGCCGAATGAAAGGCGTCGACCTGTTCTTTGCTCTCGGCCCGGAAACCAATCGTGCCACCATTGGCAAAGGTCGCCGTCCCGCCATCGGCCGGATTTCCCACGCCAAAGGCACCACCATTATGAGAGTAGAATAAACGCTCGCCTTCGGCAGCAGGCACGCCCAACGCGCCTAAAGCGGCATTATAAAACTGGGCGGCTTTTTCCATGTCGTTCGCCCCGACCATTATGTGTGTGAACATTTTTCTTTCTCCTAGTTAATTATCAGTCCGTAATTTCGAATTCATTCGTCTCTTGATTTCTTAGGAATTTCGATCCGATGTCGGATTCAATCAAGTGTAACCAGGTATCATCCTGATTAAGCACTTTTCCAATCGCAATATAAGCAGCTTTTGGGTTCTCATATTCTTCATCGGTCAAGTCCCGGTCATCAGCGCGAATACGCCAACCACTATCGGGGTATTTGTCATTCTCGCCTGCCAAATCAGGAGTTTCTCGGTAGATATAACCGACTCTAGCTGTTCCGTCTAAAACCTGTTGATCGACCATACATCTATCCCAAATTTGTTTGCTTGGTTCCTTGGGAATAGCCTTTTCTTTGTCGGGATCTTTCCAACTAATGTCGATTATCTGCCAACGAAAGAAATCAATTCTCGTACCTTTTCTCAGCTGCGGCATGTCCTCAGGCTCATTTACTAAGACGCCGCTGAGGCGGTCACCTTCAATTTCATCTAACTCCACCCACATACGCTCTCTGCCTATCGCGTAGACAGGAACACTTCTGAAAATTATTTGTACTTCATCTTGAATATCAATCCATTGAAGTCTTTCCTCCGAAGGAAGGTAGAAAGTATACGGATTTCTCTTTGCTACTGGCCTTGGGTCATCGATCTCATATCGACCAAACCAAATTCGCCAAGTATCATTCAACCAATCGCGGACAGGCCACCATATTTTTTCTTTGAGTGACAACTAATAAACCACCACGCTTCGAATACTCTTCCCCGCATGCATTAAATCAAACGCCTCATTAATATCGTCTAGCTTCAACACATGGGTAATCATGGGGTCGATTTCGATTTTGCCGTTCATGTACCAGTCAACGATTTTTGGGACGTCCGTGCGGCCCTTTGCGCCGCCAAAGGCTGTGCCTTTCCAGACCCGGCCTGTGACGAGTTGGAAGGGGCGGGTTGCGATTTCTTTGCCGGCTTCCGCCACGCCGATGACAATGGAGACGCCCCACCCTCGATGGCAGGCTTCGAGCGCGTCGCGCATAACATCCGTATTGCCCGTGCAATCAAATGTGTAATCCGCGCCACCATCGGTGAGCTCCACCAGATGCGCGACGAGGTCGCCCTTCACCTCTTTTGGATTGACGAAATGGGTCATACCGAAGCGCTCGCCCCACTCTTTTTTATCGTCATTAATATCGACGCCGATAATTTTATCTGCTCCGACCAGGCGCGCGGCTTGGAGGACGTTTAGTCCAATTCCGCCGAGGCCGAAGACAATGACATTTGCGCCGGGTTCAACCTTGGCCGTATTCGTCACCGCGCCGATACCCGTCGTGACACCGCAGCCAATATAACAGGACTTATCAAAGGGCGCGTCTTCGCGGATTTTCGCGACGGCAATTTCCGGCAGCACCGTGTGATTGGCGAAAGTCGAGCAGCCCATATAATGATAGATGGTTTCGCCTTCATAAGAGAAGCGCGAGGTCCCGTCCGGCATGACGCCTTTGCCCTGGGTGGCGCGAATGGCGGTGCAGAGATTGGTCTTGCCCGAGAGGCAGGATTTACATTCGCGGCATTCGGGCGTGTAGAGCGGGATGACGTGATCACCGACGGCCAGTGAGGTGACGCCCTCCCCAGTTTCGCGCACAATCCCTGCGCCTTCATGGCCGAGGATACAGGGGAAGAGGCCTTCGCTGTCGAGACCGTCCAGCGTGTAGGCATCCGTATGGCATATCCCCGTCGCCATGATTTCAATCAGAACTTCGCCAGCTTTGGGGCGCTGTAAATCGACCTCCACAACTTTGAGCGGCTCATTGGCGGCAAAGGCGACGGCGGCGCGGGTTTTGATTGTGTCGGACATAGCGAGCTCCAAGTGTTTGAGGGAGTTTAAGCGCGAGGAGGCTGGAGGTCCACTGGCGGCGAGAGTTTTATGAACAGGCCATGCGGAATTTCCTGCTGACAATCTGGTGTGCAGCTAGGGTGCGAAATCCTGATAGTTAGGACAGTCCGCGTGATGATCTCCGCGATGGAGACCAAAGTAGTATGTTGTTTTACGCGAAGATCATCACGCGGCGATGCGCTCTAAGCCCCGGCCATACTTGACTGCCAACGTTCCAGTCGGTCTGGCACACGGGAACTCAGCCCCCTGAATAGGGCCGCTACGCCTCATCCAGTAGACACACCGTCCTCCGGACCAGTCAGAAAGCGCTAACCTGTCCTATGTCCGAAAGAACGAGTTAAATATGCGGCATTTTGGGTGGTGTGAGGATTTTGTTTTTTGATTATTTTATAAGGGGTTGAAAGCGTGGAGAAATTAGTCTCTGCGCAGACGTTTGAATCGAGGATAGGCCCTCGCATTTCTTGACCTCTCCCCAAGGAGAGATGGCAGATTGCGTCTACTTCGCTTCGCCCAAATCAAACTCGGCCACGAAATTTCTATTCTCTCGCTCCAGCTTATAAGTCATGGTCTTGCCCGGATCGACGGTTATTGACCATGTATTCGTCATAGACACCTCCAAACCATTTTCCTTAAAATTCGCTTTGGAATACTCATCGACCGGAAACACCGCGCGGGTCCCTGTGCTAGTCTCTTTTGTCGCAACACCGCCATATCCGGTCACCGGATCGGGCGATCCGTCTTTGAGTGTGTGGGCGTGGCGGAAATCGAGCGCGTCCCCATCCTCTTTCAGTGTCAATGTCCAGACGCGGCTCTTATCCGCACCCACAGCGAGTGGAAGAACTGTTGTCTCGGCGTTGGGGCAAGTAACGGGTCCCAGCGTGAGGACCTCTTTGCGCCAGTCTTCATCGACTGCATCCGTGCTGGTAACTTGGCCTTCAAATGTTTTCCCGCAAAGGCTTTGCAAATGGGTTTGAAACTCTGTCAGGGCCGAGCCCGATGATTGTCCGGAACACCCCGCGACGGAGAATGCCGCCAGACATAGGACGGAGGCGGTAAATTGGGTTGATTTTAAACGCGTCATTTTCGTCCTGTCTCTAGGCTGTTAGGCGAGTGTCTATCGCTTTGCCGGTATAGGTTTCCAGTTTTTCCACTAACTCACCTTGTTTAACGGGTTTGGAGAGGTAGTCATTCATACCGGATTCCAGGCAATCTTTGCGGTCATTTTTAAGCGCATGACCCGTCAGCGCGATAATCGAAATAGCGGGCAGATTATTTTCCTGTTCAAAAGTGCGAATAGCGCGTGTCGCTTCGTGCCCATCCATGACGGGCATTGAAACGTCCATCAGGATGAGTGGGAAACGTCCGGGATCTTCTGTGTACAGTCTAAGCGCGTCCTCGCCGTTGCACGCGAATACAGGTTGGAACGGTGTATCCGCCAGCATGAGTTTGACCACCTCTTGATTGAGGGTGAAATCTTCGGCTACCAAAATTTCTGATTTCGTCGTGATAACGGGCGTCGACTCTTCCTCTTTGGACACGTCCGGTTTGAAAAATTCCGGCGAGCTTCTCTCAACAGGATTTGAAAGCACACGCACGATTGTGTCAAAGAGGCGGCGTTCACGCACAGGTTTGACGAGATAGCTGTCAATTCCGATACGGCCCAAAGATGATGAATTCACAGGCTGATCGCAGGAGGACAACATAATAATTTGCGGATTCCTTAGAGACGGTGTCTGAGTGAGAAGTCTCGCGAATTCCTGTCCATTCATGCCCGGCATGAGGAAATCCAGCAGAATGAGATCGAAGGGCTGCCCCTCATCCTGAGCGGCTTTTATTTTTGTCAGCGCCTCAACCCCATCATTAGCCGTATCCGGCTCCATCTCCCAGATCCGTAATTGTTCGGTGAATAAATTTCTATTGATTTGAATATCGTCCACGATCAACACCCGCCGGCCCTTGACGAGGGTGCTGTCGAAGGCTTCCGTTTTGGCGTCCTTATCAATGGGGAGCGGGATGCGGAATCCAAAGCTGGATCCCTCGCCGAACGTGGAATTAACGCGCATGCGCCCGCCCATCATTTCCACAATATGTTTGGAAATCGTCAGGCCCAATCCCGTTCCGCCATAAACACGTGTGGTTGATCCATCGGCTTGGGTGAATTTTTCAAAAATACGGTTCATTTTCTCAGGTGAAATCCCAATCCCTGTGTCTTTTACATCCAATGTGCAAACAACCATATCTCGGCTGGGCTGGATATCGACATCAATGGTGATGTGTCCGGTTTCCGTGAATTTGACGGCATTTCCGACCAGGTTCGTAATGACTTGGCGAATACGACCCGCATCCCCGATAAAGTTCTTAGGAAGATCGGACGGGTAATTGATAATTAGCTCAAGGTCTTTTTCCTGCGCGGTACTCCTCATTAGGGCCGTCACATCATTGATTGAGGATTTCAAATCAAAGAGAACAGGATCCAACGCAAAGGCTCCAGCTTCAATTTTTGAGAAATCGAGAATGTCGTTTATAATTGTTAGTAAAGCAGAGGCAGAACTATTAATTACGGAGACAAATTCCTGTTGACGATCATTGATTTCAGACTTGCTGAGCAGCTCTGCCATGCCCAAAATACCGTTCATGGGCGTGCGGATTTCATGGCTCATATTAGCCAGAAACTCGGATTTGGCCTGAGATGCCGCAATGGCCTTATCTTTGGCGACTTCTAAATCCGCGGATTGTTTGCGCTGGCGCGTCACGTCCCTGACGAAGGCTTCCAACCGTATGGGTTTGCCGTCGGAGTCGCGAATGATCTCGCCCGTCATGTTCGCCCAATGCACGCCGCCCCTATGGGTTATCGCGCGGAAGGTAGCCTCAAACAGGTTGTCATTTTTGAGGGCATTTCTTAACGCGGTTTTGAATTGGTCACGGTCATCAGGATAGACCGCCGCAATGACGCCGTGCTTTGCCAAGCGATGTCCAATATTCGCGCCGAAATATGCATAGAGGGACTTACTGAGGGTGTAAGTTTTAGTCGGAATATCTAATGACAAATAGCCAGCCTCGCCTAAGGCAAGAGCCTTGTCCAATAACTTCTCTTTTTCGACGAGGTCAGACACGTCATCCGCTATCGAGACGGTCTTACCGCAAGGCAAATGTTTCCGGACAAAACGGTGGGTCGTGCCATCACCTAATGTCAATAGCCTTGAGTTCGCTGTCTCACCGGATTTGTTGAGCTCTATTTGATCATCCGGGGAGAGATTTTGCGCCTTGAGCATATCCGGCGTCAACAGGCCATTCGCTACCATCAAGTCGTGGCATTTCGACAAATGGTCACCCGGTATAAGCTCATCACGCGTGACGCCAAAATTCTTATAGACGGAGTCGGAAATGAAAAGATAATTCATATCCTCATCCAGGATGCTTACCCCCGACACTAAATTCTGAGCGAGTACCCCCGCATATTCTGCATCGCGCTCGATCTTTTCCGCTGGTATTACAGCTTTCTCATTCGGCATGTTTTTCTCTCTGCCCTGGTTCCGCCGCCCTTGCGGTGCCATTGTTCTCTAGGATTAAAGTTAATAAAGAAAAAAAAACGGCCCACTACAGTGAAGCAGGGGCCGTAAAGTCTTCGCAAAACAATCGGGGAGAGTGATTGCGGTATGAAGCGCGGCGGTATCAAGGAGGACAATGCCGCGTTCGTGCCTAGTATATAGGGGTGCGGGGCTGAGTTCGGAACCAGCGTGAACGCAAAAGAGCTATGCAATAAAGCATAGAAAACTGTGTTTTCCTGAACAGCTATTCATTTCCGCGTCATACTCACGCAAAATATCAGCTTTTTGGCCAGGTTTTCGTCACATCCGTTAAAAATTCGCGGAAAACCTTGGCTCGCACTGAACCTCGTAATTCTGTGGGGTAGACAAAATGAAGATCAAATTGTTCCCCGCGCACATTGGGGAGCACCCGCACCAAGCGCCGCGAGAGAACGGTCATATAGTCCGGAATGCCTACAATTCCGATCCCGGCCTCTGCCGCGCGCATGATCCCATGCAAATTATTGACGACCAAAACCGGCTTGCGCGGCATGTCTTTGGCGTCCCGTCCCACTTCCAATGCCCAGTTGGCGCTGTGCAAATTTTTGGGAATAAGATCACCAAAAGCCACAATTCGATGATTATCGAGGTCTTTTGCGGACGTCGGCGCGCCGTGTTCCGATAAATATTTATGACTGGCATAGAGCGATTGCGTGATCTGACCCAACTTACGCTCAATCACATCACCTTGCGTGGACGACCAAGGACGCAAGGCACAATCGACGTCAAAAGTCGATAAATCATGCTCCGCATCCTCTAAGATAAGCTGGATATCAATGTCCGGATAGGCCTCAATAAATTCAGGCAAGACCGACGGCAGCCAATTTGATCCCAAGGAGATAGGTGTCGACACCCGCAAGACGCCTTGCGGCTTTTGCCGCGAATCGATGACGCGGCTTTGAACACGGGCAATCCTAATGGCAACATCATCTGCCGTTTTAAATAATATTTGTCCTTCTTCCGTCAGAGTGAGGCCGCGTGCATGACGGTGAAAAAGCGGCATTTCAAGCGACTCTTCGAGAGCGGTAATCTGGCGAGACACCGCCGATTGGGAAATTTTCAGCTTATCTGCCGCCGCTGTAAGAGACCCCGTCTGCGCCGCAGCGTGAAATGTCTTTAGCTTATCCCAATCGAGGGTGTGGGGCACTTACTCGGCCGCTTCTATTTGTTGAGCAGAATGCGGCGCTTTTGCCGCGTCCAGTTCCGCCAGGTAACGTTCAGCTTCCAGCGCGCCCATACAGCCGAGGCCGGCTGCGGTGACGGCTTGGCGCCAATCCTCATCCGAGACATCGCCCGCCGCAAACACGCCCGGAATATTGGTCGCGGTGCTATCCGGTGCGGTCGTAATATAGCCACCCTCATTCATGGCAACATGGCCTTTAAAAATCCCTGTCGAGGGTTTGTGCCCAATCGCGATAAACACGCCATGCGTTTCGCGGTCATAGACCTCTCCGGTCTTTAAGTTCTTCAAGCGAACGCCTGTCACGCCAAGGGGTTGATCATCCCCCAAAATTTCTTCCAGTGTTGTATCCCACAGGATTTCGACTTTCGGATTATCAAACAGGCGTTGCTGCAAAATCTTTTCGGCGCGAAGCGTATCGCGGCGATGGACCAGTGTTACGCGTGATGCAAAGTTGGTCAAGAACAGCGCCTCTTCAACCGCGGTATTCCCGCCGCCGACAACCACGACTTCCCGCTCGCGGTAGAAAAATCCGTCACAGGTCGCGCAGGCTGAGACGCCAAAGCCTTGGAATTTATCCTCAGACGGAAGGCCCAGCCATTTTGCTTGCGCGCCCGTCGCGATAATCACCGAATCTGCCGTATATGTTTTCCCACTCTCACTTTTCATCACGAAGGGCTTTTGGGCAAAATCGACGTCTGTGATCATGTCCTCATAAAAGGCCGTACCGAATTTCAGCGCGTGCTCTTTGAACTTTTCCATGAGGTCCGGACCCATGACTTCCGGGAAGCCGGGATAGTTTTCGACATCGGTTGTGATGGTCAACTGACCACCCGGTTGCGGCCCGGCAACGATGCCTGGCTCAAGCATAGCCCGGGCGGCATAGACCGCAGCCGTATAACCCGCAGGGCCGGACCCAATAATGAGAACGCGGTGATGAATAATATCGCTCATGAAAGTCTCGTTTCAAAATTCAGGCTTTTAACAGTTGATCGCAATGTAGGGGGGCCGCCCCGCTCTCGCAACGCCCCGCGCGCGACTATGTGTGGAGAGTAAGCGCACATCCTCTCTTGTGCTGCCAAATCCGGTGATACCAGCCACATTTCACGACAGCGTTGTCATTGTAAGTATTCTCAGGCATTAGACACCCATGAAGCATCTATCTTTCTTTCTCTCAGTCGTTCTAATTTGCGCCTGTGCGCCCACTGCGCAAACAGATCCCATTCCTGAAACACAGGCCGCCGAAGCCTCTGATCCGATGGCGCCATTGATATTACCGCGCAGCCTTGACTATATGCCCGAAGGCGCGGCGCTCATTTTCTCCGCAACCGCCGATTGGCGTCACGATAGCGGCATTGCCGGGGCCTCCGCCTTTTGGGCACGGGAAGCGGATGAAAACGGGTCCGGCCTTTACACGACGGAGGACGCTCGCGTGTTTACACCCGAATTCCTCGAAAAATTTGACGTAATCGTCATGAACTCCGCCACGGGCGACGTGCTTTCAAAAGATCAACAGCTTGCGATCGAGACATTTGTCGAAAATGGGGGCGGGCTGATTGCCCAACACGCGATGGGCGACAGCAGCCTGGCGGAAGTTTGGCCGTGGTGGGAATCCCAACTGGGAACAGAATTTATTAGCCACCCGGCAGACCCACAATTTCAAAAGGCTGATGTTGTGTCTCTCGCGCCGTCCCATCCTGTCATGGCGGGACTGGGCGCGAAATTCTCGCATTCGGACGAATGGTACACCTTCACCGGGCCTGTGGGCGGAGACGTTGTTGTGCTCGCGGGATTGGATGAAAGCACCTATTCTCCCGTCAACAAAGTTTATGGCGTGGAAGATCTGCGTATGGGACCAAACCCATCCGATCACCCGATTGTTTGGGCAAAATGTCCGGGCAAAGGAAAAATCGTCTATTCCGCGCTGGGCCATAAAGCCGACGCCTATGACAGCAAGCCCCATACGACCTTGCTAAGAAACGCGATGAAATGGGTGCGCAGCAAGGGTGCCGAGGGCTGTCCTTAGAAACTAAGGTCGCAACTCGGCCCGGCTGAGTTTCATTCCGCCCAACCCATCAACAAATTGTTCTATCGTCGACGGGAAATTCTCTTGCGTTGGGATGGAAATGTGATTGGCGCTTGGAAATTCTACATATGTCACATTTCGCCCCGCAGCCTTCAAGCCCTTTGACAGCTTGCGGCTAAGCGCGACAGGTAGGGTTTTATCCTTGGCCGCGCCAAGAATAAGGATCGGCGCGGTCGTTGTTTCCAAAGTCTCGCGCATATCATAGGCGTCTAAGCTCGGCGCAGTCCGCGCGCGGATGAGAATCTTCGCATACCAAGGGATAACGGCTTTCGAGACATCTTTCGCATTTGTAGCCGTGGCTTCCAGAATAATGCCGTCAATGTGATGGAGGCGCGTGGCTATGTCTGCGCAAACGAACCCGCCGAGCGAATGGCCCCAGAGGATGAAGGGCCGGCGTGTGCTCAGCTCCGTATTGATATAATTTGCGAGCGCCTGATTAGCAGAGCGGAGGCTGTCCGCATCCGCCCGGCCAGCGCTGTCGCCAAAGCCCGGATAATCAAACATCAGCACATCGGCGAAAGATATCATTTTCTGCGCATAAAGGACGCCGGACTCATAGCGGTCAGAGGCGTTCCCTCCGCAATGGAGAACTAAGGGACGCGCCGGGCCCGCGCGCTCAATACGCGTGATGGCGAGAACTTTACCATCATTGTCTAAAAAATCGTGAGTCAGTTTAGTTTTCACAAATTCGCTGGATTTGATGATGTGCTGTGCCGTTTGTCCATCCGCCCAGACGTCGATGGTAAGGTCTGTCGGGGCCGTAAAAACGTGTTCATATTTTAGCGTCGTCAGGCGCGGTTCATTCGGATCGCCAAATTGCCCGGGTTGGAAAACAAAAGTCTCGTCCATCGTAATGGTTTTGCATCCGGACAATATGACAGCGAGCAAAATCAGACAAACCAGATTGAGGCGTTTCCACATGACCCGATCCTACCCCGACCTTTGATCATAATGGGTCCACACTGCTTCTGCCATCCGCGCTGTCTCATCCAGCGGTGGATAAGCCAGTCCCCGCAATTGACCCTCATGCCGCGATACGCCGCAGCGGGTTTCCAGCGCGTCATAAAGGGTCTGGAATTTTCCGGCCTCTCCCGACATGGGCAAGCGGAAAACAGCTTTACCGGTGGCGCAAGCCTCGGTCAGCATATTGGTGCTGTCCTCGGTCACCAAAATCATATCCGCTCCGCCAAGGAAAGCGAAATAGGGGTTCGGCCCGTCTCCGTCATGCAGCCAAACATTATCAATATCCGACGCAAAACGTTTCCAATCCAAAACAGCAAAATCAGGGGTCCTGCGAGATGTGGTAATCAGCAAAGACTGGCCCGCAGCCGCTAATGTCTTGGCTGTATGCAAATGCACGAGGTGACTGGCTTTGTCTAACTCATGCGTTTTGGACGTTCCGCCGATCAAAAGCGCTGTGCGCGGCATGGGCAATTTTTTCAAGCCGTCCGCAAAGCTCAATGTTTCGCCGATAATTCTGTTTCGCGTGACGCGGTTGGGCGATCCGATCATCGTCTCAACATTTGGTCCTCTGATCTCATCATGTTCAGGCGCAATAACCAAATCAAAAGCCGATGGATCAATGCGCGGGTCTTGGACATAGGCCGTCATCACATTCGGACGCCTTTGTTTGAGGTGCATGAGTGCGGCGATGGCTTGCCGTCCGCAGCCTATGGCGATGTCGCATTCCGGCATGTCGAATTTCGCCAAACGCAATTGCGCCTTGGGCGGCAGCGGCGCGAGGGCTTTGTGATGCGCAATATGATAGGTTTGAATGCTGAGTGGACGCAGGCCTGCGCAGCTTTCTGCCAAGCCTAAGGCTTGGTTCTCAATCCCTCGCCGACCGTCAGAGAGAACCAGACACCGCGGCGCCTCGGCTTCGCCCGACTCAGCCATTACTTATAATAGACCTCGAGGATCTCATATCCTTTGGACCCGCCCGGCGCGATGACTTCAAACGCATCGCCGACTTCTTTGGTAATCATGGCGCGGGCAATGGGTGAGGTCACAGAGATTTTGCCGTCTTTCACATTGGCTTCGTCTTCGCCGACGATTTGATATGTGCTTTCTTCATCCGTGTCTTCATTGACGATTTTAACGGTCGCGCCGAAACGAACGACTTCACCGGACATCGTGCTCGGGTCGATGACCTGTGCGAGGGATAACTTGGACTCCAGCTCTTGAATACGGCCTTCGATAAAGCCCTGCTTTTCCTTAGCCGCGTGATATTCTGCGTTCTCTTTCAAATCACCGTGATCACGCGCAACCGAAATCGCATTGATGATCTGCGGACGTTCCGTCGTTTTCAAATGTTTCAACTCTGTTTCCAGCGCCGCATGGCCTTGGACAGTCATGGGAAATTTTTGCATGGCGAAATCGTCTTTCCGTCAAAATTATAAGCCGCAAGCAGATAGGGGTAAAAACACAGTCGTCAAGCTGAAAATGTTGTCGCGGCCCTCCCTGCGCCCTCGCAAAAATGGCGCCAAGGCGGAAATCCGGCCATAAAAAAGGCAGCGGGAGTGCCATCCCGCTCCCGCGCGCATTGCGCGCCACAAATAATACAAATAATAAAGGCGACAGGAGTGCCATCCTGTCGCCGAATTTGTCTAAGTCAATCGAAAGGAGACGAAAATCCAAAGACACCCCTAATTTAGGGGGTTCTAGGGGTAAGTGTCAAGGACGTGTTACGGAGCGACATGTGGTGTTCATGTTAGAACTCGCCTCACCCCGCCGCGATGCTCTGCAGGCTCTCGACCTCATAATCACCCTGATCCAGCGCCTTAATCGCCTCCACTGTGGCGCGGGCGGCGGCGGCTGTTGTGAAATAGGGGACTTTTTGGGTGAGCGCGGTGCGGCGTAAGGAGAAACTATCTTTCAAACTTTGCTTGCCGCTGGTCGTGTTAAAGACGAGCGCGATTTCGCCGTTTTTCATCTGGTCAACGATATGCGGGCGACCCTCATGGACTTTGCGGACATATTCAACCTCGACGCCGTTTTCGCGCAAGTGTTTCGTTGTGCCGCCTGTGGCGATAATCGTGAAGCCCAGTGCGATGAGGTCTTTGGCCATATCGACCATGCCTGCTTTGTGATCTTCGCGCACGGAGATAAACGCCTTGCCGGATTTCGGCAGCGTCACACCGCCGCCGAGCTGGCTTTTCGCGAAGGCCATGCCGAAATTATCGGCGAGGCCCATGACTTCACCTGTCGAGCGCATTTCCGGGCCGAGCACCGTGTCCACGCCGGGGAAGCGGGCAAAGGGAAAGACGGCTTCTTTGACCGCAATATATTTCTGCGGGCGCAGTTCCAGATCAAATTCTGAGAGCTTCATCCCCGCCATGACTTTGGCCGCGATATTAGCCACGGGCAGGCCAATGGCTTTAGCGACGAAAGGCACAGTGCGAGACGCGCGCGGATTGACTTCGATGAGATACACCACGCCGTCTTTGACCGCGAATTGCGTGTTCATAAAGCCAACAACGCCCAGTTCCAGCGCAAGGACTGTGGCCTGACGTCCCAGCTCTGCAACGATCTCGTCGGACAATGTGTAAGGCGGGAGGGAGCAGGCGCTGTCCCCGGAATGGACTCCGGCTTCTTCAATATGTTCCATGACGCCCGCAACAAAAACGGACTCGCCGTCGCAGATAACATCTACATCCACTTCCACGGCGTCGCGCAAATATTGGTCAATCAGCAGCGGGGATTTACCGGAAACCTTTACGGCTTCGGTAATGTAGCGTTTCAACTCTGCATCGGAATCCACGATTTCCATACCGCGTCCGCCAAGGACATTAGACGGGCGCAGAACCAGCGGATAGCCGACGATGTCTGCTGCCGCTTGAGCTTCTTTGGCATTGCGCGCGATGGCGTTATTGGGCTGTTTCAGGCCGAGCATCTCAACGAGGTCCTTGAACCGCTCGCGGTCTTCCGCGCGGTCCAGAGCATCGCGTTTTGTGCCAAGCAGCGGAATGCCATTGGCTTCCAGAGCTTCGGCCAATTTCAACGGAGTCTGCCCGCCAAATTGCACGATCACGCCCAGTAATTCACCGGACGCCATCTCGCCCTGAATTAATTCGAGAACATCTTCTTCCGTCAAAGGCTCGAAGTAAAGACGGTCGGAGGTGTCATAATCCGTCGAGACGGTTTCCGGGTTGCAGTTGACCATGATGGATTCGATATCAAGCTCCGCCATGGCGTAGGCCGCGTGACAGCAGCAATAATCAAACTCGATCCCTTGGCCGATTCTATTCGGACCGCCGCCAAGAATGACGACTTTTTTGCGGTCTGACACGCGGGCTTCATTTTGGATCTCGCCGCCGAAACTTGGTGTCTCATAGGTGGAATACATATAAGGTGTTTTAGCTGCGAATTCTGCGGCACAGGTATCGACGCGCTTATAAACGGGACGCACTTTGGCTTTGTGGCGGGCTTTGCGCACTGCGTGTTCTGATTTGCCTGTCAGTTGGCCAATGCGAATGTCGGAAAAGCCCTC
>ENA-ORXR01001900-ORXR01001900.1-marine-metagenome-genome-assembly--contig:-NODE-1900-length-21033-cov-12.694503_pt1 | contig 21033 bp, 23 predicted proteins | sample MGYA00237866_ERZ511479 | MGnify/ENA metagenome assembly ERZ511479 | reverse complement strand
GGGGGGGGGGGCGTTGGTGACGCGCCGGCCGTGAGCGGGAGCCGCGCGTACGTCGCAAACCTGGTGCCCGCAAACGAACGCAAATTATCGTCGGTTTCTCGTCTGGGACACATCTGCCGGACGAATCGACTTTCGTCAGCCGCAGCGACCGGTGGTCGTCAAACGCAACGAACGAAGGACGAAAGCTTTGTCGTCGTGGCGGGTGTTCGGGGTCTCAATAGCCTCAGGACAGGGGTGTCAATGCCTGTCAATATCTGATATCGAGGTCGCTGTTCAGAGCTGACAGCTGTGCCGACAGTTCGTTGTCCATCAGTCTGACAGCAACCAATGTATTTTGTAGTGTTGCCGTGTCACGTTTTAACTTCCCCTTTAGAGCTTAAGCAAAGCAATAATAGCACGAGCCGGTGTCAGCAGATCATGACCGCCCTCGACGTGGGCGCGTCGTACAGCTGGTCGCGTGCTCCGCGGCCAGGCCATACGGGGGTTGGACGACCTGGGGCAAGCGACTGGGAGGTTCACGCGCGCTCTTGACTGGGTCTCACGTCATACTGTCCTCCTGTGCTTGTTCCGTACCTGTCGGTTGCCTTCCGCGTGCCGCCCGTCACGCCTCCGCGCCTGCCAGAACAAACCAGACGCATGGTGCAAACAAAAGCAAACGGGACACATACAAGAAGCACGATACCTCCAACAACCCACCAACAAGAAGGCAGTGATAACTCTGGCAGAGCTCGCGTAGCCCACTCGGACGCCGGCACTCCTGTACAGACGCCCGCCATGTGGCCAAACAGAAAACTGCGCCACGAAAGAACATGCAACAACCTCAACTCACGCGCTCTGCTCGTAGTCGTCATCTTCAAGCTCCGGGTCGTCCTCTACACCGTCGAGGAACTCTTCCCTGTCACTGACGAAACCGTCATCCTTGCCGACAAATGCAGAGCCTGCTGCAGCAGCCGCGGCAGCGGCAGCGTTGACGGCCGCAAGAGCCGCAGCAACGTCGGCAGCAGCTGCCTCTGCGGTAGTGCCTCCCGGAGTTCCACTGAATGCACCAGGCTCCCCAGCAGGAGCAGCGAGTTGCGGCACAGGCGGGCCAATAGGTGGAGCGACAGTCGACGTTGATGGTGGGGCAGCAGGCAGAGCAGCAAACACCCGTGCAAGTGACGGAGACGCGACAGGCAACGTTGCCGTCGTAGCAGCCGGCGGAGCAACAAACACTGGCGCAGGTGGCGGAGCAGGTGGGGTACGAGGTGGGGCAGAAGATGCGGGCGGGACAGAAAACGCCAGAGGCAGGGCAGCCGCCGGCTCACCAGCGACAGTCGGTGCACGCGCGGCGGGGGCCTGGTCAGCACGAGGACCAGCAGTGGCCAACATGCGCACCCGGGTGCTGAGTAGGCGGCTGGCCGTGAAGCCAGGAGCGACCATTCGATGCGCGTCGTCCCCGTCCAACAGCTGCAGACCCTTGTGCTCCTCTTTGGTCTTCGAGAGGTGGTCGTGCACAAGGTCCAAGAGGACCGCCCAGACCTTGAGGTAGCACTCGTCGACGTTGGCAGCGCCGGTAGTGAAGCGTGGGTAGCCGGCCATCTCGCAAAGCGTCACAAAAACCTGCTCAAGAAAACCGAAGATATGACAGTTAGACCCAACTCAGACGACCCCCATAGCTGTGACGGCGACACACACAAGCACATGCGCAGTGGAACACACAGAAGCAAGACACCAAGGGGGACTCGGAACCGTACCTTAGTTACAATGGACACGTACAAACCGTATCGCACTTTGTAGATCTTGCGCTTAGTGCCCCCCACCTCGAACATTGTGTCACGCAGGCCTTAGATCCTCGCCAACGCCCGTTGGAGGCCCCACGGCATCGCCTCGCGTCCAAACTCGTCTGCAAACAGCCAGTGCCCGTCCAGACACCGCTGTGCGTTGGCGCCCGTCATGCGGCGGTTGCGCTTGGGCCCAGTTAAGGACACGTTCAGAAACATAGCGGCGCGCTCCAAGAAGCCCTCTGACGCGGCCTCGAGCACGGCTCGATGGAAGCTAGGGATGCCGTGGCGTAGCACCGTGAGGACTGTCTCCTCCTTAACGTCCTTGCCCTGGTTGTGCTTTGGCACGCACGGTGCCAGCACTGTCTTTGTCAGTGCCAACCGCGCCTCGGGCATACCACCGGGAAAATTGAACTTGGCATGCAGGTGTCTGGCAGCCATTTCCCGGTTGGCTTGCGTTGAAGGCCAGGGGACCGCCGCGGAAGTTTTGTCCTTGTATGCGTTGGTGGTTTCGAGACGGATGTCCCTCTACAAGTGGGACAACAGAAGCATACCATCATCATCATACACAAGGGAAAGGATCAGCAAGGCATGTAAGAGACACTGGTACTGGTGCGTCGATGTCAGTACAATTCCGCAACAGGTACGACTTCACGCGCAATAAATGTGCACAAAGACCGTCACAGAACCGCCCGCAATACGACAAAAGAACGTCACAGAAGCGAGGGGCACAGCCAGGCACGTCTCACAGCAGCACATGGAGGAGAAAAGCAGGCCACTTACGACCATGTCCTTGGCCCACGGCGCCTTTCGCGGCACGTCCAATATCGCCGGTGATAGTGTCCCAGAAGTGGCCAGGACGGCCGTGACCGGGCCGCCCACCGACCCAGCAGCACTACCGCCGCGTTTCTCCACCGTGCGGCAGAGGTCCCGAGTCACCGCGGCGCCAGGCCCAATGGCTACACCGACACAGTTGACAGCCTTTAGCACCTCGCTCAAAATGCGCTTGACGTCGCCCACCTCGGCCGAGTCCGCCACCTGCCGCTTGCTCAGCTGCTTGACCTGCTTGTTGGTGGCGATGCGGCGCTTCCTGTTTTCAGCTTCTAGCTCATCAATTCTCGAAAGAAGGCGCTTGACGCCACGCGCTGAAGACAAGTTGCACGCGTGGTCATTACAACAAGTTCCGACGGCGGCGGCAGCGTCGGAGAGTACCCCAGCAGCTGTGGCGCGCGAGGCCACAGCGGCGTTCCTCGGTGCAGCAGCGGCAGCGTCTGCCTCTACCACGGGGGGGAGTGACGCAGTTCCACGCGACACAGGAGCACTTGGCCAGAAGGTTCCGGGCGGGGTCGCCGCCGCTGGACAAACCGTCGTCGCGGCCGCCAATGTCGGGGGGAATGTCTGCACCGCCACCGGCGAGGCCGCACCCGCTACGCCCGCCGAGGGCGTTGCCGCTAGAGCGACCACCGGTGTGACCCCAACAGATGGGGCAAGAGTGTGTGTCACCATTGGTAAAGCCACGGGCGTTACGCCGGCTGAGGGCACCGCCATTGCAAGCACCGCCGTCGATCCAGACACTGCGCCGGATGGTGTGGGAGGCAGCACCGGCGCCGCCGTGGGCGTCTCGCCCACGACTGTCATCGACGTTGCAAAGGCCGTCGACGCGCCAGCAAAAGTCGTGGCGCGAGTCGGCAACACCGCCTGCGGGGCCGAGGGCGCCATGCCACCTAAGGGTGGCGCCATGGCAAAGTCCGCCGACACGCGCGCAAGTGTGTGGTTGGGAGCCGGCCTCACGACGAGGGGCACCGCAGGAGCAATGCCCGTCTGAGACGCCGCCATTGGCGGGGTTGAAGCAACAGGTGCCGCAGAGCCGGTGGCGGTCACGCAACAGGCCGTGGCGCCCGTAATTGGCGATGGGGCCCCTTTGCGAGGAGGTCGATGACGAAGAGGAGGCAAACCAGCCGCTGCCCGCTCCCGAGCGGTCCTCTCGGCCTTGGCCGCCCGCACCGCCGCAGCCGCTTTCTTTTTCTGGAGTGCCGCCGCCGCTGTCGCCTTCGTGGTCTGCGACTTCCTCACTGAGGCGGCGTGTGCGTGGAAGGGGTTGTCAGGTTCAGGCAGCAGATCACCTCTGGGAGGAGTTTGAGCTAGCGACGCCACGTCCCCAATCGCACCCGCCGGGGGCGCTCCCCCACGACCCGCCATCAGCCAGCAGGCAATAGCAACCGCGCACGAACAGCCGCCGAGTCCGCGGGACGCCCCCGTCAAAACGGCCCGCACACAGCAAGCTGCAGTCCGGGATCGACCCGCTCGTCACACGAGCAAGGCACGACACGACGAGCGTACCCGCACCAGCGCAGCAGGGTGCGGGCGGCGCGAACCCCTTACGTGCGTTTCAACGGCAGAGCGTCCGCGGCAGGCACACCCGGCGGCCCCACAGGCCTTGACGACATTTCTTACCGTGCGCCGGGAACCAGCACCGGTGAGTACGGTGACAGGCCGGCGGCACCTGCGGTGCGTAGCAGCTCAACGGCCTCAAACGCTGGTGGCAGGAACGCACGTCAAGCGCGCCGGCGGTTGTCAGCAAAGCGACGGCAGGAGGGCCTGCACGCCCCACAGGAGCGAGCGTACAGGAGGGGTGGGGTGGACCGATGCGCGTGAGGGGGGTGAGGTGCCGCTCAGCGCGAACACCAAGCGACTTCGGATTTTGGCGGGTCCTGAAGACGACCAGGGGGAGACGTTCACGCAGGACGCCGCTGAGTGGTCAATCCGAACCGCTGACAGACAGACTTGGGCATTTCGTGTAACAATTTGCTGCTCTTGATGGTATTTATTTGGAATGAGGAGGACTTCCACCGCCTGGCGGACCCCTGTCCGACCTCAGACCTCCTGAGCAGTACTCAGGACCGGGTCACTAAACGAGAATTCATAAGCATGGCAGAGCTGTTAGCTGCTGCATAGGCGCCCGTCAAGTGACCCGGAGATCCCAGTTGGTCGCTTTCCATGATGAGGATGGCGGCGTTCTTGACATTACGATATGATACGAAAGAGATCAGCTCAGCACAGGGCTCCAGCATGATGCCGACGAGAAGCCCTCCCATGCGAACATCGCGATGTGCGAACATCTCAACGTGCGCCTCGTATGCTGTAAACGGGTATGGGACGCAGTCACTTGCGTCGGGCAATCGGAATTGTGCACCAGCACGGCATGCATGTGCGCTGGGAGGCCTGCCTAGTGGCCATGAGTCTCGTGCTCCCTTTTTCGTCCTGCCAAGACGTTTGTCAGTACCCTCAGCACGTGAGAGGTCTGCCGCTACGGGTTAAGAGTGCCTGGCGGAATGGTATGCACATGTATGTGTACAACTGAGCCATCACATTTGTATCCACATGGTAGAGCGAGAGCTCTTGAGGCACTGGATGTGACACTTTCACTTTTGATCCCCATACGAGATGATACTGGTACAATTCTGATACGTATTGCAAGCACGTTTTACACCACTAAAAACCGGGGCTGATCAGATAGCCTGATATCGCAAGTCCAATGTACCCACGATTCTCGCCAAGCACCGCGTGATAGTCGACACTGACCACCACCACCTCCCCATGTTGCTCACCATGGTCATTGCCTACTCGAGCTTCACAAGCGGCGTCACGCGCTTGCGCTTGCGGCCGCTCGGGCCGCCATCGTTCTTGTACCCTAGAGTCGGGCGCTTCTCGGCGCTCGGGTGGCTCTTCTTTGTCTCGGTCAGTGTCGAGTTGGTCGCCTTGTCCACAGCGAGCCCGCTGCAAACAGCGTTAACGAGGCCGGTCTTGACGTCACCGTCCTTCGTATCGCTCGGATCAGCATGGACTACCGGGTTGCCACCGCACGCCACAGCAAGATCCGCAGCAGCCTCGCTCTCGTCAGATGACGGCGGTGCCGTGGGCGGCGCAGAGCTTGCTGGCGCCCGAAGTCGGCGCCGGCGGCGATCGTTTGCCAGGATAGCGTCGTACTCGGACTCGTTTGAGTCTTCAACGTGCAAGGCGAGCAGATCTTCCATCCGAGGGGGGGACCCAAAGCGCACTAGTCCGCCCGGCGTAAGGGGAGCGGGGTCGTCTGAACCTTCCCGCACACCAGCACCAGCCCCAAGGCTCACCCACGGCAGGGGGCGCATGGATGACACTTCCTCGGCGGGCGGCGGCGATGTACGCGCCGCCCCCGCAGCCATAGTCGCCGACGACGAACCGGCCGCCGTCGAAGACCCATGCACCACGTCCAACAGCGGGTCCACAGCGGGCGCAGACGCTTCCGCTGCCGTCAAATGAGGGCTGTCTCCCGGTACAGCGACAGCTGTACGAGGCCCACCAGCCGTGCATCGACGGTACACCATCCTCCAAGGGTCTGACTGGCCGTCACGACACAGACGGCGACAAACGCAGCGTCAGGGACTGATTGGGACCCGCACAGCTCGGGCCACTCAGCAGGTAAAGCGGAGCGCGGAGAAAACCCACGACGCTGGACCAGCCCATAAAAGGAGCATCCAACGTCCAAGACGACCCGGCGTCGCACGCGCCCGAGTGCAGATTCTAGACGGCCGGGACCAGCGCACGAGAGCGGGCGAGCGGCCGCACCAGTCTTCCCAGCGTGGACCGCTCAATCACTCCACTGTGGCCCACCCTGTTCCCTCAGGCGAGGCACAGGAAAAGGCCAGGGAAGTCCCCCGGGCCGAGGGGCACCTCCGCCGCATGGCGTGGGGGAGGCCGCGAGCGCATCGAATTGCCGCCTTGGTAACAGGAGACACGGATGGCCTGGGAAGTGGCCGGCGACGGGAGTACCGCACGCGACACGCGCGGCGGACGTAAAACTCGGTACTGAGGTGGCGGCTGCCGCCCGAGAGCCCGCCATAAAGGCTACCGTCACCGGTAGGCACGCATCCGGACAGGGCGAGGCAGCCGAAAAGGCCAGCGCAAGGAAGCAGCGAGTCCACGGCAGAGCTGCTGGAATTCAGCGAATGACCTGCCATTCAAATTGGAGTTGCGTGCGTACTGGCGAACATCTCAGAGACTCCGGGTGACGAGGACGGCGACAGATGCACAACTGATCGGTCCTTGTGCAACTGTTGCCGGTGCCGCTGACAAGTCTGTGATGGAATTCGATTTAGATCTGGCCTCTGAGACGCTTCACGCACCGTCACTGTGCGCCCAGGCAGCTGCCGAGAAGCCGTGTCTGCCTCCGTCGCGCCACAGATGCGTCGGTGCTCTGCAGGTGACTCGCTGCGGTGCGCGCGCCCGCTCCTCACCCCCCCCGCTCCCCACCCCCTTCGCTTCCTACATCTTCCGCTGTCCACGCTCTTTGATGCTCATGGCCAGCGTGGACGACTTGGAATTCTGCCTGGATACCACCGGTGGCTGCGTCGAGAGCGGTCGCCGGCATGACCCCCCTGCACCGCTTCCTGGAGGCACAGCATTGGGATTCCGCCGCCGTCTCGTGCTGCGCCTCCTTCGTGCAGCTGAGCACGGATGCGCTGGCTCACTCAGCTGAATCACACCAACAAGGCCCTGCTGCTGCGGTCTCCATGCAGGCAGCCCCCCCCCGCAGCGACATTATTGCGATCGCACCCGCCATGCGTCTTTGGCTCCCCTGGGTTTTATTCTTGGACGCTTGATTCCCCTCATTGCGGCCATCGGCAGCGGTGTGGTGTGGACAGCCTGCTCCCGCTGGACTCACTATGCCCATCGGCTGACGCGAGTGTGGCCGAGTGCGTAGCACCGCTCTCTGCTCGTCGATCAGAGCACGTAACCTCACGCACTCGGGTCACTGTCACCCGTTGTCAGTCGCGGCGCCGCCCGTCTCCCGTCCCGTGGCTGTATCCATCATAGCGCTCCATCACCCGGGCCCTGCTCTACCATCTCACCCACTCTCTCCTTCACCACCACCGCACCGTCCTCCCGATGGAGTTCGAGAACCTGCGCGTGTCGGCCATTGACGCGGCCATGCGGGGGTGCTTGCCCACCGACGTCCTGCTCCAGCTCATGGCAACCGGCTTGGGAGAGGCGATCGAGCTTATGCTGGAGAACCCGGTTTCGTCGAAAGACGTATGTACTTTACTGGTTGCGTACTCCCCTGGGACGACCAACACCTACCCGCTCTACCACGCGAAGATGTGGCACAACCTGGTCGCCGTCCGCGTGCTGCAGCGGTTCACCGGTCTGGCTTTTCCCCCCGCCGTGTTCCGCAACTGGCCTTATGTCGGGGACGCGCAGGGAGCTCGTCGGCGCGGCGTGCTAATGATGTTGCTGTCGAAGCTCAACCGCGAGTGCATTGCTAGTGGCGTCAAGGTGCTGTACGAACGACTTCTGTACAACATGTGCAACGCTCACCTCCCCGGCGTCACTGCTTCTATAGTGAACCTCGTAGGCCCACGGCCGGACATGACTGATGCGCAAGGCAGCGCATACTACGGCCTTCGACGCACCTACATGGTGTCTGCCGACGGGCTACCGCACGACGGGCGCCCCAAGCGGCGTGGTCAGGTGGTCGAGCGTCTTTGCTTGTTTGTTATGGCTGGGACTGTGCTCGACACATTCACGCAGACGTGGCGCCACCGTTGGGGAGTCGAAGTGCGGGTTGCGTTTGCGGATGCGCTGCGCCCCATGGTTGTCGACGATTTGTTTGACTGGTTCTCCGATCTGCCGGCGGACCACCCGACAGGCCCGGGAGCATGGCGCATTCTGCTTCCCGGGCGCCGCCAGCGGGTTGCGTGCGACATTCAGGTGCAAAGCATGAGCGAGGAGTGCATGGAGCAGTGGGGTGCGTAGAGTTGGTGTGTAGAAATGAAAAATGATGTATCGCATGTTTCTTGTCGATTTGCACGGGCGCACTGCCACAGATGGACATCGCCACGAGCCCCGAAAATAGGACGTGTGCGGCAGAGCGCCAGTCGTACACAAGGCAGTCTCATCACGCCATCGATGCCGTCAGTGCGATCTGATGCACCCCTCCCCATCCACTGTCACCTCCTCAGATGGGTCACCGGCAGCTTGGACAAAAATCACCGCGTTCATCCCTCAACGTGCGTTTTCCAGCCAACAGCACACAACCCCGCGACCCATGTCAACGACGCCGCACTCAAACACTGACACGACAGGCCTATCATAACGACTGTCCTCTTGCACCGCGGCCGCTGACGCGGGCATCGTACGCTGCAGGAGCAGCAGCTCGTGGCTTGAGTGTTGGTGGTCTCTCTGCGGCAACTAGGAGGACTGTTTCTTAATGATATTTGCGCATCTCTATATCGTCGTAACTCCTGGTGACAGCATTAGAATGGCAGATCGGACTGGCTGTATCTAATTTACTCGGGCCCTGTCATTCATTGTGTAAGACATGTTGCTGACATCGACCTGATTTCGATTTGTTCACTTTAACGCTCCAGGAGCGGAGAGCAGGCCAGGCGGAGGAGGAAGCGCAGCCAGCCAGGTCGCGCTTTGCCGCCGGCGGCACCGACCCGCTCGCCCCTCTCGGCCCGCTGGTGGCGGTGCCGGCTTCGACGGCCGGTGGCGCTGCTACGGCGCGGGACGTGTCTTCGGGAAGGGCTACGCCGGCGAGGTAGCGGCAGCTCGCGTGGCGTAAGCTCTAAGTCACCTATTGCGTTCCTTCTGACCCGTCGGGCGTTTCGCGACCATCGCTGGTGGAGGGTGGCCTGGTGAGCTTCCTGGACCGTGCACGAGGTCGAGCGTACTGTGTCTCGTCCCCTGTAGCGAAAATGCTTTCGCTGTACGCGCACTGGGGCTCGTCGTGACGCGCGACCGGCGCCGCATCCCCGCGCACTCGGCCCCGCCAACCACATCTCCATCTTTGTGTTCTTTCATTGGCCATGAACTCCGCTACTGTAGAGCAGGGAGAGAACCGCTGCCCGCATTGCACACGACAGTTCGTGAAGCATGGAAACCTCATCCAACACATGATGAACAACCACGTGGAGGAGATGGGGTGCACTGACGTACATGCAACGTCTCCTCTGCGCGCCGCGTCTGAGGTGCGTGCGTCCGGTGGAACGCCGTCGACTGCTCCGAGCTGTGCCCTCCTGCATTTAGAAGACGGGCAGGGTGCGATTCGTCAAGGAGATGAGGAGGCACACGCCCCCGCTGGCGTTCCCTGTGGGTCGACTCCCGCCTCTGGCGCGTCTCGAGCCCCCGCGTTGGGCATCACTGCCCAGAAGGTGCGCAGTTCGTACGCGGCTTGTGGCGACATGGCGCGGACGAGACCACTCGTCTCGTCCACTACTGTGCACCCGTCGAACTTTGACACCGAAGAGCTCAACGAGATGCGGCTTTTCTCCTTGTCGGCCGGTGGCAAAGGACTTTCTCAGAAGGCGCGGGCTGAGTACTACAACACTCCTGTCCGTGTTGAGCGGGCGGCCATGCGTGCTCAACGGGCCGCTGAGGGCGCCGCGTTGCGTAAGTTGATGGACAACCTTGCGGGCGAGGAAAGCGACAACCCGGATGCCGAAGCGCTCCACAGTGGGGACAAGGCTGAGCCTCCCGCGTCTGCGGGCAGCCGCACGTTGGCGTCGGGATCCACCAATGTACCCCACGCTGTCCGACCAAAAAAGAAGACAAGCCCTCGCAAGCGCATCATGGCCGCTGCGCTCAAGGCCCAAGCCGAACTCGAGGCCATTGTCGGGCCCCTCGAAACGGCGTTTCCTACCGAGGCGACCTTCCTGAACTCGCTCAAGGGAGAGACCCCACGCTGTTTGTCTGAGCAGGGTTGGAAGGTGTCGGACATTGTGGACGGTGATGACATCTACAAGTTTTACAGTCGCGATGTCATGCTGGCGGCCCTCCGTGCCTTCATGCGCGCCACCCGTCGGTGCATGCGCGGCGCTCGAAAGACGCCCGCCGATGGGTCGATCATCCGCACCGGGACACTCGACAGCGACCTCTACCTACGGGAGCAAGCGGACGTGGACAGAATCCACTCCGGAAAGATGCTCAACGGAAAGCCGCTCCAGGTCTTCACGATGGCAACGCAGTTCTTCTCCGACGCAACGCTGGTGTCAAAGAACGGTGGTATGTGAGATTGAACTCTCGGGGATCCCTTGTCCTCTATGCGCTCGAACGTCCGTGTTTCCGCTGGAGTGCGAGAGAGCCTGCAGGGCGTCCACTAATGTCTGCTCCCGGCTAACTTTTGCCCTGACTCCATCCGCTGGATTCCACTTGCTGTTGTCCATGTGCAGCTCACTACGTGTACCCTATTCGCGTGCGCTTCCCCAACATTCTCACGGGAAAGATTGAGTGGACTACTGTCGGCTTCATACCGATTGTGAAGCCCAAGAACGAGAGCGCTGATGAGAAGGAACGAGTGCGGATGCTCAAAGACGAGGTGCTCCAGCGCTGTTTGGCCGCGCTGCTGCACGACTTTATTGATGCCAGCGAGACAGGGGTGTTGTGGGACCTTCCGGGGGAGGGGCCTGTGTGGGTCGTCCCTCGCGTCGTCTTGTACGCCGCGGACCAGCCTGAGGAGCGCCATCTCCTTCGTCTCAAGTTGAGTGGGTGCAAGTATCAATGCAGCCATTGCACGCTAGACAAGACGCAAGCGGGGTGCCCGCATCGCGCCCCGGCCGGACGAGAAGTCCTCGTCAATGTGGAAGACCAACTGCAGGCAGCCAAGCTGCGTAAGGGCGGTTGCAGCGCAGCCCGAATCGAGCAGCTGTCAGCATCTACGTCAATTGTCCCTATTGTACCTGTCCTGGCGGCCGTGCACGGGCTGGGGACAGGCACCTTGGCACTGTACGACATCTTTGGCTTCGACCTCCTTCATGTAGGATTGTTTTTACCTCTCTTGCACTCTGCAGCCTCACGTTTTCTCTCCTTGTCTCGTTTTTACCCTCATGCAGGCCCCTGACTGATCGGAGTGGCACATGTCTCACGCTCTCTGTCGTCTTCTCGCTTCTGCATGTGATTTGTTCTCTTGGCTGACACGTCCTCCAACTCACAGGTGATGAAAGTCGGCGTCATTAGAGTGCTCGCACTCAAGATCCCGTCGCTGTTGCAGATACTATGCAAAGGAGGCCTGTCCAGGTTTGGCCCCTGGCGGAAGGCAGTGGTGTCCATGGCGGAACGCGCTCAGCACGTCGGCCGCCTGCCCGAGGCCTCGACGACGGCGCCTGGGTATGTTTTTGTAACGCCATTCTCGTGCTATTCATCGCGTCTTTCTACTCCATGCTTAACAGTCGTCCATCACAACCCGTCCTCCGGTGATATTGAAGAGAGACTGGCCCGCTGCTGTCATCGATATGCCCCGCACATCCCCCGTGTCCATTGGTCTACGATGTTGCCTTTGCCGTCGTACTGACAGACGTCCATGTCATGATGTTTCTTTCTGTCGACTCCTCTTCGTTCTTTCGAGCAGTTACCTCGTGACGATGGGCGTCAAACAGGCGATTTTTACGGGGAACTCTTGGCGCCACGGGCTCGTGGTGCTGATGTTCATGGTCGCCGGAATGGTCTCGCGCAGGGAACCGGGATCGACCGAGCCGCTTGACGTCGGGAAGAAGCGGAAACGGCCGGCGTCGCCACAAGGCCGCGATAAGCGACAGCGCGCCGACCTGTCAGCTGCTCGTGCAGCCCAGACGCATAGCGATTCGGACGGCTCCGTCGGGGACACCAACTTCCTCAGTGACGGCTCGGACAGTGACACCGATTACAGTGACGCTGGGACGGACGGGACAATGGCGGGAGGAGAAGAAGCAGAGGAGGCCGCGCCTGTGCCCGAACTGACCACCACAAGCGCTGAGTATAGGGCTGTCTTTGGTACCAAGCGTACCCACGATGCTGTGCTGGAGGTAGTTTGTCGCGCTGCCGCTGTTATGGCCAAGCTTTGTGGCGACAACAAGACGGAAAGCTACACGATGACTGAGCCCGAGGCCATGGCCTTGTCGGAGGAGGCGTACGAGTTCGTGACTACATACGTGCGGGCCCTCTTTGGGGCGATTAACACCACCAAATTCCACACCCTGGCGTACCACCTGCTCGAGGAGCTGCTGCTGCGCGGCAATGTCGTCGAGGCGGACACTTCCGTTAGCGAGGCGCTCCACAAGCTCATCAAGAACATGTGGGACAACACGAACAAGCAGACCACTTCCGTGTTGTTGCAAATGCTTCGTGCCGAGCAGACGCTTGCCCATGTGACGGAGAGCGACGCCCACGGCGTGCGCGAGACCGGCGCGCAGGGTAACCTGGATGTTGACACCCACGGCTCGGTCCGTGGTGCGGGCGTTAACGAAGGCGGCCAGCTCGGCGGCGCAGCGACGACCGCTGACGCAAGCGCGTGCGTGCGCGAAGCTATCGACGCAGACCGGGATGGACCGACTTGCCGCTCTGGGAGCCCTGAACTGGATGTGCTGAGCGTTTTTGACGAGCTCGCCGCCATGAGTACCTTTGACGGCACGCCAGATGCGGGCGAGGCCGCGGCTGCGTCCGACGAGCAGGTAGAGGTGGACGACGACGTGGACGATGGGGGCGCGCATTGCGGCGCGGGCATCGCATCTGAGAGTCACGACGCGACTTTGCGGTCCGTGGCACCCACTGCACCGGGTCACAGCACCTTAATGCGAGAGAGCGGGTCCCACGGACTTGGTGACTTGTCAACGGCTGACGTCTGGATGGCGGTGAATGCCAGCGACGTCGGTACGCGGGCCGCCGAAAACTCTGCCCGGGCTCGCCCAGCGCGCCGTCGCGTCCGCATCGCCGGCCGGCGCACGACTGTGGGTCAGGCGGCAGCGGCGGACGGCGGTCGATTGCGCCAGCTGCCCAAGCTGTAGCGCGCGCAGGCTGCCCTTCATGGGTGCTCAGACGCGTCGCAGCTCGTCACAACGAATACGTTCAAGTTTGACGCACGCCTTGAGTGGCGCAAGCGGCCCGTCGCGCAGCTGCTGCGCGCCACGCACGACCTGTACCGTAAGCCGTGGTGGGACTACGTCCTGTACCAGGTGCCTGGCGCAAGCCCCTCGGCCAAGCCCCTGCTGGGACTCGCGCGGCTACTCGTGCTTGCTGTGGACGGCAGGCGTCGCGAATTTGTCATCGTGCAGTGCTTGGAGGACGCCGTACCACGGCCGGAGTGTGTGCTGACCCGGTTCAAGTGCCAACGCAAGAAGTGGGTGATCGACCCGGCCTCCGGCTTTCCGGCACTGGCATTTGTGCCACTTGCTGATGTTCTGCGACTGGAGCACGTTGTTCCTGACTTTGAGGATTTGGCGGAACGCTGGGGGATGACGGCAACGCCGACCACCGTTCCCGAATCGCGGCGGGAGCGCATGGAGCAGCGTTACTTTACAAATACTTTCTTTTCCTGGACGACCAACAGCGTCACGATAGCCCCGTGACTGTTGCGGCCACCGTCCATGTATAAGTTGAGAGACAGCGAGATGGGGTGCGTCGTAGAGAAAACGCCGAGTGTTGTCTGCTGTTTTTAAGGTGGAAGTTGCCTTTGTGTGCATGCTCGCGTGGTGACTACTCGACAAAAACAAGAACAACAGTACGTGCATACACTCAATGGGCCCATCGTATTGCTTTATGGAATTGGAGCGACAGCCGCGCGGCGCCACCGTTGACGTCCCCTCATCCCGACCACGGACGCGGTTGGCGGCGGCGGTGCTGCCGCCGGCGCCGACGGCAGCGTGAGCGGGCTTGGCGGCGAGTACACGGATGTCGGCGACGATGACGCGTGGGCTCCATCGTCCCCTAAAGGCCCCCCGTTCAGGCGCCATCCGCGCTGCCCTGTCACAGCCTTGCTCGTGGCGCGTGTCGTCATCGGTACGACGGCGACTGCTCCACCTCTTTCAGTCGGTAGGCACCTTCAAGGCGTCGTCGATGGACGCGGGAGGGAATGCTACTGGTCGATGGACATTTGTTAGCCCAGGTTAGAGCAACTGATTGGCCTTCAATACGAGCCCGTATGCACCGGTTTGCTGCTTTGCTAAACAAGACCGTGTCCAGGAGTGAAATCACCAGCTTTCGTGTCCTGGCCTGGCGGGCTTCGACGGCGTCATACAGGCTCACAGGCGACCGAGGCGATGCCCAGAGCACACAGTTGCACATAAATGCAGGACTGAAGGACAAGGGCTCATTCTCGATTCCTGCCGGGCGCCGGCGCGGACGCGGTGGCGGCGGCGGCGTGCGCCACGGATGGGCGAGCGCAGGGGGGACGCGCGCGTCGACGCCGGCCAGCGCATACAAGGCCGCGGCCTCTGGCGGACTGGGCCCGGCGTGTACCGCGTGCGTCGTCGCCGATGGGAGTCAAGGGGCCGCGCGCGTGGCGCTCGCGGGGCACCTTACCGACCGGTGGCTCGCTGGCCGGTTGGCCGCGTGGCGGCACCGCCGTGACCGCGTCCGCGGCGGGCGCAGCGGCACGGCGCGGTGGCCAGTGCATCCAGCGCGCGACGACGGCAAGTGCCCCCGCTGCCGACGGGGCACGGCTGCGCCGCCGCCGTCGGGCGGTGGACCTCCCCACGCGCTGCCCAATTATGGACCCACGTGTGCGGGGGCGGTCAGTTACCAGCAGCATCCGTCCCAGCGGTGGTGATCGGGGTGGTGGGGGCGGTGGTAGGGGCTGTCGGGCTCGGTGGGGCAGCGCCAATCCCACCGGGAGGCGTGCACAAAGGGCGGGTCGGGCAACGGGCGCGGCCAGAAAAGACATAGGAACATAAAAAAACTGGCAGGTTGATTGCGAAGAATGGCGCGGACAACGCGGTCAAGGAAAAGTACAGGGCTTCCAAGAGTGGGCGCGCGCCGACCCGCCCGCCGCCTGCGCCGGGCGTCAGCGGGCGCACCGCAGCGGTGTCAAAAAAGAACAACACAAGCGGGCCCTCAGACGAACAACCCCACACGGGGAACGCGGGCGCCGACACCTCTCCATGACATGAGCCGGCTCCCCCCCAGCCACCCCCCCCGCGTCAACCTTGACGCGCGACGGCGGCGGCGGCAGCGGTTGCGCGCCCACTGGTGCCGCCGCCGCCGGGCCGCGGGCGGAGGGGCCGAGACGCAGGCCCCCCCCCCCTCCTTGCTCCCCCCTTCCCGTCAACGGCGCGCAGCAGCTCCACGTACAACCGCACCGCGTCCGCGTGGAGAGCCCAGCGCGAGCCTCACATGCCCGCCAGCCACGCCGGCGGCGCCGCCACCGCCGCCAGGCCGAGCAACTCGGCGGCGGCGGCGCGGAGCACCGACGGTGCTGTCAGGCCGTCCCAGTTGCGGGGGGGGGGCACCGCCGCCGCCGGCGCCCGCGCAAAGCGCGGGCACGCCAGCCCGACACGACCCCCCCCACACCGCACAAAGCGCCCGCGCCGCAGCGACAGACAAGCCGGGCACGGCAGCGACGCCGGCGCCCGCGCAAAGCGCGGGCACGCCAGCCCGCCCCCACCACCCCCGCACGGCACAGAGCGCCCGCGCCGCCGCGACAGGCAAGCCGGGCACGGCAGCGACACCGGCGCCCGCGCAACGCGCGGGCACGCCAGCACGCCCCCACCACCCCCGCACCGCACAAAGCGCCCGCGCCGCAGCCACAGGAAAGCCGGGCACGGCAACGAGGCCGGCCCCGGCGGACAGCGCGGGCAAGCCAACCTTGCACCAGCCCCCCACCGCACCAAGCGCCCGCGCCGCAGCGACAGGCAAGCCGGGCACGGAAACGAGGCCGGCGCCCGCGCACAGCGCGGGCAAGCCAGCCTATCACCAGCCCCCCCCCGCCGCACCGAGCGCCCGCGCTGCAGCGACAGGCAATCCGGGCACGGCAGCGTCGCCGGCGCCCGCGCAAAGCGCGGGCAAGCCAGCCTATCACCAGCCCCCCACCGCACCAAGCGCCCGCGCCGCAGCCACAGGCAAGCCGGGCACGGCAGCGACACCGGCGCCCGCGCAAAGCGCGGGCATGCCAGCCCTTCACCACCCCGCCCCCACCGCACCGAGCGCCCGCGCCGCAGCGACAGGCAAGCCGGGCACAGAAACGAGGCCGGCGCGCGCGCCGAGCGCGGGCAAGCCAGCCTTGCACCAGCCCCCCACCGCACCAAGCGCCCGCGCCGCAGCGACAGGCAAGCCGGGCACGGAAACGAGCCCGGCGCCCGCGCACAGCGCGGGCAAGCCAGCCTACCACCCGTCCCCCCCCGCCGCACCGAGCGACCGCGCAGCAGCGACAGGAAAGCCGGGCACGGCAGCGACGCCGGCGCCCGCGCAAAGCGCGGGCACACCAGCCCGCCCCCACCACCCCCGCACCGCACAACGCGCCCGCGCCGCAGCGACAGGCAAGCCGCGCACGGCAGCGACACTGGCGCCCGCGCAAAGCGCGGCCAAGTCAGCCCGACACCACCCCCCTCTCGCCGCACCGAGCGCCCGCGCCGCAGCGACAGGCAAGCCGGGCACGGAAACGAGCCCGGCGCCCGCGCACAGCGCGGAAAAGCCAGCCGATCACCCGCCCCCCCCCGCCGCACCAAGCGCCCGCGCCGCAGCGACAGGCATGCCGCGCACGGCATCAACACCGGCGCCCGAGCAAAGCGCGGGCATGCCAGCCCTTCACCATCACGCCCCCACCGCACCGAGCGCCCACACCCGAGCGACAGGCAAGCCGCGCACGGCAGCGAGACTGGCGCCCGCGCAAAGCGCGGCCAAGCCAGCCCGACACCACCACCCCCCCGCCGCAACGAGTGCCCGCGCCGCAGGGACAGGCAAGCCGGTCACGGCAACGAGGCTGGCGCCCGCGCAAAGCGCGGGAATGCCAGCCCTTCATCACCCTGCCCCCACTGCACCGAGCGCCCGCGCCGCAGCGACAGGCAAGCCGGGAACGGCAACGAGGGTGGCGCCCGCGCAAAGCGCGGGCATGCCAGCCCTTCATCACCCCGCCCCCACCGCACCGAGCGCCCGCGCTGCAGCGACAGGCAAGCCTGGCACGGCAGCGACGCCGGCGCCGGCGCAAAGCGCGAGCAAGCCAGCACGACACGACCCCCCCCACACCGCAACGAGTGCCCGCGCCACAGCGACCAGAAATCCGGGCACGGCAACGGGGCCGGCGCCCGCACAAGGCGCGAGCAAGCCGGCCCGACACCACCCCCCCCCCACAGCACAAAGCACGCGCGCCGCAGCGACAGGCCAGCCGGGCACGGTCACGAGGCCGGCGCCCGCGCAAAGAGCCTGCAGACCGGATGCGGTCACATCGGTGGGGACGCCGATGAGGTACTGTTGAAATAATTCGGTTGCGGACGAGACTACTTATAGAACATGGGTCGGAGACACGACCGTGCGCGACCCTGACACCGCTTCTGATCATCCAGTTACACCAGAGAGCGCAGCACACACTATAAACTTAATTCAATTTATTCAATGAAAGGCAGCCCCCGGATCGGGCGTTCCCGGCGGGCGGGCGTTCCCGCCGGGAAGGCGTGCCCACCGGGAAGGCTTGCCCACCGGGAAGGCGTGCCCACCAGGAAGGCGTGCCCACCGAGAGGGCGCGCCCACCTCGGAGGGCGCGCCCTCCGGGAGGGCGCGCCACCTGATGGGAGCGTCCCACTTGATGGGCGCGTCCCACCTGATGGGCGCGCCCCACTTGATGGGCGCGCCCCACCTGATGGGCGCGCCCCACCTGATGGGCGTCCCCCCACCCCAGATTTGAGGCCCATGAGAGGGTGTGGTCGCCGAGAGGTCGTGGTCACCGGGAGATTGTAGTCATCGGGAGGGTTTACCTACAGGCCCGCGGGGGGACGCGCCCGGCTCGTGCGACTCCTCCTGTGACACACGCCCCATTCGCTCGGGCTTGGCGGCGGACCACAAACTCACCCAATGTGTACCCTCTACAGAGTTGTGCGCGATACCTAGTCCGTAGCTGGTCGCTGTTCGAAGCATAAAACCCAAGCGCGTTCTCTGGATCCAGAGTTAGCCGTGCGACAGAGAGTACGTTCCAGTGCGCACTGCACTTCAACACACATCGGCGTCGACTCCACGCTATGACGCCACCTACAACACGCTCTCTGTCTGGCGCGGCTGGACCTTCAACGGAGCCTGTTCATGCATCAGCGGCCTCAGCACCTGCCCCTTCACCCTCTGCAGCTTCCACTCCCCTTCCGCCTCACTCTGACCTCCGCCGTCCTGCGAGCCGGCGGGCCCCGCGCCCTTGGCGCCCGCGCGGCAGGAAAGGGAGGGGGTCGCACTCGTCCGTCGAATCGACTGATGCGGCACGTCCCCGCCCTATGCAACCTGGTCTTCCATCAATGTCGCCACGTGACGCTGCGCGAGAATGCAGACCGTGGGCATTGTTCTTCCAGCGTATGTCTGAGCGAATGGGCGCCAACTTAAGACGTGAGGGCGCGGGCTTCTTCGTTGAACGTGGCGTCGTGGCCCCCCCCCTCGCCAACGCCGTTGCAAGGTCCGCGGTGGGCATTGCGTTCGAACATTGGAATGTCTTGTTTAATGACCGCACGGTGGAAGAGTTTGAGGCGCTGGGCTTGGGAGACGCTACGTCTCTGAGTGGTCAACCCGGCGGGCGCGTCATGGCCAAGCTGGGTGGACGCGCCCCTCTGTGGCCATTGCACTTCTCCGGTCCGTCCATGCAGAATTGGGTGGAGTTGTGCTCCTTGGCGCCGGCGCTGTCGATGGTAGCTGGAATGACATACGGACGCGGAGGCTACAATGCGTTGGTTGGGCCAACGCTGCTCCGAAGCTTTGGGGACTGCTCCGCCCAGCGACCACACGTGGACATGTGCCAACCAAGGCGATTTAACGAGCTCAAACCCAACCTGTCGTACCTGGTGGCTCTTCAAGACGGCACACGGGTGGTGGTATTCCCCCACTCCCATCGCTTTCTACCAGACGAGAACGGGGGCTCTCTCCGCAAGCGTATCGAGCCGCACACCGTGGTTCTCAACTGCGGCGATATCATCATTTTTCGCCAAGATCTCGTCCATCACGGCGCCGCTTCTATCGGAGTGAACCATCGAGTTCACTGGTATGCCGACGGGGCGGCGCCGAGTGACAAGAGCGGGACTTTTTATATCAATGTTAACGTGAGCGTGTGAATTAAAGTGCTTTTGGCAGCGTTTTTTTAATCTCGCATGGTCTTGAGGGGATTGAAGACGACGACGCGACTGGCGGCGGTGCGGCGCTCGGTCGAGCAGGTCGGTCGTGGACGTGCGTGTGAGTGGACCGCCCCCGCCCGGCGGCGCAGGGGCGGCGGCGGTGGCGGCGGCGGGTGCGCCCTCTCCCGTGGCGCCCGCACCGCGACCGCGTCGGCTGGTCCGCCCCCTGACGGTCGTGGCCGCCGCCGCCGCGGCGGCGGCCGCGTCGGTGGCAGCATCGGCGCCGGCGGTGCCGGCGACGGTGCCGCCTGCGCGCCGCCGACCTCGGTTAACCGATGCGGTCCCTGCCGCCCGCGGGGTGGGTGCCAAGCGCCCGCGCCTGGAGGCGGCGGGCGGCGTCGGCGGCGGCGCCGGCAGCGCCGGCGGCGGCCTGCCGGCGGCGGCAGCGTCCCCGCCGCCCGCGGGGTATTTGCCCAGCGCCCGCGCCTGGCGGCGGCGGGCGGTGTCGGCGGCGGCGGCGGCGGCGGCGGCGCCGACGGCGGCCCGCCGGCGGCGGCAGCGTCACCACCGCCGGCGGGGTGGGTGCCAAGCGCCCGCGCCTGGCGGCGGCGGGCGGCGTCGGCGGCGGCGCCGGCGGCGGCGCCGGCGGCGGCCAGCCGGCGGCGGCAGCGTCCCCAATGGGCCGGAGGCGAGCGTGCCAAGCGCCCGCGCCTGGCGGCGGCGTGCGGCGTCGGCGGCGGCGCCGGCGGCGACGACAGCGGCGACGGCGGCGCCGGCGGCGGCCCGCCGGCGGCGGCAGCGTCCCCGCCGCCTGCGGCGTGGGTGCCATGCGCCCGCGCCTGGCGGCGGCGGGCGGTGTCGGCGGCGGCGGCACCGGCGGCGGCGGCGGCGCCGACGGCGGCCCGCCGGCGGCGGCAGCGTCCCCGCTGCCGGCGGGGTGCCTGCTAAGCGCTCGCGCCTGGCGGCGCCGGCGGCGCCGGCGGCGGGCCGCCGGCGGCGGCAGCATCCCCGCCGCCGGCGTGGTGGGTGCAAAGCGCTCGCGCCTGACTGCGGCGGGCGGCGTCGGCGGCGTCGGCGGCGGCGCCGGCGACGGCGGAGGCGGCGGCCCGCCGGCGGCGGCGGCGTCCACGCCGCCGCTACCGACACGTGCCGCCCCGCCGCCGGTGGGCACCTCGTGGGCGCTGCGCATGCCGGACGTGCCCGGGTGGGGGGGGGGGACGATGCCGCCGCCGCCGCCGCCGAGCTACCGCCGC
>ENA-ORXR01001898-ORXR01001898.1-marine-metagenome-genome-assembly--contig:-NODE-1898-length-21043-cov-23.729419_pt1 | contig 21043 bp, 20 predicted proteins | sample MGYA00237866_ERZ511479 | MGnify/ENA metagenome assembly ERZ511479 | reverse complement strand
GGGGGCGCTTTGCGGCGTGCCTGCCGGATATGATCTGGAGACAGTTGACATGCCAGGCTGTAGCGAACCGGTTGCAATGACGTGTTGTGTCATGCAAGGTCGTGAAGCGTCGGTCTCGTTACTGGACCATAGATCGTCCGGTAGTGGGCCCCGACAATACCAGGCCCCGCGGTCCTGGGCTCGCCCATGCGGCGTGCTGGGAGTGTACGGGATGCCCACCGACCTCCATCCCCACCCCCCCATCTCCCCACTGCTACTGCGCTTTGATGCGTCGCCACCACCCCCCACGCTGCTGTGCTATAGGCAATGACCACCATTGCACCCCCTCTCCCTGTCGGTGTTTGTGGAGGAGCGGACGCGCCGGCCTCGCACGATGACGTCGGCGCTGCATGGCTGCCGTCTCGGACCGTTGGGGACATGGAGGTGGGGGCGCCTGCTGGTGGCAGTGACGCGACGCCGTCGGCGCCGCTGGTGAGAGTCGGTGGGGAAGAGTTTTTGTCTCCCTCTCGCAGTCGCGATCGGGGGGAGAGCGCGACTCCATTCGATGCCGGACGTGCTGGGGGAGGGGTGTCGATGCTGGCTGAGGGTGCGTCTCTTGCGGCAGTCGTGCCAAACCCGGCGAGTGGCGGCGGTGCGGACGGGGCAGCGACTCTACCAAACGGCGACGGGGTTGGAAGGCCGGTCATCCAAGGCGTCGACGCGGGCAGTGGTGCGGCCGCGGTAGGGGGTGTCGACCGCGCCGCTGCCGACTCCGATATCGGCGGCCGCCGCCGGTACCGAGAGCGCAACCGAGACCGTGACTTCATCCAGTTTTTTGCGGATCTCGGCGTCACCGACCGCCCGAATGCCCCATTCCTCGCCGGGTTGTTGCGTGACTTCCGAGACGCGGCTGCCCGCCTCGACAAGCACTTGGCCGGCTACTCCGCGTGCGTGCACGCGGCGGTCAGCCGGTTGGCGCCAGCGGCTAGCCCCTCCGCCTCCCCCGAGCACCTTTGGAAACGGGTCCACGACCGGCTGGGATTTTTCCACGACCGCGACGCCCATGCCCAACGTCTCGTCAACATGGGCTTGTCGTTTGCCTACCGCCACCTAGAGCTGGACGCACTTGCCGTCGCTAATGCTCACCTGCTTCAGGACCGGCGACTCAAGCCTGACGTGGCCGCGACGGTGGTGCTCACGGACGACGTCCGCCGCATTCCGCAGTCGCAGTTGACGTCAGAAGCACCGGTGGAGGCGGCGGCGGCGGGGGCGGCGGAGGCGGGGGCGGCGGCCGAGGCGGCGGCGGCGGCGGCGGCGGCTGCCGTGGTGGCGGCGGCCGACTCGGACTCGGAGCTGCCGGGCGGCCATCTCGATGACGGCGACGGGTCGAGGCAGACCATTGCGGCGCACGCCAAACAAGACGCCGCCCCGGCAACTCTCGGTGCGGCGGTTGGGCAGGTGGGTGCTGGTCGTGGCGTGGATTGCAGCGCTTTCTCGGGTGTGCGTCCCCCGACAGGGATTCCCACTGCAGGAGGTTCGGCGGATGCAGGAGACCCGGAGCTGGAGATGGAGGGCACTTTCCAAGGGCTGCACAACAACCAGCCGGGGGAAGGTGCTGCATCGACAATGTACGAACGGCAACCGGTTCTGCGCCCTGTGGGCGATGCGCTGGTGGCGGTCAAAACGGCGTTGGCTCCCCTCGTCACGCGGCTCGACATCGATGACGCAAGCCGGCAGCTCTTCAATGACTCCCTGCTTCTCTTTGCTCGCCACTACGCGGCCCGATCGGGCGCCTACAACGACGTGTCCGCCATGACCATCGACAACTGCTGGACGGTCATCAACAAGGCCTTGATGGTGTGGTGGCCAATGTGGCATGCGGCTGGCGGCGGGTGGTCGCTCCCTGTTGATGGTACGTGTGCATTCAAGCGCAAGCCGGGCAGGCAGACGCAGCAGTCCAAGTGGATGTACCAAGTGGAGCTCACCGCCATGCACGAGGACCTGAAAAAGGTCACGCGACCATCCACGCGCTACTTCAACAAGCAGAAGCTACCCTCCCATGCCACCGTGGAGCGCATCAACGGCAAGGACCAGCCCATGCTTCTGGTGGTGGTGGCCGCGATGCTGCTGCTGTGCACCAAGGAGGAGCTCTTCCTGTCGGCTTTGACGGAGCTCTCTTCCACTGGAGTTGGGCGACAGAGCAGGGAGCAGCCCCTTGCCGACGCCAAGTGCCAGAGTTTCTTCTCTGCCGGGCTGACGGTTCCAACGTACGGGGCGGCAGTGCAGCAGGGCCCCGCTATCTCCCAGCGCGCCCTGTCACTGCTGGCTGCCGCGTCAAGTCCCTCATCAACCAGAGCCGGCATCGCCACGCCTGACTCATTTTTCCCGCCGGCTGATGGCGAGGACCTGGGCGACGCGTACGCGGACATGGACGCGGCCCGGGCCCGCGACAGGTCGGACGGTGCCAGAGCAAGTCGAGCCCAGCGCGCTGAAATGATTAAGCGCAAGCGCCAGTCGGTCGCAAACGGGGTCGACTGTTCCGTGGCTCCAAGCTCCGCGGCCGCAAGGTCGCCGGCAGCAAGCTCGCCCGCCTCAACCGCGGGCGCTGGGCTGGACATGCGACCAGCGCCGCCGCTTTCCTCGGCTCCGGTGGCTCAAGGTTCTCCCGCAAATGGAACAACAATCGCTCGTCCACGACCCACTGCTGCTGCTGCCGCAAGTCCATCCGGCACACGGGCTGCATCATCTGCGGCTGGGCGGGCTGCACGACCTCCAACTCCGCGGAAGCCCCGACCATCACCACCACCGCGCCGCCGACCTGCAGCTGGTCAAGCACCGTCAACGTCTGGAGCACGGCCTCCACCATCTGCGCCACCTGCACCACCACCGTCATACCCACAAGTTACAAGCCCCTCGGTTGGCAGCGATCACCCCGGGACAGTAGAGCCAAGACCTAAGCGCGCGCGACTGGACACGCCGTCCCCGGGCGTTCACTCCGCCGGTAGTACGACCGGGGTAGCACTCGTACCAGCTGATCTCCTCCAAGAAGGTGAACGCTGCCCTTTGCCACCAGCCAGTCAAACGTTGTCTGCTTTTGACGATTTGCCCTTGTCTCAACTGCCTGGCGGCACACTCCCTTCTCTATCCCAGTTTTCGGCATCGGATGTGCATGGCCTGGCTCCGACGTACCGCGCAGAGTTGGGCGATGCAGATCCAGCACCGGACACGCCAAGTAGAGGCAATGGGCCGTAGGGGGTGGACGTGGATTGATGGCAGAAACGACGCGTGCACTATGTAATAAATGACTATAGCATCTGATCAGACCCCTATGTGAAAAGAAATGAAGGATAAAACAAAGAAGAAGCATGGGAAAAGAGCAACCCCGTGTCTACCTCCACAGGTTCATGCTCATAGCCGATGCCATACACTCAAGTAGCGCCTCTTGGCGTCGTTGTCCGCGTACAAACGCCCCGGAGAGAACGACTTGACGTACAGTTTGGTCTTGTCCGTGACTCGGCTCACCGCCGCATGGACCATCCCAGCCTCAAAGGACCGCCGCAGGTCGACGACAGCCTCGTGCAAAGTTAAACTCTGCGACCGATGAATCGTAATCGCCCATCCCATCACGAAGGGCACTTGCTTGCGCACAGCAATCAAACCGGGCTTGGAGAGCAACGGCGCCTCAAACTCAATCATGGGGCACTCCACCTCAATCCACGTGTCCCCTGCCCCGCGGACGCCGAGAGAGTTGAGCCGCACGCCGTCAGGAAGCGGGGTGTCCACAAAATGGATGACGGCCGTCCCGCTCGGCAGGTAGTCGCAGATGTAGCCCATGCTCCCGTGGCACAGCCCCAACTGCTTCTTGGCGTTGGATGTATACATTACCCGAGCCCCCTTGCAATGTGGGACAACGCGAGGAGCGACGCACTCGGCTAGGGCGGCTTGCACAGCGGGCTTGAGAACGGCGGTGGGGTCAACGACGGCCGCCGTGGTGTCACGGTCGTTGGGCAATGCAGCCCGGTCTTGGCACACAAAGGGAGGCGGCTGCCCCGCGGGGCACAGGCGCTTGAAGCACTTGACGTTGTGCGCGATGACTTCCTCGTGGGTGGGCATGAGATGCAATACGTTTACCTCCACCGAGCGGTACTCGTCCGCCGAGACGGTCCGCTCCGCAAAGAGGCCGAGCAGCGCCGGCGAGAGCAGCCCGAACCGCGCGTCGCGGATAGCCTCGATAAAGTGAGGGTCGCACTGGCGGTGGACCCGCCGCAGGTCAAGGAAGGAGTTGGAAAATAGCAGGGGCCAGCACACCGCGTGATACGCCATGTCGCCGTCGTGCGGGCGCAGCTGCATAAAGTCCCCGAAGGCGTAGAGCACGCACTCCCGGTCGGTTGCTCGCCGCGACTGGACAAGCAGCTGCCACATGATGTCCAGCCGGTTCGCCGGGATCATTGAGATCTCATCGAGGAAGAGCACGCGTACGCGGGCGAGTCGACGACGGATGGGTGCGTACCTCTTGGTATTCAGCAACCGCGCTGCCTCGACCACGGCACTGGGCGACGACGGCGTGTACCCCATGCCGAATCCAAAGAAGGAGTGGTACGTGTCGCCCTTGGCCGTCTGGGCAGCGCTCCCAGTAGGCGCGCATACAACAACCGCCCCGTCGTCAGGAAGCATTGTGCGCAAGAGGGCATTGTACTTGCGCAGAAAGAAGGTCTTGCCGACGCCCGGACCACCCGACACGAAAGTGCTCTTGAGGAGCTGCGCCATGCGGTCGCAAAGCGCGTCGTAGTTGCCGGTGGAGGCCAAGAGGCTGAGCGGCCCCAGCTCCACATCCCTATCATGCATCTTGGGGGCGGGGGCTGCAGCACGCGAGGGCGTGCTTCTTGGGTACGCCGTGTTCGTTGGCCGGCTTGATGTTGACGGCGGAGCGGCACTCGGGCCGGCGTTGCTTTCCGACGCGGGGAGCGACGAGGGGCCCTTGTTGGTTGCCGCGCCTCCCGCGGCGGCGGAGGCGGGCGCCGTCGACACGACCACCCCTGCTGACGGGTTTGGGTCGCAGGGCACCGACTCCGATAGACCTCCAGTGCAGCTACGCGCCTCGACGCCCGCGCCCGCTTCCGGCGCCGTCCCGTACAGCTGGTTGTAGACAGTCGAGAACTGGCGCAACAGGACGTGCATGTCGCTGTTCGAAAACACCGTCTCGGCCTGGTCACGCGTCGTGTAGGCGGGGTTGAGCGCCGGGGGTGGACCACCCGCCGTCACTAGCTGCGGCTTTGACGACTTGACGACGGACTCGCCGCGCTCCATGCCATCGACGTCGGTGGGGGCACGACCAGAAGCGCACGACACGGGAGGTGCCGTTGGCGCCATCGCCCACGAGTTGGCTGCACCCACCTTTCTCCGCTTTGCTGAAGAGGAGCCGTGCTTGCCCTCTACGGCACAGCACGATGACGCAAGTCGCTGCGTTCCCGCGCCACGCGTGACCAGCGAGGAAGTGGGAGACGGTTGCAGCCCGTCGGGTCCATCTTGATGGCCAGCGCAGGCCTCCTCCGGGTCGGCGTCGCAGCTCGTCGCCACAAGGTGGGGCTCCGACACCTCCTCCTCGCTTCCAAGCACCTCCAGCAGATCCCGGGGCTGCCGACAGGCGAGCCACGACAGCGCCGCAGCCGCGGTAGCAACGCGACAGACAACCGAGACCCCGGCGCCACGCGGGGACAGCAGAGACAGTGCGCGCTCCGCTCCTGGCCGGCGTGCATCAAAGGAGGAAGACAAAGATGGGTTGTAGACTGCAAACCAGCCGGCGCCCGAACCGGCCGCCGTCTCCAACTGAGCAGCGTCCTCGTTGGCATTGGTGACCGCCTCCAGCCGCATCGGGTCCGTCAACCAGCAAAGCGCCTCTGTGTCCGTGGAGAACACGCCAACGACCAGCAAGCTGCCGAGCGGCATGTTGGGGAGGTAATGGCCAATGCAATCCGCGGCGGAGGTCGCGGACAGGTCATGGAACATGCACAGGTCCGATGAAAGGACGCCGACATAGTGCCCGTGGCCGCCGGGAGATGGTGGAGCATCCATACGTAGAGTAGTAGGGTGGGAGGGTGGAGCTCCAAGGAGCGCAAGAACAGGTGGATGAAGACGCAGGTGACGGAGTGGCGGCGGTGGGGGGGGGGAATGTGGGGGGGGAACGTGGAGGCGAAGAAAGCGGTTGGTACCGGTATCGAAAGAGAAACGCAAGCACGTGGGCGGCACAGGGTACAGGCAAAGCCTGTTGCTGGCTCCCCAGACTCGTAAGGACACAAGGCACGTTGCACCTCCCGCCCCCCCACGCAAACAACCAGGTGGCGCCCGTACAGACCGCCCCCAAGGCGGTGCACCCCACAAGTCGAGTGGTGCCGGAAGGGCGCCCACGGCAGTGTACGCACAGAATGAGGGCATAGCCGCGCACCCGCCCCACAGCGGAACAGTACCCGGTGGACCGGGCGGGCTCCCCGCCCGCGCGAACAGGATCAATGAGCCTCACAAAGTGGGCTGTTTGGAGGGGGGGGGAAAAGCGCGGGCCAAACGGTCGCAGCAGCTGGGTGGTTCCCTGTGGCGTGTCAGCTGAATCAGAGGGATCACAGAATATTCCCATATCTGGATCACGAATGGAGGGCCACTTGATCTTGCACCATCGATTTGCACACAAAGTACATACATGCAATTCAGCACGCTAGGGTTAGCGTCAGAGCTACTAGGGTTATCAGGGTTGTTAGGGTGACGGCCATGGAGTCAGCGTTGGACGGGCTCTGGTCCATGGACTCAGAGACGTGCGTCGAGGCGCCCCCGAGCAGATACGGCCAAGGCTCTCCGCACAAACCATAAACTGCCCAACCCCGCGATACTGGATAGCTCCCTTGGGCAACCGCGAGGCACAACGCAGACCTGGTCCTGATATGAGGTCGCTGCCCAAGCGCTGCCATGGCCAACACAGGACCAACTGCCTCCGGGGTGCATTCGTGGAGGCATCGTGAAAGCCATTTGTTTCTCGTTCGCATGATTGGGGAGTGCACGTCTTCGCTCAGAGTTGAAGGTAGTCCCCTCATGTGCAGCACCATAGGTGCTCTCCGCCAGTGCAGTCGCATGTTCTGACAAGCTGGTATCAAGCCGAACGTGGGCACTTCGTTCTGTGTTTCGGGCGGATGGGTAGTATTTCCATCACTCTCATCTCTGCCAGGTCCGTTCGCATCTCCTACCCGGCAGATGTGTGGTGCTCACCCTCACCTCAGGACTGTGTATCGGTGCGCAAGCTGCGCGAGTCCCATGGTCAGCATGGAAAGTACTGCACCAGGTGGTGGTTGCCTACATTGATGTGGATAGGATGGCTTCGCTGCTCATGCCTGGCCGGGTTTCGTGAGAGTCTGCTAGTGCCATCGGATGGGCACGAAGGCAAGTTGCCAACATGCGGCCTCCCCACATACCATCATTGCACCTTCTGTACAACCACCATCGGAACGCGGTTGTGGGCAGTTCAGCGGATTGATGTGGTGGACTGAGAGTGTTGGGAATCGAATGTACGGCGGCTCGTATGGTGCATTCAGTGTCAGAGGGCAACCCCTCAGCGAGTTGATGAGCTGCCCCACCACATGCAGCTGTCTGCCGTCGTTTACGCTGTGCAGTCCCAGCGCTGGGTCTGGCGATCCCGAAGCACACTTGCACCGCGGTGCTCGCAGCCCATCCCGAGCCCTCTAGTTTAGTATGGAAGTTGGCGGTAGTGAGGCCTTGTACCACGTCAAGTACAGGCAGCTTCTGCCTGTATCAGCCTCATTTTTCCTTCTCCACATCATAGTAGCACACCACATCTGAGCGCCGAATTTTGAAAGTTGGACGTCACCTTCCCACCAGCCGGGCGGGGAGGACGAGGGTTCTTGCCCGACGTAACAGTCACGGCATGCGCTCTTTGTGCGGCTCACCACCCCTTCTGCTTCCTGCCATGACAGCGTTGCAAAGAGCTGGGTTCCCAGCTGGGCGCTGGGTAAGGGGGACGGGACTGCTGTCTGGAAGCTGACTGCGTGGCCGGCAGCTGCCTGCGCGGAGAGCTGTGGAAGCGGCTTTCCGGGCCGTGTCGTGCGACGGCGGCATACGTGCAGATGCTGAGCGGTGCAGGTGGTGGTGGGTTGCGCACTCCTGGAGCTGCAGGCGCTGTGGTGGCCCGCCTCCAGCCTGCTGGTATTCTGCAGACGACGGAGCTCATGCAGCAGTCGGCCGCCACGACGGGTGGTGGGCAGTGGAGACGGCGGAGGTGGTCGAGAAGGCTGGTGCCTCGGCCGCGGCGGCTCGGCTTCCACGACGGCTGTCGGGCATTGGGGACGGCGGCGGTGCTGGAGAAGGCTGGCGCCGCGGCCACATCGGAGAGGGCGGAGGGTGCCGCTGTAGTGATGTGGTGAGGAAGCTTGTTGCTGGGTGCCAATGAAGAGTGTTGGCTATGGGTGCCTCTGTGACGCTGTGGTGGGGGAGCACGTGCTGGGTACCAGTGAAGGGTGGTTGCTATGGCCGTGACGCTTCTATATCTGTGTGCGTGTCATATCCCGCAGGACAATGGGTTTCTTGTTCCTTTCTGTCCATCTTTTCCTTGGCTCAAAGACACGCTGCGTGGTCGTAGGCATCAGTGGGATGATGAAGGGACCAGTTTACAACGAGCACACCAAGTCATCAATAAACAAATCGATAGCAACGCGCTCCCTCAACGTGTCCATGTCATCTTGCGTGTAACTCAATGGCACCCCAGCGGCAAAGCACTCAGCAGCCGCGAGCGCAAAGACCCCACAGCTGCTCCCGTCGAACTGCTCAGGCACGTCCTCGTTTTCCACCAGCGGCCAGTCGTCGATCTGCATTGCGTCAGCTGCTTCTTGACAGAGCTGGTGGCGCACCTCGTCCTTGAGCCAGGCTCGCAGGTGTGGCACCGCGCCGGTCTTGTCCCCGTCCAGGAACGAGTCACAATACTTGAAGTCTCGGTTGGCCACGTCAATGACCACCAACACCCAGTGCACACGCCCGAGGTTGAGCGGGATGACAATCGTGTCCACCGCGGCCAAGTCGAGGCCCACCGTCCTCACCCACGAGCGCACGCTGCGGAAGTCGCGGCCCATGCGCGGCGAGTACATGCGGTTGTAAAAGTACGTGTTGAGGCAGCGGGTCCGCCGCCAGGTCGACCCGGCCGCGTCGGCCGCCCCGCTCACGCCGCCGACGGACGCCCGCATCTGGTCGTCATGGTAGTTGATGAGCTTGAAGAACGAGTTCATGATCTGGTCGTTGAGCCAGTTGTCGCCGCGCAGCAAGGCGAAGTCGGCGACCGACAGGTCGATGTTGGCGCGGTTGCGTGGCCGGACGACCTCGTCGCCATCTTGCTCTGCCGTCAGGCTCACGACAAGAAGCTTCTCCTCCTTGGAGAGAGGACGGCAGTTGGGACCGCTCGACCGCGTGGCACAGGCACGCAGCCAGGCAGGGACCTCAATGTAGCGCCCGACCGCCGGTTGCGGGTCTTGGCGCGGATGCTCGCGCACCGCTCCATCCCCACCTTGGCGCCTAAGACGCACTTGTCCCGCCGCTGGGGGAGCATCGACGCCGTCTTGATCTCGGAGAGGACGCAAAGGTTGGGCACGGTCAACGACAACAGCAGGAGCGACGTCGTCTGCGGGGAGGGGGCTCACTGCACCCTGGCCATCACACCCGCACGACGGGCCCCTCTGGCACGAGTGCGAGATCCGGCGGTGGAAGAAGGAGGCGAGGGGGATATGGTCGTTCTCTGCGCGCGGCTTGCCGGAGAAGAGCTTGGCCAGCTTTCTCAGGTTCATGTGCGCCACCTGAAGCATGCGGTGGACCATGTAGGTATCGGGCGCCATGTACGCCAAGCTGGTACGATTGCCGACCGAGATGGAGTGGGAGACCTCTGCCGCCTGCGTGGCAACGCCGGACGTGGCGCCCAAGCTCTCGTCGGGCATGTAAACAGGTGAGCACGAGTGGGTGATCGAGTGCGGTCGGTCCAATATGCACCGCACACCGTGGTTGCGCAGGATAGGACGGACCCGCCGCATCGCGTTCTTGTCGATTTTACAAGCGACGTCGTAAAATATCACCTTGGGCAGCTCCGGGAAGCGCTCGAGCACGATGGAGAGGGCCTCGCCGACGCTCTCCGCGTTGAACAGCACCCGGAAGCCGAGCGTGATGACGTGGGGGCATACCACATTGAATACCCCCTGCGTCAAACCGGCCATGACGGAGAAGGCCTTGTTGCACGAGTCCTCGTCGCCCTCCTTGTCCGCGGCGTGCCGCTTCTTGCCCTTGTACTGGCGCCGCCGCTCCGCCGCGACCGAGTCGGAAATGCCAGGGCGAACGCGCGGTAGACTGGCAAAAAACTCATACGAGACCAGCGGGTCGTCCGAGTCCGTGTCATGGTACGTCGGGTGCGACGCCCGCCATCGATCAAAAGCAGAGGCAGTCGGTCGGCCACCCCACGTTGAGCAGTAGCCCATATTCACCCACTGGCGCTCCTTGGTGCGGTTGCTGCTGGCCTCCTTGGCAAACTCGGCGTCAATAACCTTCTCGAGCTCCACTGCGTGCCCGAGTAGAGTCCCGACCGCCACGCGGAAGTTCTTGTCCCCGTCCAGGTCGTCGTCGAAGAGGCCAATGAAGCTGGACACGAACCCCACCCCGTCCGCCGCCCTTGTCATCGTCCGCCACGTCTCCTTTCCCTTGAGCCTCAGCCCGTCGGCCAGAAGCGCGACCGCCTTCTCGTCGTGCGCTTGAAACATACCTGTGGCCGTCTCGGCCAGCATGGCCTTGAGGAAGGGGCGGATGCAAAGCCACGCCCCGTCGTCATCCCGAGCATGTGAAGCGAAGTTGGGCGCACAGATGCCCACACGGTCACGCCACGTCTCAGCCGGCAGCTTGACCCGCTTGCCCTTCTTACCCAGCACCAGGTTGCCATCTTCGTCCTGGCGCAGAGACGCCTCCAGGCCGCGATCACCCCGCTCGACGCGGCGTGCCTTCCGCGCGCGCGCCGACGCTCCGTCGCTGTCTCCGGCTTCCGAGGAGCCGCTGCTAGCGTCGTCGCCGACCCCGTCCTTGACGACCACCTCGTCCTTGACCGCGCCGCTCGCATCAACGGGCGAGGATGAGCCGAGCGGGAAAAAACGGAAAAAGACGTTGGCAGCTGCGGCTTCCACCGACGGCCGGGCGTTCGTCGTGCGCGTCCCGTCCCATTCCCGCAGGTGCTGCTCCTGTGTCGGCGTCAGCGGCTTGGAGGAGCTCAACACTTTGTCCACGGCAACGCGCAGGGCGGCATTGTGCAAAATGCACAGCTTGGAGGCGTCAATGGGCAAGACCGGGCAGTTCTCCGTGGGGCGCAGAGGGCGAACGTTGTCCGTGTCGGTGCACCCGATAGATTGGGCGTCGATCACAATGAAGGCGGGGTTGGGGCCGCATATGGGGCACCTCGCCGACTCGGGCGGTATCGAGATGGCGCGCGCCGCGGCGGTCCCCAACTTGACAACGTCCTGCCGCCGTGACCGGAAGCAGGCGATGGTGTTGGCCAAATGGCGGGTTGCGGCTGTGTAGGTGGAGCGCGACGAGATGATGAACGACAACAACTGGTCGACAATCCCACGGGTGAAGACCATCCACTGCTTCTGCTTGTTGCGGCGACGGAAGGAGAACAAGCCATCGTCGCTGCCGTCATACTCCACGACTCGCTGACACGCACCGGCATCGCATGTCCATCTCCCCACAGTCAGCTGTCGACAGAGACCATTTGTGGAAGCGAGACAAACACAAACACAAGAAAAAAGAGGTGAGTTAGAGAATGGAACGCGTGCGAGTTGGCACCCTCTAGGACAGGCGCGAGGCGGACGTGATCGAACAGGAAAGAGTAAAGATAGAAAAAGAGCAATCAATGACGACGTACGCGAAGAGCAGGAGCTGTGGGATGGTGCGTGAAGACGACGGCCTCCTCGGCGGTCACAGCGTGCCTGCTGCCACGGGCTTGGCCGCAGCTCCCGCAGCGCGACTCGACCAACGTGTTGCGCGCGTCCACCACAAGTTGCCGACGGACAGCCGCATAGAAGGCGCCCATCATGGCGTTGAGGTCCTGGTCAGCATGCCCGTCCCCCCGTCGCGAGCACGACGCCAACACAGACTGCATGTCCGCAGTACGACACCACACGGAGCCGAGCTCAAGCTCGCTGGTGCACGGCATCATGTTCCGCATCAAGCGGTCGGAGAGGGTCGACTCGGGCGGATCGGTTGTCGCCCGCTGCGTGTCGGACGGCAGCTTCTCCAACCCGTCGTCCTCGTCTTCACTCGTCAAAAATTGAGGGCGGCGGCCGGCAGAGGACGATTTGGGCTTGACCTTCGCCTGCTCATCATCACTGGGATCAACAGTGCTCACGGGGAGGTTGGCACGCACGCGGCGCGCCACTGCCACATGCCCACAGCGACGGGAGAAGGAGCGGCACCCAGGCGCTACGCACGTCGCGTACTTGCCCGTGAACGTGACGATGGAGTACACCTTCCGATACAGCACAAAGAGCGCCACGTTGTTGCCGACCTGCCGCGGCACCGCGAAGTCGGCCGCGTCCACCGTGAGGCGCATCCGGCGACGAAACCGAGAATACTCGACGCCAGAGACCGGAAGACACCGGTTGACGAGCTCCGTGTGCATGCACTCGGCGCTGCGGGATGAGGAAGACAGGAAGCTGGCATTCTGCGTGCCGTAGAAGCAAGAACAGAGCAAGCCGCCCCGGTTCGACACCCAAAGGATCGCGCTCTCGTCGCGCCGCGTCCCGTACTGCAACACAATGGCGCGGGAGCGTGAAGATGGATCGCCCGTGATCGTCGCGGTCGCCCGAGCCGAGTCCTTGCCGCAGGCAGAAGAAGACGGCAGGCCGACGACGCGCTGTAGACATGGCACGAGCGCCTTCTCCAGCTGGTCTGAGAGGGAGAGCTCGCCGGGGGCTCGCCGGTAGCGCTTGGGGTTGACGTCCACGCCGGGGGAGCCCTGCACTGCGGGTGCCGCATCATCGACCTCCATCCCGTCGTCACCGTGTGAGTAGCCCCCGGCCGTACCCCCCCGCGCTGAGGAAGGACGCGCTGCACGCTCAAGCCGACGGTGTTGTTGACGGCTGTGAGACGGCGTGACCGCCAATCGCCCCCCATCACGTCCTTGCCGCGTGAAGAGGTAATCTTGCTCGTCCTCACTACCGCCCGGTAGGTCTTGGGAGGCTATGCGGTCAGCCCAGCCGTAGCCCACGCTGCGACCGCCAGAGCCACTGGCGGGCCCACGTACGAGGGTGCCCAAAGCTTGGTCGGATGGCGCCGTTGTCAGGGCGTGCCCGATGACACTCAACGACGCATCGCTGCCGACAAAACGAGAAGACACCACAGGCCCAAAAAGCGGGGGATCCTCCTCCTCCATGACATTCCCCGCAATCCACCAAGCGGCGGTGACCTCCGAGCCCCAAAACCGCCGTGGCCGCCCGACAGGCCCAGATGCACAGCACCTCCAGCCGGCACACTAGCACCGCGGGCACCCAAACGACGTCAACGGTTGGACTGGCGAGGGCGGAGTGATGACGACGGGAGGGTAGCGGTGCGCCGGCGGCAGCGCCGGTGGCGACGCGCAGCTGCGGCAGCACCCCGGCGGCCATTCAGCCCCAGCCCGCCAAGCGGCACCGCGGGCACCCACACGACGTCAATGGTTGTAGGGGGGGGGGGGGCGGGGCGCGGGGGGGGGGGGGGGGGGGGGGGGCGCCGACGGCGACGCCGGTGGCGGCCGCCGCCGCGGCAGCGGCACCCTGACCGACGAAGACGACCACAATGCCCGCGGTAGCCGGCCCGGTCAGGCAACAGTACACTCCCAGCCGGCCCAGCGACACCACGGGCACCCGCACGACGTCAATGGCTGCTCGGGGGAGAGAGGGACGACAACGAAGGGGGGCAGCGGGGGCGCCGGCGGCTGCGCCGATGGCGAGGCGCCGCCGCGGCGGCACCCCGGCAGCGGCGCAGCCCCAGCACGCACGGCGGTAAAGCGGGCGCTCCACACGTCAACGGTTGTACGGGGGAGGGCGGGGTGGCGACGACGAGGTGGCGACGACGGGGGGGGGAAGGGGACGGCGGCGGCGACCGCCGCGACGGCGGTGGCTGCAGCGGTGGCGGCGGCAGGGGTGGCGGAGAGCGTGACGCAGTGACCGTCGTCAGGGCCCCGATTGAGCGCGCCGCATGAGCGCGCGGGTGGCACGCAGCGTTGCGCACAGGTCCACCAGATCGGCCCAAACGGCATGCCGGATGCACCCGTGCGGCCCACTGCGTCGAATTATCCGGTGGAAAGACGCCCTCGTGTGATCCATCCGGCAATCTCGTGACGCGACCCAGTCTCGATGTCGTCCCGCAAGGGTGTGCCAGGGTGCGCCCGATTTCGTTTCAGGGAGCGATCTGATTGGCTGGCCTGTTTTCGCCATCTAGCTTTCGCTGAGATTGGGCGAAAGCACGCATCTTGGTTTCCTTCATGGCCCGGTCGGTCCGCGCGACGCGCGTCTGGCGGGTCACCGTCGGGTCGGCAGCGCCACCGCCCCGGTCCCCCCACACCCGGGCGGGCGGGCCGGGGGCCACGCAGCCTGCGCCGAGGGGGCACACCGTCGGTGCAGGGGACAGCCCGAACAGAACGCCATTCTGTTCGGGCGTCTGTTGCCCAACAGACGCCCAACAGACGCCATTCTGTTCCATTATTGTTCGGTGCTGAGCTCTGGATCTCGTGGTTTTTCCAGGACCGTGCAGCACGTGGGACCCAGAACCCGCGCCGGCACTCCACATTAAGGCAGGAGCTGGGGGTGGCTTAATAGCGACCCATGCAGTTCTCTTCGTGAACAGTATTAGAGTCGTTTGCAAGTACAATTCGACGACCATGGGACGGCCAAATTTGCATTGTACTGACCGCTGCGGCAGGTGATCAGCCGTCCGTCATATGGGGAAACAAAAACGTACTGTTCTTTCTTTTGGGGCCGACACTGCCGATACCAGTACCTACCGGCACCTCTCCCGACAAACGAACTCAATGCACCTCGAACAGGACACATCCACCCCACGCAACGTAAGGAGAACACAATGCCGAACAGCACGCACAAAAGACAAGCGGACAAGCAAACGAAGGGAAGACAGAAAAGCAACAGGGCATGTGGCCTGAGCGAGACGCGGGTAGGGACCCCACTGAAACGCCAGAACGGCACATGCAAAAACCAAGCAACAGCGAAGCAATCACGCATCAACAAAGCCCTGGCCAGTGCGAGGCGACGGGGTCCTGGGAGCCGTCAAGACGCCTGGGCGGCAGGGACAGACAGGAGCAGCAGGTACTCTCCTTAGAACCCGGCCGCACGGTACGCCCGCCACTGAGCCGAACGATTATCACGGACGGGGCGGATCTCATCATCCTCCTCCTCGTCGAAGTCGTCTACGCCATCGCCAGAGCGCACGGCAGCAGCCGCCCCGGTGCCATCAGGGCCGCGATGCGCATCGCGACCGGTCAGATGCCCCGGCAGCGGCTCCAGCCGCATCGGCTGCAACGGGACCGGCAAGAGGACACCGGCGGGCGCGCCACCCACGACCACGGGCACGGCAGCAGCACCGACTGCGGGAGCGGCCGGCGTGGGGGCGGGGGCAGCAGGAGCAGTAGCAGCAGCAGGGGGAGCAGTAGCAGAAGCCACGTAGTGCCGGTCGGGGTTGCCCCCGTCCAAAAGCTGGAGCCCATCATGGACGTCGGAGTCCTTGGGTAGGACGTCGTTGAGATAGAAAAGCTCTCGCTCAAAGAGCGACATGTGCCCCAGGTTCAAGGCCCCGGCACCTATCGTCACGGGCGGGAGCCCCGCACGCTGACGCAGATAAGCACGCACCTGTAAATAGAAGGGGGTCGGGCCAGGGGATGATTGTGCAAGGAGCGAGCCCATGGGAGCATTAATCAGAACAATGGAAAGGGAGCGTACCCATGCGAGCAGAATGTCAGCTTCTACAGCAGAGCTCATGGTACATTCCATGGAAGAATGAAATGTGCAGGGGGTGCGACACGCGACCGCCAAGAACACGGCAACACAAGGATGAACACGAAAAAGAGCACACGGACGCAAAGCCATTAACGTACGCGAAAGGACACATTGGCAAAATGGCCAAAGAGACAGCGGATGACACGCGTCGCCTTGTTCGGTCCCGTCCAGCTCACCATCTGAGCCGTGCCGCCCAGCTCGTCGATAACGTTGGCGAGCGCGTCAAGCATGGCGAGACGGCCCGACGCGTCTTTGATGAAGGCGTCGGAGCGAAGCAGGTCCGTACACTCTTCAGGCGACTGTCGTAGCACGCGACGAGTGGAAGACGGCGACGACACGCTCCAAGACCCAATGCCCCTGACTGAGTGCATGCGCTTGACAAACGTCGACACGGAGATGGACGACAGGGAGCTGCTGAGATGCGACACGACGCGCTTAATGTACTGGTACGCGACCACGAGGGCCATTCCTTTCGCCGGCTTGCGGACAGGGAGCATCAGCTTTTCCTGCAGCTTCTCCGCGGCAGCAGCCTCCGAGACGCCCAACACCCGAGAAGCGACGTCAAGCAGCTTGGAGTTGACAGTGGTTGTGCTCGGAAAAACCGCCGCCGAGGTGGTCGCCGTGCGGACCTCCAACATGAGCACCTCCAAGAACTGCTCCTGTGGCACGGAAAGAGATCAACAGTAGTAGACGATAAAAAAGACATTGATCGTGAGAAAGCAGAACGTGACGCAAGAGAGTCGCACGGTCACAACGCAGGGCCCCTCCCATGGCATCGACATGCGGGCAACTCACCCAAAGCGATCAGACCACGAATGAACGAACGTACCTTAATCTCCGTCACCAGGGCAAGAGACTTCCTCGCCTCGTCTTGGCCACCCGCGGCAGCGCTAACGGTGTTCGGCACGCGCGAGCCCAACTCGCGCAGAGATCGGTCGAGGTCCCCCAAGCGCCCGAGAACAACTCCAGTCCGGGAGTCGCGACCGTCCGCCGCCGCAGCGAGCCCATCCATACGCCGAAGGGTGGACGCGGCTTGCGACTTGACGATGACCACCTCCGCGCGAAGGCGCGTGATCTCTCGGCGAACCGAGGAAAACCCGTTACGCATAGCATCGTACACGTCACGCAGCGAGACGTCCGACTGCTGCACGTGGGCGTCAACGTTGTCGGTATCTCGCGCGGTTGAAGCCACCGCGCGAGCCCCACGCGGGTCGTTGGCACGGCGGCGCCTACCAGAAGACGGACGAAAGGAGAAGGGCGACGAAGTAGGCATGGCCATCGGCACCGGCGACGCGGGCGGCGCCGGCGACGCGGGCGGCGTCACGTACGCCATCACGAGCTCATCGTCGTCCATCTCATCACTGCTCTCACCGTCGAGCGCAGCGGGGGCCGCCGGCTGCGACGGAGGAGCCGGAGGCGGCGGCGGAGTGGCCGCACGCCCAGTCGAGGCGCTGGGGTTCCCCTGAGCCGGCACGCTCCCGCGGGTGACGACGGGAGCAACGGGCGGCAGCCCATCGCGAGTCACCCGCGCGGCAGCCAACACAGCGTGGGCTCCCGGAATCCAGCACGCAGCCGGAAAGAGGGTCTGGTTGCGACTGCGGGCCGCAAGCTGCCACGCCAGGGTATCTGCCGCGATGGCGCTGACGTTGCCACCAGCGTCGTCGTCCCCGCCAGCTCCCAGACTCGCATCGTCGGCGCCACGGCTGCCGTCGTTGTCGCCGTCGTTGTCGCCGGCATTGTTGTCGGCGTCGTTGTCGCCGGCGTTCTCGTCGGCGTCGTTGTCGCCGGCATTCTTGTCGGTGTCACTGTCGCTGGCGTCCTCGTTAGAGTCGTCGTAGACGGCGCCGGCGCCGGCCCCAGACGCGCTTGAACCCGACCCCGACTCCGACCCTGACGGCGGCGGGGTCGGCGGACGCGCGATCATACGGGGCACGACCGACATCACGGCCGCCCGGCGCACGAACGCTTTGCGGGGATGGCGCGGCTTGTTGTCCCACTTAGAGCGCGAGCGCCCGCGCTGGACGGTAGGCACGGCCGCCCCACCAGGCGAACGCGTAGCCTTCCCTAGACGCGCCACCTTGCGCGGGCGCGGATCGGCCGCCTCGCCGACGGCGGGCGTGCGCGGAGTCGCAGACGCCCCAAGCGCGATGGAACCCACGCCGGGCGACGCGGCACCTGAAGGCGGTAGCTCTGAAACAACAGGCGCCTCACCGAGTGTCGCGGGACGAGTGCCAGCCGTGGCCGGTGCGACAACAGCCGACGGAGAACCCACCACAGCCGGGACGGAAGCCGCCGCCGATGACGCGCCCGGAGCCGCCATGCCAAGCACCCCGGCCGCACAAGCCACGGCTGCAAGCGCCGCGGTGGTCGCCGCCTCAGCGTCCTCCGCCAAGACCTCCATCTTCTGCTCGTGCAACACTGCTCCCAGCACCCCGTCAAACTTCAGCTGCGGGTCCGTGCGAGGCGTTGCTGGGACTGCGACCGCCGAGGAAGGAGGTCCAGCCCAAGTGGCCTGTTCGTCCACGTCGATAACCTCCTCAGCGGGCATGGCCTGGGCCGCCACCTGAGCAGGGGAGGGCAGGGGCGGCGGGACCGACGAGATGGCGTCGACGTCGATAACTTCCACCGCCTCCGTTGACGTCTTTGACCCCACAGGCCCCGGAGACGCCATGACGACAGACGGCGAAGGGGACGAGCAGGGCAGCACTGGGCCAGGGGCGAGCGTGCACGGGGGTGGTCCAAACGGCGGCGAGGGGCATGGGAGGTCCGGTCCGCGGTGCCAAGGGGTGGGGGGGGGGGTGAGGAGAGGACGGTAGACGGCGACCCGAGGCGTGCAAGCTACGCCCTTTTGAAGGCAACCCGTTGCGATGTGCGGCGTCTTGTGTCGTGACGCACGGGGTACCGCCTACCCCAGCGGCGGCTCCGACGCCCCCGGGGCTCGAGCGCCCAGGTCGCTGGCACCCACCGCCGACAACCACGATGAACATCGGGTGCATCACCAAAACGGGGTCGGGTAGGAACACAACAAGCGAACACATGCACTAAGCGAGGTCCTGAACGAAGCGCAATGCCAGCCGACGATGCAGCTGTGGGTACCAATGTCAGCGACACACTCCCAATCCGGAAGAAGTGCTAGGGACGCCGACAGCCGCACGCCGGTGTCAACGGGGCGCGTGTGACCCACGGCGTAAGCCTCACAATACGGGCCTCCCCTGGCCCCGGTGCCACTTCCACAGCGGACTCGTCACCCACCCACATGGACCCCCAGAGCGCTCCCCACTGCGCTACAAAGAGCACCCGACGCACCTGCCCGTTACCATGGGTCATGGCCTAGAGGTCCGGCCGGCCACGACCCGGCCGGCCACGACCTGCCGACACGCCGCGGGATGGGTCAGATTCCGCGCCACGCGCGGCTACAGTACCACGACAGGACCCACCAGGCCACTCAACCGGGCGAGGTCGAGTCTTGGCAGGGGGCGGAGGGGGGCGGGGTGCTCGTGGGGGCGCCCGTTCATGGCTGCTGCCAAGGGCCCCCGCCTCGACCCGCAAGTGCGGCCTTTGGCCGAGCGTGGCATTGCGCGGAGGATTCGACTTTCGAAAGAAGGTAGGAGGGGGTCGAGCACCGCATGAGCGGGGAAGACGCTGTGCGTTGCAGATGCCGATACTGGCCGCTCGACTGACACCAAACGCCCTGTGCTTGACGTAGGTTGACTGGACCGCTCTGGATGGTTGCCACTGTTGGCACATGCGCGCTGGTCACGTGGCGTGCAGGCTTCATGTACGTGTCCGTCCATGCGGGAGACGTTGAGCGACCAGCCTGGTGTGCCACAACAGGCGCAGGGCGGCCGCGGTTGGCGTGGCCGACAGCGAAACCGCAGCCGCGCGTTTGAGCCTCCTGGATTTCTTGTTGCTGACCCTTTTTCCCCGTCTCGCTTCTCCAGGGTGACCGGCTTGCTGCCGCTCTCCTCGCTCCCCTCCACGCCCCCTGCTTCTTCTGCCGACCGTGTCCCCTTGCCCACCCCGCAGGGTCCAAGGGGGAGACTATGAAAACGGGGACGGCACTGGCGGGCGGAGTGTCTTTAATCGCCGGCGCTTTTGCGACGAGGGGTTTGTGCTCAAACACGACGCGGCGGGCGTCGTTGCGTGCGCCAACAGCGGGCCCAACAGCAACACCAGCCAGTTTTACATCCTGCTCGGGCCCGCCGACTGGCTTGACGGTACGTGCGGACCGGGGAGGGAGCGCCGAGCGGCCTATGGCCGCGTACCAATGGAGAGCAACGAGCAGCAGGCCGGGGTCCGTTGTGACCGCGTCGGCACCAGACACACCGTTCTGACCTCTTGGGGTGTTGGCTCGCTTTGCCTGGTCCGTGGGCGGCTTCCCTTCTGCGGCCCACGGGTGCTTGCTCGTCTGGCCCCTTGGTCCTCCACCACCACCGTTGGCCCTCGTTGGGCGACCCCCCGCAGACCTCCACGTGGTCTTTGGTCACGTAACGGAGGGGATGGACGTCATCAAGGACTTGGAGCAGTACGCCACTGGGGAGGAGGGGGAGGTCACCACGCCTATTACCATCGTGGCCAGCGGCTGTGCGGACTAGGGCCGCGGCCACGCCGTGACAGCAGAGGCGGGGGTGCGAGCGCGCGGGGCCGCGGGTGCCGCCAACCGTGTCGATGTGTAACGTGTGTTGTGGGGTTGACACTGCGACGGGGTCCGCAGGCCGCGAGGCACTCGGGGTCTCCCCGCCACGCCGCGATGCGCTCGCCGCGGTGGGGCGGGGAGCCCCCGTCTCGGGCGGCCGCCGCCATTGCATTGGATGGACTTTCCGAGTGCGGGCCTTGCCGACCAACGGCGGCGGGCCGGGCGCCCGGGAGCCCCCCCCACGGCGCCCCTCACCGCCCCCCCCCCTTGAGGTCGGCCACGACCGCCTCCCCAGCGCGGCGCCCGCCGCTGACCGCCCCCTCCACGGTTGGGCTCACCCACCAGTCGCCCGCCACGTACACCCCCCCCA
>ENA-ORXR01001897-ORXR01001897.1-marine-metagenome-genome-assembly--contig:-NODE-1897-length-21055-cov-11.315759_pt1 | contig 21055 bp, 18 predicted proteins | sample MGYA00237866_ERZ511479 | MGnify/ENA metagenome assembly ERZ511479 | reverse complement strand
ATCGCCTCGAGACGGCGCCGAGCTTTTTGTTTGCGACCAGCGCGCCTGGTCACGGGCACGGCGCGCTTTTTTGTCGGCCGTGCCCCCCACCGCGGATGGCTGGGCGCCTTTCGTGGCGCCCCCCATACGTACACACTCCTCCGACCCCCCCGGCCTGCGGCGCGCCTGGCGCCTGTTGGGGGCCGACGCCCTGTCCCGGGTGCGTCGCGACCCGGAACAGCCCCTCGCGTGGCTCTGGCTTCTCCTTCTCCCGTCTGCCCTGCTCCACCACCCCGCCCCCGGCCGTGCCGCGGCGTCCCCCCCCCTCAGCCACGCCCAACGAGCCGCCGCGCTTTTGGCGGGCGACTTCCCTGCCGCGGTCGCGGACTGCGACGCGGGCGTGTGGCGGTCCCCGTCTCTGGCCTCTCGGCCCCGCCAAGGCTCGCCCTCCGGCGGGGGCCCCACTGCTGCACAGCGCCGGGCATTCCGGCTTGTGCGCGCGGGCCGGCTGGGCGCCGCCGCCCGGGCGCTGACCGCGACTCCCGTGGCCCCTCGCACGCCCGCTGTTTGGGAGAAAGCGCGTGCGCTTTTCCCCCCTGCGCGTCCCGGCCTCGCCACTGCGGCGACGCTCGAGGCGGAATTTCCTGATGCGCTCGCCGCGGCGGCCGAGTTTGGCCGGGCGGCTTGCGTGCCCGCGTCGCTCCCCCGGGGGGCAGTGGACGCGGCGATCCGGCGGGCGCCCCGCGGCTCCGCCCCTGGCCCGTCCGGGCTCCGTATGGAGCACCTTCGGGCCCTTGGGGAGGAGGGGCAGGCCTGCCTCCCTTTCGTTGTCCGCCTGCTTGCCGGCGACGTGCCTGGGCGGCGTGTGCCGCCGCTTGCCGCACACGCTCTGGCGGGGGCCGAGCTCCTTCTACTCTGCAAGCTGGGGGCGGCCGACGGCGATGGTCTTTCCCGGCTGCGCGCAATCGGCATACCTGAGATTTTAAGGAAACTGGCCGCCGCCGCCCTCGCTGGGGCGGTCCGTACGGCGGCAGTGCGCCTGCTTTCCCCCCTGCAGCTGGGCGTCGGCGTGCCGAACCCCTGCGAGAGGGTCGTGCACGAGGTCACAGCCACCCTCGCGCACGACCCCTCGGCGGCGCTCGTACAGCTGGACTTTAGGAACGCCTTTAACCTAGTGTCCCTCCCGGCGGCGGTCGCCTTCGTCTCGCGCGCGTTTCCCCTCCTGTGCCCGTACCTGGAGGCGGTGTACCAGGGGGGCGCGCCGCCGCGCGTGTATGGCTGGGTTTCCGACGCCACGCCGGCGGGGGGGGCGGCTAGCCCCCTGCCCCGGCTCTGGCTGGGGGTCGAGCGTGGGGTGCAGCAAGGCGACCCACTCGGTCCCTTGCTGCACGCCGCCGCCATGCACCTCGCCGTGCAGCGCATCTGCTAGGCACACCCCGCCGCCGTGGTCCGCGCCGTGCACGACGACGTGGTCGTCGTCACCCGGCACGCGGACCTCCCCGCCGTGCTGAAGTCGGCGGCAGCGGCCGGTGCCGCGGTGGACGCGGAGCTGGCGCCAGCTCAGTGCGCCGGTTGGTCTCCCGCCGGCGCCGCTGCCCCCGCCCACTGGCCGGCCCTCTGGCACGCTGAGGGGGTCACACAGTTCCCCCTCCCCCTCGGTACGGACGCCTTCGTCGCTGCCGCGGTCGACCGCCCGGCTGCCACGCACGGCGCCCTGACCGACGCCATTGTTGCGCTGCCCCCTGCTGAGCTCCAGGCGCAACTTTTACTGCTTCGCCTGTGCGCGGGCCCGCAGCCTAACTACTGGCTGCGGGCCCTCCCGCTGGTGTGGGGCGGTCGACTGGCCGGCGCTGTGGACCGCGCGGCGCAGGGGGCCCTCCGGCGCCTCCTGACGGACGCCCGAGACCCCCCCCCGGACGTGCACGCCCTGCTCGCTCGCGCCGCCCTCCCCCTGTCTCAAGGCGGCCTGGGCATTGGTGGGCGGGCCGCGGTCGTCCCCGCGGCCGCTCTGGCCTCGCGGATTGACTCCCTGCGTGCCGGGCGGCAGTATTCTCCGACACTGGCGGCTGTCGCTGATTTTCTGCTCGGCTCTGACGCAGGCCCCGCCGGGACGGCACCACCCCCGTCGCTTCCATCGTACTCCACGGACGTGCTGGCCCTCGCCCCGGGGCGACACGTGGCACGCCGCCCCCCCCCGTCCGCACGTCAGCCGGCCGACCTGGCCGCGGGCCCCCCCGCGCTGGCCGCGTCGTCTTCGCCAGTCTTGGGGGCGGCGGGTCCCTCCGTGGCTGGCGCCCGCCCCGGTGCGTCCCACTTGCCGCCGCTTGGCCCCCCCGCGGCCTCCCATTCGCTGATTTCCGGTATTCCTGCCGGCCAATCGCGACCACCTGGCTGCGCGGCGCGGTTTTCACCGCCGCCGGTTGATTTTCTTCTGACCTCCCCTTCGCCTCCCCCGTCCTCGACCGCGCCGCCACCTTTGGTCCGCGCCTCCCTCCTTTCCGCGCCCGCCCGGCCCGTGGGGCCCTGCCCCCCCCATGCGCCGTCTCCGGCGCCCTGTCTCCGCCCCACTGCTCCTCACCTGGCAGTGCGCAGCAACACCATTTGCTATGCCCAAGTGGTGGGGTCCGCTTACGCCGAACAGCCCTTCTTTCGTGGTACCTGTCGATGCTGAGGGACGCTCCCGCACGCTGACGCCGTTTTTAAGCTTTGTAGCAGACCCAGAAGAGGCTCTTTCTTGCCACAACGCGTGGAATATCGATTGGACGTGCTGGACAGCGAGCACACCGAGCCAGCGTCGGTGGATTCATGTCCCGCGTGGATGTCAAGTGACCCCCGCGAAAGGTCCCAGTTCGCTCAGAGGGAACCACCAGCCGGGTGGTACCAGCGTCGGAAGGAAGACACGACATGCAGACCAGGACGGCACCGAGGCGTGTCAGGCGTGGTTTCCATTCCACTTTCCAGATGGCAGCGTTCTTCCGCCTCTTACACTTCGCATCTATTCTCCCCCGTCGCCATTACCTACCGGCGCTACTGCAGTACTTCCGGTGAGCATTGCCAGCGCGCCACGTGTGCCGATGAGCGCGCGGGCGTCGCAGCCCCCACCGCCGTGACGGCCGGCGCCACAAGAAGCGCAGCAGGCCAGCACAAACAAGGGAACGAGGCCGTCTGGAAACTGTCCCCCGCCGCCTCCGAGATGCCGCTGGCCGCGGCGTCGCCGATATGGACGGCACCTCTTGCGGGTAACGGGGCGCCGGTGCCGCCGCGCTCGTCGCACCGTCAGTCGGCACCGCCGCTGATCGGTCGCTGGCCTCCGCGCGTGCCACCTGTGCTGGAGGGGGCTGGCGACTCTTGCACGCGCCAGCCGCCCCGCTGCCCGCGCCGCCGACGCCCGCCGCCGTCAGAGGCTTGGACGTCGGGTCTCCCGCAGTCGGAGACAGCCATTGCTCGACGCTGTCGGCCTGCCTGCCGTCGTGGTCCGGGGTTATCGTCGCCTTAACCAACTCGGCACCGCGGCCACTGGCACTCTCGCTAGCAATCACCCTCGGGGCGGAGGCCGTCTGTGCCGAGCCGTGGTCGCCGACGCACGGCGCCGCCTCCCCCCACCTGCCAAGGCGGTATCGCCGCCACCCGTGAAAAAGAGGCATTCGGGGGGGGGCTCGCCCGCCGATTTTGGTCGAGGCCGGGAGTTGACACTGTCTGCGTGTGCGCCGCGCGGGTCCCTGTTGGCGCTGCGCCCGACTCACCCACCGGCTTACCACCACCGACGTCACCCGCGGCGATGACACCAACCTTTTGGTCGCCTGCGCCACCGGCGCTGCCGGTGCGCCGGGTGACGCCTCCCGCTCGGGCTGCAGACTCGGCACCTGCCGCGCAGGCGGCAGAAACGTACCCCCGCTCGCACGTGTCCGCAGCCTCCGGGCAGGGCGCGACAACGCTGACTGCCGCGGCGGCCGCTGCGCCGTATGCCGCGGCACGGCCTGCAGCCAGCTCGTCGTCGGCCCCAGCTACCGCCGCCGGAACAGGCGGCCCTGACCGCTCCGCTGGCGCCGCGTCGCAGCCCGCACTGACCACGGGGCGCGGGGGTGCTGCGTTCCCAGCGGTGCTGCTGTCACCGACCGTCTGGCCCGGCGAGACGTGGATGGCAGGCGCGTCCGCCCATCATGACGACAACGCCGACCGTCGCTGTCAGCGCGTCTGCCCGTGGCGTCTGCGGATGGCGGCTGCACAAGGCTGGGGTCGGCGCGCGCAGGCGAGTACAGCCCGCAGGCACAAGCAAAGAAGCCGCTTGACGACTCCGCGTGAGCAGCTGCCAGAAAGGCCGGAACTCATATGTCGGTGTACTTGACTCATATCCGTCACCTCAATTCTTCTCAGCAGCATGAGAGTTGAGCCGACACAGTAGCCGTCATTATCATCGTCGCGTGATCCGTCTTGCATCTGCTTCACGGCGCAACGGTCGTGCGAGTTCCCTCTTTCCCGCTCATCGCGTCAGAGCGGGAGCGCTGTTTGCGCGCGTTCTTTTCCTTTCTCTCGGCCAGCTTTTTTGGGTGGCTCCTCGCGCCCAAGGCAGCCGCTTGTCTCTACTGGTCCTAGAGAGCGGACCAGAGCTTGTGAGCACGCGCCTGCCCGCGCAGCGGGATCTGCAGGGCGCATCACGGGGCGCTGCCTGTGCCGGCCTTTTCCACCTGGCTTGCTTCTGTATTTGTCGTGACGGCCAGTCGCGTCGCATGCGGGCATGCTGGTGTCTTTTACGGCGAGGTTGTGCGACGTGGTTTGGGGGCGGAAACTGAGGGAGCTGTTAGTGTGGGGGCACAATGACTCGTGGTGCGGTGACGCTGGACGCTGGGCAGAGGGAGTGCTTCTTGAATTATCGAGCGGGGAAGAACCTGGGGGTTTTTGGGAGCGCTCGTTGCGGCAAGTCCGTTCTATTGCGTGCCGTTATTGGCCATGCTACCACCCGCTACGGACCTGCGGCCGTTGGGGTGTGCTCCTGGAACGGATCGGCTGCAGATTTGATTGGAGGTGTCACTTTGCACTCCCTCTTCTCATGCGGTATCTTCCTGGGGACGCCCGAGAGCTTCCTCCGGGCGCCGCTCTCCCGTACCAGGGCAACTGAGAAGCTGCGGAGGCTCCGGATTCTCATTGTGGATGAGGTATTCACAATTACGTCCGGGGCCCTGGCAGTCTTCCTCCGAGCGCTGCGGGGCATCCGCCCAGTGGAGCTCCAAGCCCTGCCAGCGGGTGGTCTGCAGGTTGTATGTACGTGCCTTCATATCTGCATCGTGTGTGTCGTGGTGGCCCCTCGGCGTATGTGTCCTTTTCTACAATGGGGAGCATGCCTTGGCCACATTCTGACCTCTTGCGCTTCCTGCTCCCCCATTAGCTGCTTTACTGAGCTTCTCACAGTAGCGGGTGACCCTTTGCAGACGCTACCGGTGGAGCTCTCTCCCTCCCCAACCGGCTCGCTCGTCTTCCAGTGCCTGCAATGGCGTTCACTGTTCCGAGGCGGCCGTGGCGCTATCCACGCCCTGAGTGGCTCCCACCGCTGCTCTGGCGACACGGCCTTTGGGGCGATGCTGGAGCGGATGCGGCTAGGCTTCCATAACCAGGAGGATATTGACACGATCAACAAGACGTGGGATCAATTCTCTGATGAGAAAAGGGTGCGGATGCCAAAACTCAGGGCGCTCTGCGACTCGGTCAGCAAGTACAACGTGCAGCAGTTGCAGCAGCTGGTCGGGTCCGTCTCCTTCTCCAACGCCATCGACGAGTTGATGGTGTCTCCAGAAAAGAAGGCGGACGTGGCGGCCCGGTTGAGCCGCGTCGCGCCCAACCAAGTTTGCTTCAAAGTCGGCGCGCCCATCATCGCAACGCGTCGCCTCTCACCCTCGGTTCCCACTGGCACGATGGGCGTGGTCGTGCGGTTATCGGCTGACGGGGTTGAGTGCTTGTTCAAGAACCAGCGGGTACTACCCGTGCCCGTACATTGGGAGGTGTTTGATCAAGCTGGGCGCGTCGAGGATCGACGGTTGCAGCTGCCCATCATACTCGCATGGGCAGTGACCATCCACCGAGCACAAGGGTCGGAGATGGAGTGCGTTTGCATTGATTTTTCTTTGGATAGGGCGTGGGCGTGTGACGGTTTGGTATACGCTGCTGTTTCCCGCGTGCGCTCTTTTGGCTCTTTGTGTGTACGCGGCCTTACGTTGGCGCACGTGAGGACGAACCCGTCTTGCCTTGCTTTCTGGATGTCGATGGTGGAGTAGGACACACTAAAGTCGATCCCATTCTATTAGACACCTGGTGTTTTGGAGCGTATCGTTGGCGCGCTCGTCCCAAGAGGCTTCAAACTTTGTAGACACCTTCGATAAAGGGTTCCGCGTGAGCACACCAAAAAGAAAGTCGAGAAGCGCGGTCCATCGGCCGCTGTGGTGTGTACACCTTCGGAGGGGTCGATCTGGTGAGTCGGGTACCGTCGGTTCTGGACGATCTCAGAATCTGTCGAATCCTATTCGGGCTTGATCCCAAATTGACAGGCTACTTCCGTCAGATCCAGAAGAGACATGCGCTCCTCCGGCGCTGAACGCCCTCGTCGGATCAAGGAATCTGAAAAGTGGCCCCACGGCCCAGATCGATGAAGTTCAGTCGTCGCCGAATTTCTGCACTTCACTGCTACGACCGTCTTTGCCGGCCTCTGCAGAGCGTGACAACAGCTGGGATACAAAGAGCACAGACCAGTACGAATCGATAGTGTATGGGGACATCGGCTGGAAGCCAAAATCCTTGTGGGTGTCCTTTCTTTTCATGTAGGCGCCGCGAGAAGCCCTCAGAGGCAGTTTTTCCTCAGTTCAGGCACGACGTTGAAACGCTTCCCGGAAGCCAATGTGTACCATCTTCTGGAATAAGAATGCCAAGTGAGTCTCTATTGAGCACGAGAAAACCGCTCGCAAAAAGCTGTTGATGCGGCCGAGCTATAGCCGACCAAAAAAAGAAACTGTTCCCAGGTGTCTAATAGAATGGAATAGACTTTAAGTCATTTCTTTAGTCTTGTACATACGGCGCTCCACAAAAAAACGTATAGGCAAATCGTGAAGTTGCTGCAAGTCACCCAGCTGCACGAGAGTCGTAGGCAGTCCCATGTTACCAAAGTGTTCTGTAACATACCCGCTGTATGCATCAGAATGGTACAGCAAGTCTGACGCCTCGTAGTCCTCTTGGCCGACGCCGACCTCAAACACCGCGCCATACACCTCCACGGCAGGAGCGGGACGGCCAACGGCGATTCCACCACTGTTCTTGACGGGAGCCATACGAGCAATCAATGCAGAGCCCACCACCCGTGCAGACCGTCCGGGTGGTCCCGTCCACAACTCCACGCGTGGTCTGTGGAACAGTTCACCGGGAACAGAAGCAGAGCGAGAGAACAGAACCGCAGTCAGAGGATGCCCCGAGTATACATGCACACCAAGAAGAATAATAATAGGATGAGAAACGCCAGCGCGATCAAAGCGAATAAGACGTACCCGATCTGGTCGATGCGCCACACCACGCGTTGCCGAAGGCACTGCGCGACGGTCGTGGGGCGCGGGTCGGAGCGTCTAAACAGAACGCGCTGTCCGTCCCATACTCGTACAAAACGTCAGAGGCACCAGGCTCAGCGGCCTGCGCGAAGGCCGACACATGGCCCTTAGGCAGACGATGGCCGTGGTGCTCGTAGAACTCCAGGTGCACTTCGGCACTGCCCACTCTCTGCTTTCCCACATAGAGGTCCTTTCCAACCGGCGGCAGTCCGTTGTGGACAGTGACAACCGCATCACGGGGACCCCGCGCACCCGGTGCCACATCTCCACTAGTAGAGGCTGCTGCAGCAGCCACGCCTGCCGGTGAAGCTGCGGCGGCGGCTGCAGCGGCAACGCCGGCAGTAGCCACGTGGTTGGCAGGAGCGGCTGCCGCTGCCGCAATGGCACCGGCCTTCTTTGTCTTGCTCTTGTTGGAGCGGCGCGCTTTCCCCGCCGTGTTGGACTTGGTGCTTGCGCGCATGCCCCCGCAAAAGCGGCCCACGATCCACTCGTAGGCGCTGTCGTTTTGGTCGTAGATCATGAAGAGTAGGAGCACAAAGGTGGTGTACTTCTTCTGGCTGCTTACGTTCTTCAGGTCCAGCTGGATCTTGCCCTGATGAGTCGCGTCCACCGCCTCAAAGTCTACAACCACCCCGCGGGCGACCACCGGAAACAGCGGCTCGTACGGCGTCGTGGTGCCGAATCGTGGCAGGCGGATGTCGTACAGGTACTTGAGCAGCGCCATGATGCCGCTCATGTGCTCCCTAGTGATGGACAGGTTGCCGTCGGAGAACTTCTTGCCCGTGCTTTCGGCCATGGCGGGTGTCACAACAAATTCGCGGGGCGTCACGCGGGGGAGTGGGCTCGAAAGGGAAGTCGCCTCGGCCCCCAATGCACGCTTTCCTGTCACTGCCGCCGTGCCGATGATTTGCGGGAGGTCTGGCAGCTTTCCGTACGTGGCTATTGCCTCGTCCGAGGCCACGACCCCCGGGGGTGGAGTCGTTGCTGCTGCAACAGAAGCCCGTGCCGCCCCTGCTGCTGACAGAGCCCCTTGAGAGGATGGTTGGTCGTGCTCACCACCGCCGACACCCCCGCCACCCCCGCCACTGCCGCCTCCCGTCGCTGGCACCGCACTCGCCGCGGACCCCGGGGCTTCCCCCGGTTTTCCAGGCAGCTGCAAAGTTGAGCCCGCCGACGACATTGCGTTGCGCATCATTGTTGAGCCGCCAGGCTATACGGCCTAGGCTGAACCCGCGGGGGTACTTGCGTGAGAGTAGATTTGATGTGCTCCCTAGGACAGCGTGTCAAGGGGGTGGCGAGCGTATAGGGGCGATCGACCGGTAGGGTCGGTCGGTCCGGATTTGCCCTGGGCCGTGCCCATAAAGGGGCGACGGCGTGGTGCCGGTGGGCACCCGAGGGAGGAATCCAACGCGTGTTGCTCAACAGGTTATGGGCCCAGTTCGCGCTGGGACGCCTGGGGTCACCTGTCTTCTCCACCCCCGTGCGGCACACCACCCACGGGCGTGTGGGCGCGCGTTCACCCGGGCGGGACCTGACAACCCCCCCCGGAACGGACAGGGGATCTGTGGCCGCTTTTGCCTAGCGGCAAGGCGGCGGTGCCTCCCAACTCGTCCCCTTACCCGGGGCCGAGGAGATGGAGGGGGAGTCGTCCCGGGGCCCGCAGCCCCGGTTTGACAGGCTCGATGAGAACTACCGGACGTGGGCCACGTATTGCAAGTCCTACCTCAAGAACCGCGGCGTATGGTCGGCGGTGGTGGAGCCGCGCCCGCTCGTCACGCCGGCCCCGGTGGGGGATGCGGCGACGGCGGCCGCGGCCGCGACGGCGAATGAGCAGACCAAGGCGGCGGTCGCTTGGGACCGGAAGAACGAGGTGGCCCTGTCGGACATTATGCTGGCCGTCAAGCCACACCTGTTGAACATTGTGGAGGACTGCCTCACCGCCGCGCAAGCGTGGGACAACCTCCGCGTCCTCTTTGAGGACGACACGACCTCACGCCGGGCCGAGCTGGAGCAGGAGCTGGCAGTCCTCAAGATGGGCGGCGGGGAGACGATCATCAGGTTTGTGGGGCGGGCCAAGGGCCTGCGCAACTCCCTGGCAACGGCGGGTGTGACGGTGAGCGAGCACTCCATGGTCCTCCATGTGTTGCGGGGCCTGCCGGTCGGCTACGGCATGATCAAGACGGTACTGGAAAACCTGCCGGCGCCGCTCCGTCTACCCGCGGCGACGGCGAGGCTGCTCAATGTCGAGAAGCAGATCAAGGCCAACGAGGGCGGAGGGGAGCCCGCGACGGGCCAGGCGTTCACGGCGGGCACCAACTCTGGCCCGCCCACGACGGGGAAGGGCAAGCGGAGGAAGATGTACTTCTATCGCAAGAAGCCGGGGCAATTCATCAATGAGTGCCGCACCCGCAAGGCTGACGACGCTAAGCGGGACGGGGACGGGAACAAGGGACACGGCACCGGGGGGGAGCGCATGGGCTTTGCGGCCCACGCCCCCCCTGGCGCGGACGTGGTTCGGTCCCTGGCCAACAACGCCAACGCATGGCTTGTTGACTCCGGTGCCACCCACCACATTGCTACTGGCCGCAGGGCGTACGTGCTGGGCAAGGAGGAGCACGGGCGGGGCATCACCCTTGCATCTGGGGGCACGGCGGCGGTGGTGGGGGAGGGGACAGCCACAATCAAGATGGACGGCGGCAACCAGGCGAAGACGATCACCTTGGACAACGCCCTGTGCGTTCCCGAGCTGCAGGAGAATCTGCTCTCTGTGGCGACGGTTGAAAAGATGGGAGGCGCCGTCGCCTTCCTCGGCGGCCGGTGCTATCTCTACCAAGATGCAGACATTGTTCGCCGGACGGGCGTGCTCGCAAAGGCGGGCGCGACGGGCACGCTGGACCTGCGCGGGCAGTACATGCTCGGCGGGGGGGGCAGCTCACCCGAAGCAATGGTCGCCTCGGCGGCCGTGGCGGGGGTGCCGGTGGTCTGGCACCGCCGGTTTTTCCACCTGGGCTTCAAGAACCTGGCCAAGGCGGCCAAGATTGTGAGGGGGCTACCACCGTCGGAGGTGGTCCCGGAGCGGGTGGCAGGGGCCATATGCCACCCCTGCGCACAGGGAAAGATGACCAGGGCGCCTCACACGGCGTCTACCACCACTGCCCCCCGCATGACTCTCATCCACTCGGACACCAGCGGGCCCTTCACCCTCTCGCTGGGGGGGGCGCTCCACTTCGTCACACTCCTTGACGACAAGACCAAGCTGCTGTTGGCCGTCCCCATTGCGGCCAAGAGCCACGTCGGGGCGGTCCTGCGGGAGAAAATCCCCATGCTGGAGCGGCTATGCGGCGACAAGGCCAAGCGGATCAGGTTCGACGGGGCAAAGGAGTACGTGACCAAAGAGATGCTCGACTGGTACGCGTCGGCGGGCATCGACTACGAGGTGACCCCGCCGTACTCTTCGCAGAGTAACGGGGCGGCCGAGCGAGTCAACCGAACAATCAAGGAGATGGTCCGGTCCGCGTTGGCGGATGCGGGCATGGGGCAGGAGCTCTGGGCGGAGGCGCTGGCGGCCGCCGTCTACGTGCGGAACCGGTCGCCCCACGCGGGGCGCGACGTGACGCCGTGGGAGGCCTTCACCGGCGAAAGGCCGGACGTGTCGGGGTTTCGCGTGTGGGGCTCCAAGGCCTACGCGCTGCTGCCCGACAAGCAACAGCGCGGGATGTACCCCAAGACCATGGAAGGGCACATGGTCGGGTATGGGGCGGGGGGCGTGGGCTACCGGGTGATGAACCCGACCAACCACACGGTGGTGGTGAGACGGGACGTCGCCATTGACGAGACTGGCGGGGCGACCATGCCAAGCCCCCCGCTCAGAGGCGTGCACTGGCACGAGGGGATTGGGGCACCGGAAGACGAACGTGAGCCGGCGGGCGGGGACACCCCTGCCCCCACGCCGGGCACGTCACCGGCACTGACGCCATCCTCCTCGGGCACTGGTCCGACGGCGGTGGCGGCCGCCCCCATCGAGGACGCCATCGCGGCGGCCCGACGGATTGCCCTCCCCCCCTCGGACGACGAGGCGGGGAGTGAGGAGGAGGAGGTGCGGCGCTACCCGTTGAGGGACAGGATGCCCCCCCGGCACTGGGGGGGCGACGCCAACGTCGCGACCATAGCCACGGCGGCCGTGGGCGGCAACGTGGCCCACCGTGACCAGCTTCCTCCGCCGCCCAAGGACGTCCAGGCGGCGCGCACCCGCCAGGACTGGCCGCAGTGGAAGGCGGCCCTCGAGGTGGAGGAGTCGTCGATGACCCGCAACAAGGTGTGGCGCGTGGCCGACAAGCCGATCGGGCGCCGGGCGTTGCGTACCAAGGTCATCCTTGAGTACAAGTTCAAGCAGGACGGGACACTGGACCGTTATAAGGCGCGGTTGGTCGCGCTGGGCTGCGGCCAGCGGCCGGGGCGGGACTACCATGAGACTTGGGCTCCGGTCCCCTCGGCACCGACCACCCGTGCCTTGCTGGCCACGGCGGCGGCACGTGGATGGCACGCCCACCACGTGGACGTGCGGACGGCCTACCTCAATGCACCCATGGACGTGGACGTCTACTTGATCATCCCCGACGGGTTCACCGACGCTGGGAAGGCGGGCATAATGCTCAAGGCAATGTACGGCACCAAGCAGGCCGGGCGCCTGTGGAGGACCCACCTGCACGGCGCCCTCACGGGGATGGGGGCCGTCCCGTCGGACGCTGACCCGTGCGTCTACCACATCATGGTGGACGGGCACAAGGTCATTGTGGAGGCCCGCGTCGACGACATCGTCATTGCGGGCCAGAACTTGGCGGCGGGTTTGAAGGTGAAGGCCATGGTCGCTGAGGTGTTTGACATCCGAGACCTGGGGCAGGTCAGCGACTACTTGGGCATGGCGGTCAAGTGCGACCGTGCGGCAGGCACCGTGTCGCTGAGCAACCCGCGCCACACGGCGGGCATCTTGGCCGACTTTGGCATGGAGGACTGCAAGCCCAGCAGCACCCCGATGGTGAACGGGCTGGCGCTCGGGGACGGTGAGCGGCTGGAGGAGCCCAACCAATACGCCGAGCTGGTGGGGTCGCTCCTCTTCTTGGCAAACCAGACCCGGCCCGACATTGCGTTTGCCGTGGGTCGGCTGGCAAGGCGGATGGCCATCCCCACGGAGGGGGACATGGCGGCCGCCAAGGCGGTGGTAAGCTACCTGAAAGGCACCAAAGACATGGGCCTGGTCTATGGGCGGGCCGAGCGGCTGGCTGGATGGGCGGGCTCGGACTGGGCGGGCCACGTGGGTACGCGCAAGTCTACCACTGGGTTTGTCTTCACCCTACACGGCGGGCTCATCTTCTGGCGCAGCCGTCTACAGGGCTTGGTCACCTCGTCTACCATGGAGGCTGAGTATGTGCCCGCGTCGGAAGGCGTCACGGACAGCCTCTGGCTGCAGCGGCTGGTCGGGTTTATGGGGGAGGACTCCAGCCCGGTCACCATCAGGGAGGATAACCAGGCCTTCCTGGCCATGGCCACCAACGGGATATTTTCAACTAAGAGCAAACATGTGGACGTGCGGTTCCATCTTGTGCGAGACAATGTGGCGCGGGTCGAGGTCTTCCTGCAGTATACGCCTACAGAGGAGATGCTTGCCGATGGCTTTACCAAGGCCTTGGACGGGCCCGCCTTCCTCAAGTTCCGTGAGGAGCTGGGGGTGCAGGTGGTGCGTGCGTAGAGAGCGCGGCGCCTTGGCGGTGTGCCCGTGCGTCGCGGGTCTGCCTTGGCCGTGGGGGAGTGTTGAGCCGCCAAGATTTACGGCGTCGGCTGCCCCCGCGGGGGTACTAGCGTGAGTGTAGAATTGCGGGGCCCCCTAGGACAGTGTTTCAAGGTGTGCGGAAAGTTTGAAGGGGCGATCGACCGGTAGGGTCGGTCGGTCGGGATCTGCCCTGGGCCGTGCCCATGTAGGGGCGACGGCGTGGTGCCGGTGGGCCCTCGGGGGAGAATAAAACGCGTGTTTCTAATCAGACAGCTAAACCCCAGCAACACAGCCTACCACCACCCATACCGCCCTCGTCCGCCACCCTCATCTCTTTCATTTCCGCGAGGGTGGGTACCAGGAGGCAGTAGCCGTAGACGATGCTGTCGCTGTTGATGACGGACAGCTTGACGGAGACTGCCGTTTGGTCGCCGTCAGCTAGGTCCGCCGCCGTGCCGCGCTGAGGGTGAACAGCGCCCGGACACCTTTGCGGCGCCGCCGCCGGCGTGCGGCAGTGTGCCGTCGGCTGCGGGTGCGTCTGGGTGCGTGGGGCGGCGCACGGCATGCACCGGCGTCGCCGACGCTGCTGAGGTGTGGCACCAACTGGGCGTGCTTGTCTCGTCACGGCTCCGTCCCGCGGCCGCGAGTGCGTCCCGCTGCCTCAGATCAAACCTAACTATTACAATAGACTATCCTTAAATTCTCAATTGGGCATGCGACGTGGCGCCCCCCCACAGGCCGACTATTGCAAGGGCCCAGAAAGAGGAAGATGTGGAATAGAGTTACGCGGGACCCGGATACTTTTCGAACGATAGTCCCTGTCGTGTTTAGGTGGTCGATGGACTAATCCATTGGACTAAACGGTGTGCGGAATATCGCAGCCGTGATGGATGCGATATGCGCGAGGTGCGCTGCAGATTGCCGATGAGAACTCGTCGAAACTCCGCGATTGATTGACACAAAGCTGACACGACACACATGTACGATAGAAAGTACGACAACGTGCTCGAAAGCGGATTTTGCGTGCTACATGGCAGCGTCCCGTGCTGCCACGGCGCGCAGGGATGATGCATTTCGAGCCAATCGTGCTGTCGCGTGAGATGCAGCGGTGTGATGCACACGGGAGTGGTTAACGTCTGCTCTCGCACCTGGAGTGGATGAGCATGAGAGCCCCATGTCGGCAGTGATCAGTGTGATGTTTGACTAGCAGTCGTGTGATCCGCGCAGGAGGTGTGTCGTGTGCCTGGCGAATGATAAATGCAGGAGCGAGAACCACGATTTTCGGACTGGCGCGCGTTCTTAGTGGCCTCCATCACGCAGGTCTGCTGAGCAGGGACTAGTGATCCAAAAACGGCAGCAACTGAGGATTGATTTGTGAGCACGAATAAATTGAGGCACCGCCAGTGACGTTGCTTGCGGCAGCCCGGATACAGCGCAGAGGCCACCACACACGCACGGACGACTGCGTTGCGCCCCACGTGCCCGGCGGTGCGCACCGTCATATGCGAGCGTGGGGGTACTCTCGCAGCACCCCCCCCCCCGGGCATCGTGCGAGCCCGAGGGGCACCAGCACACGGGCAAGGGGTTCGTCTGGGAGGCCTTTGTAGGTCAAGAGGTCGCGGACGACGGCACACTGCGCCTGTGTACCCGCTGGTTGGGCCACCACTGATGAGGACACCCTCGAGTTGGCCAGTCGGTTCGACCTCGGCAAGGTGCACCAATGTATGCGGAGCGTGGGCCTACGAGTCGAAGATGCGGTGGCGGTCGTCGACTCTCTCGCCTAAGGGAAACCCCCCGGGGGGGACACGTGGTTTTCAAGTTTAGAGTCGTGGCGGAGTCTCGGTCAATGACACGTGCTTCGTTGGGGGTCACGTGGCCGCAGTGAGGATCATCGCCGCCGTGCGGCGACACGGACACCCGCCCCATGGCCACGGTGTCGGGCCAAGTCGATCGGGCATCGTGGACGTGCCAGGAGGGGGGTGTATGTGACGGCAGACTCGCGCGGACGGATGGGGCTGCGGATGTCCTGGCGGAATCGGGTGGGGATCCGGTTCGAGGAGCAGGAAGAGCTCTCGTGGCTGATACGCAATTGACCCGCGCGGGGTTCATTGGTCGCTGACATGCCGACTGGCACCGTCGACGCACTACACCCCCTACACTACGAGCTACTACTACGGTCCCCGTGGGGCGATCTCCCCCCCCCCGTCATGGCCCGTACCCCCCGCCCCGGCTCAACGCTGCCCCGACGCGGGCCCACCCCACCCGTGGACGGGGAGACCGCGCGAGCGCTGTGCCGGCGCCTTCTCGTGGTACCCGTCGCGGTCTCACTGGTGCTGCTGACGACGGTCCGCCCCACCGGAGGCCACGCCGGTCTCTTGGAGGAGGACTTCACGGATGCCACGTCGGCCCACGAGTTGAAGAAGCTCCTACACTTGGCGGGGCGGGACCGTAGGGTTTTCGCGGGCCCACTGGAGGATAGAGTCGCCGAGGGACACCACGGTGTGGCACAAGCCGGCCATCAAGGTCCTCGTGGTGTAACCGCGGAGCTCCCCGGGGTCGCAAGCAACAACCCGCGCCAACCCCTGGGGGACGCGATCCGACGGCACGTGGTCCAGTCGGTCGAAAGCTGCGTCGTGGATGTCGCGGTGCTCCACGGGGTCTAACGAGACGATGTGGCTACTCAAGGAGTTTCCCGGCGAGGGGCGGCCGGCGCGGTAGGCGGCGAGGGACCCGCGGTGGACGATCCCGCTGCGGCGGTCACCACAGAAGAAGTAGGCGGTGCGGACCCACCCCCGAGGTAGCGCGGCCCCCGTGCAGCCGAAACAGCGGCGGCCCAACTCCCGCGGGCACGGCCGTACCCGCGTGCCTCGAGGATGTCCGCAGTGTACGGAAAGTCGAAAGGTCAAAGATCCTCGGCGACCAAGACGCGCGTCCCCCCGTCGCCCACCTCGAGATCGACCCAGACCCATCCCTCGCGGTCAAGACGGTCAACGCTGCGGGCACAGGGGCGTTGGCGGAACGCCTCCGTATCAGGGAGCTAGTCCGCGAGGTCCGGCAACACCTCGATGGTGGCGGTCGTCTGCCCGTTGGGGCCCTCGGTGCCGGAGCAGATTTTCGCTGGCCCCAAGGAACGGATCCAGTCGATCAGCCGGGGTGGGAAGCGCCAAAACTCGACGGTTGCGAAACGTTTCGAGGAGGGCGATGGCCGCCCCGAGGGCCCACTCGCTGCGGAAGATGGCCCACGGGTTACGTCGCCCCGCGTGAAGGTCGTCCGCGGCGTACGCGTGGACCCACGGGAGTTCCTCAATACACCCGTACGGGACCTCCACCTTGGACCACGACGCGGGAGTCGGCAAGTAGGAGCGCGACCGGGTCGCCGACGCGCAGCTCGAGTACTCCGCTTGGTGCCAGCCCACGAGGTGACCGGTGATCCCACCCCGATGGTTGCGGGCCGTCGTCAACTGCGCCGTCGTGGGGCTCTCCAAGTCGGCCTCCTCGATGTAGGGCGGCGGCGTCAAGATGTTGTCGAAGGTCGGCACCAACGGCGGGTCCGCGGGGGGGTCGTCCATGAACCCGAGGTACGAACTGCAGTAGCCCACCTCGCGGCGGCGCCGCACCACGGTGATCGACGAGGCTCGGTCGCCCAAGGACGGTACGCGGGCGTGGGGCAACCCGGTTATCTGCTTCGCGAACAGGTTGGCGGGCGCGCCAGGTCGATCCCTCGGAACGTCGCAGGGGCCAGCGTCTCCTTTACTTCCGGAAGCGCCTCCTCGAGCGCCTACGCCGGCGCCCACGTCGACGGGTCGGTAAATACGGGCAGGGGGCCCACGGCTGTGCTGGACATTATCTCCTCGTCGGCCATCGCGGTGAAAAACGCGGGCACGGACGCGGAGGGGTGCGGCGGCCGCCGGGTCCTCGGAAGGAAGGGGAGCCCGCGTGGGCCAACAGACAGAGGAAGCGACGGGCGCCACGCGGTGGGAGAAGGGGGCGGCTCTTTGTGGGGTGGGAGGAGGAAGAGGGCGACGGACACCGCGGGGGTGGATACCCTCGGGTCGGGAGGCAAGGGATCTCGTCGCGGGGCGGGCGACGTGGAGGAGTGAGCGGAGGTACATATTTAAGAAGCGCGGCCACACGTCTCGTGGGACAACGAAGGTGTAGGACGGGGGGGGCGCCGACGTGGGACACCCCGGGTGGGGGGGGGTGTGGATGGGGGATCGGCCCCGGTTGGGGGTGGGCGCCCCCAAGAACCCGATGGGGGGGGTGTCGCGGGGCTAGACCGCACGGCTCGCCACGTCACCCGACCCTGAAAACCCCTTGGGAGCAGGGATCGGAGGGAGGGGTGGGGGGCTGTGGCCGGCACCCACTCGGGGGGCCGGCCCAGAACCACCTCCCCAGAGGGGGCGCCGTGTGACCGGCGGGGACGCCACGTCACACGTCGAGCAGGCTGTGCAGCGGTTGTGGTTTCCCGCCCGACCGGGGGGCGATCCCTCAGTGGTGGGGGGCCCGCCCAGACAGGCGCCCCCGAGATGTCTCCAACCAGGCCCTTGGGCGGGCGCACGGCCGACCCGCTGTGGCCCGGGGAGATTGGATCTCAGCTGGGGCTGGGCTTTCCCCAAGTTGTTTTCTCAGCCCCCCTGTGTCGCTTGTATTTCTTCTGAATTGGTGGGACTCGCTTGATTTGGGTGAATTTGGGGCGGCTACTTTGGCCGTCGCTGGTTGGGTTTCGGAGAGGGTTTATTGGGCGGGGAGGCGGCCCTCTTCGTCGCCGTGTAATAGAATCAACTGTGCTTTGGACGACGATTCCCCCCTGGGCTTTGCCGTGATCCTCTCCTCCGTTGGGGAAGGCTGGGCTGTGGGTTGTTTCCCGGGGCAGTTCCTTCGACAGACCGAGCTGATCAAGAGGTCACTTTGGCTGGACGATGAACCAACATGGTGGTGCCTAGAACCGCTACACTAAGAGCGCTGAGGTGTATTCACACCTACAGTGGTATCGAAGAGAAACGCACTGCCGTGATTTTGTAGGGACCAAATTACCCGTTTTCCTAGTCAGATGGCCTGGAATCGACGATTCCTGGAGATGATCAAATGATCCTCAAGCGAAGATTATTTGGTCCTCTTTTGCGGTAGAATAGACACTAGAAGCGGACACAACAGAAAACGTCGCTGTGGCGCGGCGATAGACGTGGCGTGACAGAGACACTGCTGATTGAAAAGAAAAGAAGGCTTTGTCGGAAGGTGCTGATGGCGGGAAGACTTCTTGGTCTCGCAACAAACACCGGCCACCTCCTTCCCAGCTGCCCGCAAGGGGAGTAAGAGTTTCACGCTGTGCGCATGTGCAGGGGTCTGAGTTCTTGCGGGTCGGGGTGCGTATGTCGACTGAGTACAGCTTCTGCGTCATCCGAGCAGAATACAGAACGCTTTGTGAGAGAGCATCACTGCTGATTTGATCTGGGCCCTATTCAACTGACAAGAACAACTGTGGCTTCAACTTTGCGGTATTGTGCTCACCGGCACTGTCTCCCATCCACACAGGTCAGGCGCTCATCGCTTCGGTGTTTCGCTCCTTGATCCTAAATTGGGCGCACCGAATTCACGGCCCGTCTGGCCCCATTGGGGAGGATTACTGAGCTGTAATGCCCGTTCTGGGACTACGAGCGACCATGAAGTGGCCTCCGGGGAGATGTAGCAGACTTGGAGCAACACTTTACCTGCAAAATAGTCGGCGATGGCTCTCTGCCACGCAAAATCAGCATCTGTGCCTCGCGATTTCCTTGAAAGAAACGTACTGGACGTACTGCCGGCAGCGCAGCTAATAAGGGCCTAGAGCGCGAATTCACAGCTACTCTGCATCTTGGCGCGCTGTTGGACGCAGGACATGCGCTCACCATCTTCACATCACTTCTGAACCGCAGCACTGGAAGGTCAAACAGCGACTCTCCCGTACAGCGCCAAGGTCACCGGATTGCATCGTTGAAACGAGTTTGGCGGGTCTGCCTTTTCCTTTTCCGGTTTATTTTTCGCGACACCAAGAGCGCACACCGCAGACGGGACCAAGTCCATTGCGACATGTTTTCTTGAAGTAGCCGCAGTGGTGAGATGTGAGGCACCGACGTCAGCACCGTTTGTTGGGAAAATCATTGTCCGCTGACAAAGCAGGGCGGGTAACTGTGAAGCCCACGTCGTACTGTACAGCCAATTGGACACTCTGTTCCGAATAGAACATGAATCGAGGAGCTCACGACGATCGACCGTCGAGCTGGGTCGTAACAGGTGCAATGAGACACTACAGGACATTGCAAGACTTCTGCCTCGTTCTTCAGGTGTTCGTGATGAGTACGCAGGCAGAATCTGAAAGACTTGGTGTAACAGAGCAGTCGATCGTATATCAGCTTTCAAATACAGAGGACCCGGCGTTAGTGAGATGGAGTTGCTCATGTGTAACAGGTGGAATGAGAGTCAATCCAAAACCGTTGTAATGAAAATGTTGTTCAGATTCATGTTAGCACGTCGGCCTGATGGCTTAGTTGGTAGAGCATTTGACTAGTAGCCCATCATATTCGCGGCTTGAGATCAAAAGGTCCCGAGTTCAAATCTCGGTCAGGCCTCGGATAGTTCACTTTTTGTCAAAGCACAGCTACGTTAGCTCGCGTTTGCTTCTTGTTGTGGCTGTTGCCGATGCTCGACTTTGTCCCCGGTGAAGAGGCTCGGACTGAGACTGACTGTGCTCCACGAATCAGTTGACCACACTTAGAGTTTACTGAAGAGCTCCACAAAGCGGACATGCTAATTCTCTAATAGTTTACGCGATTACATGGGAGAATACACGGATCCCATTGGCTACAGTGTAACTGTCAAACGCCGACTGGGCTAACCAAGAGGCTAAAGGCTCACAGATCGGAAGTGTTTGATTCATCCGAGATGTTTCGTCCGCTGCCGGGCATGGAATTTGGCTCCTTTTAGATGCATGCGATCTCACGGCCATTGCTGCCGCCCTCACCTTCGACTGGGATTGCTTTATCCACTCGATGCGATTTGAAAGACGAGGAAAACACCGGAAATTCGTGAATGCAGAAACTCCTCATAAACTTAGGGGAGCAGAGCTACCTGAACAGAAGTTGTGGCCGCCCTTGCAAATAGAAAAAGATGGCACAATGGGACTGCCGCCGTACCCCGAAGAAGCTCAAGACCCGAAAGTGACTTCGTGCTGGCACCAAAGCTGCCGCCGCGTCGATACACTCTTCGTCATGCAGTAGCTCACTATCAGCGTGCTAGATGTCCGATAAATGAGCCACAACCTCCCGAGCTTGGAAGGAATCCACAAGCCGACTGAAATTCTGCCCCGCCCTCGCCAGTGACCTCGCCGCCACCAATGGCCGTCCGCGAAACGGCCCGCGCCGACCGACGGCGCCGACAGCCACCCTTGACCCTTCCCCCGCCACCGCCGCGGCAGAGAGCGTCTCTGCTTCCCACCGTCACTCAATAGCGCCCCCGCCGCCGCCCCTGCCACTGCCGCGGCGTCTGGCCGCTCTCGCGGACGCCACCGCCTCCAAAAACCACCTCTCCCGTCGCTGGCGCCACCGACCGCAGCCTCCGCCCCCATCCCCGCCGCGAAATTATCTTCCGCAACACCCACCGACGCCCCGCCGCCAACGCGCGCCTCCGTCCCGGTCCTCGCCGCCGACCGCGACCCCCCCCCCCCCCCCCCCCCCCCGCCCCCCCCGCCCCCCCC
>ENA-ORXR01001895-ORXR01001895.1-marine-metagenome-genome-assembly--contig:-NODE-1895-length-21088-cov-4.102137_pt1 | contig 21088 bp, 12 predicted proteins | sample MGYA00237866_ERZ511479 | MGnify/ENA metagenome assembly ERZ511479 | reverse complement strand
CAGCCGCCCATTTCACCGTACGTATTTTCCAGTTCCCCCGCACGTACACTTTCTGCCTCTGTCGCATCTGGATTCATGTAGATCGCATTCTTCTCCACATTTATATCATACAGCTCCTTGTAGCCCATGATCACCGTATCTAGCACCGTATGCTCTTCAAACTCATTGTGATTTTGCTTCAGCGTTGCCATTCTATTTCCAGGCTCAAGTGAGATAGAGCCATTAGTAGGATCGAGCTCACCCGATAGCAATTTCATGAAGGTAGATTTACCCGCACCATTCGCACCGATCACCCCATAGCAGTTCCCCTTCGTAAATCGCAGGTTCACCTCATCGAACAATGGCTTCTTAGAATATTGAAATCTTAAATTATCTACAGTTAACATTAATTTTATTTTATGGTATTATTTAAATGGTAGCTCTATTTATTTTTCAGGCCTGCTTAGATCCTACTCTTCCACCTGCTCTCTGTTATCCGTCATATTGTGGAACACATTCATCACATCATCATCCTCTTCTAGTTTGGCGAGCAGCTTATCGACGTCCGCCATTTGCTCCTCACTGATCTCCTTCATCGTAGTTGGTATTCGCTCAAATCCAGAAGACAATATTTCGTATTTATTTTCTTCCATTGCATTTTGCAAGGTCCCGAAAGCTTCGAAAGCACCATATATCATGATCCCCTCCTCATCCTTAAAAACATCCTCCGCACCATGATCGATCAACTCAAACTCCAATTCCTCCAAGTCCTGTTCCGTATCCGCAATCTTAAAAAACGAAAGATGATCAAACATAAATCCAACCGATCCAGTAGTCGCCAGACTGCCATCCGTCTTATTGAAGTACGACCTCACATTCGCTACCGTCCGTTGATTATTATCTGTGGCCGTCTCTATCATCACCGCTATTCCGTGCGGCGCATAGCCCTCAAAAGTCACCTCCTTATAGCCCGAAGTATCCTTATCCGATGCCTTCTTAATGGCACGCTCCACATTATCCTTCGGCATATTCGCCGCCTTGGCATTCTGTATCACCGCACGCAACTTCGCATTCGTATCCGGATCCGGGCCACCCTCTTTCACAGCGATCACAATATCCTTACCTATCCGCGTAAACACCCGAGCCATCTTGCCCCAGCGCTTCATTTTTCTTTCTTTTCTAAATTCGAAAGCACGTCCCATAAAATAATGTTTTTGATAACAGCCTGCAAAAATACGCCGATTCCCCGATATACCCAAACCAAAATAGCCCCATTTACTAGCATTTTAGTTGATTTTAGATGTTTTCGGGGCCATCACGATGCTGACTCCGGCGAAAAGCCTCCATCAGCACGTGACCGCGTCGTCCGCTGTATCCCGTTGTTTTACCAAGAGGTAAAAAACGGGATGCCGCTCCCACCGCTTGTCCTGACGCACTCCGTGCTCTATGCTTCGGCTGGCGCCTCCACCTTATTTTTAAAGTAATAAAGGGAGTTGGCATTGACAATCGAGCACCTAGATTACCCGTTACAGCCATTATTGATAATGGTGGTGGTGGAACTGGAGATATCCGTTGCTTTGAATCTACCGATTGCAATATCCAGTTTGTGGATTACCCATGTGATACCGTGTTTATAGCTTCGACGAAGCAGATATTTGGAGATCCTGATTTCCACATCTACCCCAACCCAGTCGAAGACAAGCTTTATTTAGAAAAAACGGATCCGAACTGGGAATACAAAATAATTAATCTTCAAGGCCAGGCAATTCTGCAAGGCAAGTATCAGGATTTTATTGAAGTCAGTCAGCTACATTCGGGCATTTACTTTCTGCAACTAAGCAATAATGCTGAATTGTATAAAGCTGTGAAATTCGTTAAGCGATGATAGATACTAAAATACCCTTCGCGGCGGCGCTTGCGCCAGAGCACGGCAAGTCGGCTGACGCGCAGAAACAAGTGATAGACGCGGCATCATCTGGTTTTGTTTTTTGTTGCAAAACTAGCTGATATAGCAGATAGCGAGTGCTCGCCCCGAGCAGCATGTCTAGAACTTCAGAAATTAAATCTTTGTAGCCGTGGTTGGAAACGCATGTAAACATGCATCCAATCTCTAAGAAAAAAATGAACTAGACAGAAATCAATACCTATCTGATAAATCAAGTTAATCTCTCATACAATGATTTATTCCTTTTAATTTTTTCTTGGAAAAACTTAATTGATACTGGGACTTCGTAAAAATTTTAGATCGATTTTTAGAACTAATAGGGTATACTATAATTTCTCTTTTAACTTCTCCAAGACAAACTCCAGCTGCGTATCCTCATGCTGTAAATAATCTTTGTGAGATTGTGATACTTTATAATCTGGAATAATGCCCCGATTGTATTTTTGGTTAGATTTTCTAGGTACATCTTGTTCTAAATTTACGACAGAAAAGAAGGTCTCGATCTTGGATTCTGGTAAAATATAACCTAAGGGTGTATGACCATTGTGTCCAAAATACCCCCCAACCGTCTCCTCGCCTATTACAGTTGTATTTTCATTTCCGGCGACCATTGCAGCAAATAAACTCGCTGCGGAAGCCACTTCAGGATTAATCAGCAGATAAATATTACCAGTAAAAGCATTGTCTCTCGGTTTTCTAATTTGGCGATCGTCACTTGTTTCATCTTGAAAATAATTTCCATCTTTTTCTACTGGAAATTGTTTCCTAAAGTTCCTATTATAACCAGTGAACACTACACCAATTGGTCTTAAAAACCTTGGGATCTTCGTGTAGGCATATTTCAGGTAAGGAATTTTATTAAAACTTATCCAGGCCTGCGTGTTTTCCTGAAATGTTCGATTCGTTAAGTAAGAATACGTAACCAAGTCATTGGGATCTGTCCCGCCACTATTATTCCGAACATCTAGGATCAAGTTTTCAATATTAGCAAGCTTAATACTATTAAAAGTACTGTCCAGAAACGCAAGATACCTTTTGTGGGTAGCGGATTTTTCATTTCCCATACTAAAGGTATAAATCGTCAGATGACCCGTGGAAGCATTGATCTGTTCATATTTATATTTTTCATTCTCCTTTAGATCAGCATAATATATTTGGTCAAATGATTTTGAGAAACGCTTATTGAAATTTTTCCACCAGGACGCATAACTAACACTATTTAGGGTTTTATCTTTCACCGAATTGTCTTCGTGCGTTTTATAGGTTACCACATATTCTTCATGTCGACCGTAACGGAACCGGTAATTTATGGAAAATCCACTTCTGATTCCAGTTCTTTTTCCAGTGCTATTCACTCCGTCAGTAGTATGATATTTATAAAGATTGAGTATTATTTCTTCAATGGGTACGCCGTTAATTTTTAAAATTTCGGCCCCCACAGGGATCGCCTCATTTTCAAAATTGACAATCCATTTACCAGCTATCCATTTAATTGGATAAGGAAAGTAACCACTTTCTTCTCGTCGGAGGTTTTCCTTATACTTCGCTGGAAGACGTGTAGCATTATGTGCACTGCCTTCAAAATCAGTGAGTTGACAAATAATATTGTAAAAATCGAGGTAGGTGCTGGATTCTTCAATTGCTTGTTCGGCCCACTGGTATATACTGTCAATTTGAGTTTTAGTCCGATATTTATAGAGCCCTGAATTGGCAGCCGCGCGTATTTTCTTGAAGATTTTCAAATCTGATTGCATAGTCTTTTTAGCAAACGTATCATCAATCGACTGCGCGAATAAAGGAATGGAAAGTAAGCATAATAATATCTGACAGAACAGTAATTTTCTCATCTTAACCTAAATTTGTGATTAATGAAGTTGTCTAAGAACTTCCGAACAAATTTAGGCCTACTACCAGCTTGATGCTTGTACAATATTGACAATTACGAAAAATCAATTATATTTTTTTGATACATTTTTGGAGAAATTCCGATAAAGCGTTTGAAGGTTTTAGAGAAATGAGCCAAATCGGTAAAACTGTATTGGTAGGCTATTTCTGTCAATTCCGAAGTGATATCGATTAAGTTTTTACTGGAAAATATCTTCTTCATCAAGATGTAATTCATGGGGGTCATTCCAGTGGAAGCTTTGAATTTTTTTACAAATCCATATTTATTAATATTGGCAATTTTTGCCAATTCGTCAAGGTTAAATTTTTCTTGAATATGATTTTCAATATAATTATTAATTTCGGTAAAATGACTAAGATTATGTGCTACATATTCCTCCTCATTTTCCTGAGAGTGGGATTTTAATATATCTATAAATTCTTTTAGAAAAATTTCGATGCTACTAATATTCTTGGCATCCATCGCATTTATTAGTTTGATGAAAGATTGGTTAACTACCTCACTTTTAATTTTTCTGTTGAGGAATGTAATATTTTTTCCGTCTAAGAGTTGATTCATCAAGTCGACTGAGATGTATAAGGTATCGAATTGCAACTTCGTATTTTTGTCGAATAATGGATTGGAATGTAGCTCATAAGGATTCGTGATGGAGATACTCCCCTTCTCGCTGAAAAGGCTATGGTGTTCAAAATCAATTTGTTCAATTCCATTTTTGATTAATGAAATGCAAAATGTTTCGTGATAATGTTTTGGAAAAGCTATTTTCTGATCGTCAATACTTATATGTTCTAAATCCTCTAGAAACATGATTATTTGTTTGGTTGTTTTTATCGAAGGTCATCAGCTAAATATTGACAAGGTAGGAATTATCAAGGTATATTCATAAGAAGGATAAGGTCTACAACTATGAAGCAGATAATCTAATTTTAAGGTTTGGATTGCTGGGTCTTTCTAGAACTTTGAGCTGAAAACGGGGGTAATTCTTGATGACAATTTGTTGCCAAATTGGCTCCAAGCTCCATATGTACACAGGCTTGAAACCCTGTTCTATAATATTAAATCCTTCCAGGGTTAGCTTCGCTTACTTCTAAATGTGCCTATCAACAATAAGATTAAACATGAAAATACCCTTCGCGGCGGCGCTTGCGCCAGAGCACGGCAAGTCGGCTGACGCGCAGAGACAAGTGATAGACGCGGCATTACCTAGGTTTGCTTTTTCGCAAAACTAGGTGATATAGTAGATAGCGCGTGCTCGCCCCGAGTGCAGCGCAGCGAAATCGAGGGGTCGAGATGGCCCCAAAGTAATATAATACAAATTAAGAAACGTCAAACTCTGCTGGTCACTGAATCCAACTGAGCTTGTCGTTGCAAACTAATATCTACATCAGGCAGCGTTTGCGGCTTAGGAATATTGGGAATCCCAACTTATATCATGAGGAAAAGCTGCTTGGTCTTTACACTTTAGTTCTTAGTAAATATGATTACTACTTTCAGATGGTTGTAAAGCAGTGAAGTATCTATTTTTCACATTGATTAGAATCAAAGAAAGAAATTTATATTTAAAAATGCGCACTTGTGCAACGTTTAGGTGGACTCTTGCGAATTATGCAATGAACACCGTCTCTAGTTGAGCTTAGCATGTATTGAAGTATAACGATTCATGGAAACTTCAGCTCAGTTACATTTTTATAAATCGAAAAATTATTATGAAAATACTTTTATCCTTTCTAGCAGTACTTTTTGCGGTCAATACTAATTACGCACAATCTATCTTTTCAGCTGATTTTGACGATGGAACGCTTGGAGGTATGACCATAGTAGATAATGATGGGCTTGTCACCGGTTCAGGAGTTTCGCCTTTCTCTGACGCTTGGACAATTTCTAATTCAAGTATTGAAGATCAATTTGATATTACATCTACAGGGGTCATAAGCAATTCTAGATATATGCCTGCTGGCACAGCTGATGATTGGTTGATTTCTCCTCAAATCACTATAGAAGATTTCGGAACTGCAGTATTATGGAGCGCTAGAGCACTTAGCAATAATAGTCGAGATGGCATGGAAGTGCGTGTCTCTACTACGGATAATAATCTTACATCATTTACTGATATTATTTACTCCTCAACGGGAGAATCAACGGAGATGACACAAAGAGCCGCATCTCTCAATGATTACATTGGGGAGCAAATCTATATTGCATTTATAAATAACTCAACAGATAAATATCTTTTGATCGTGGATGATATAGAAGTAAAACCGATAAATCTTAGGGATGTGAGCATAACTTCCTTTGCTACCGAACCTTATCAATTAAAAAATCAGGACATAGCGATTGCAGTCAATGTCTTTAACAATGGTGGAGATGCGCTAAATTCGCTGGACTTGAAATGGTCTGATGGCATAGATGAGTACGAAGAAACCATAACAGGACTCAATATAAAGACAGGAGAATCAGCGATAATAACTAGCAACACTTCATTTATTGCCACAGATGACATTGTTTATCCATTGGAAATTTCAATTTCTAATCCGAATGGAGAAGATGATTTGAATATTTTAGATAATACTATTTCTGTTGATGTTTCAGGTATCTCCTATATCCCAACTAAGAAAGTGGTCGGAGAAGAAGGTACTGGAGCATGGTGTGGCTGGTGTCCTAGAGGAACTGTAGCTTTAGATTCTATGGAGGCTTTCTATGCGGATCAATTTATAGGTATTGCAGTGCATTCAGACGACCCTATGGAAGTTCCCGAGTATAGTGATGGACTAGGCTTCGAAGGATTCCCTAATGGAATAGTCAACAGGATATCCACCATGGAGCCAACTGAATTTAGAGATGGATTGGAAATAGCGAGCGTTTCTGTATCTCCAATGTCAATAGAAGTATCGGCAATTGGCAATGAAAGCAATGGAACGATAACTGTGGAAGTAAATACGGAATCCGTTACTCAACTTGTAGACAAAGATTATAGATTATCAGTTATAATTACAGAAAATAATGTAAAAGGCACTAGTGCAGGGTACAATCAAAATAATTTCTATTCTGGACTTGAACCAGGACTATTGGTAGGGGTCGATGGATTAGATTGGACTACCCTACCCAATCCAATATTGGCAAGTGATATCGTGTATGATCATGTAGCCAGAGCTGTACTTGGTGGTTTTGAAGGATTAGCTGGCTCAATAGCTGCTAATCATACATCTGGTGATATTTCTACACAAGAATTCTCGTGGACTGTACCTTCCGAAATGGATATGAGTAAGATGCATGCTATCGCACTACTGATAGATAACAGCACCGGTGCAATACTTAATGCAGCAAAGACTAATGTTTCCGGAATTACTTCTACGCGCGAATTATTCGACAATTCTATTGTAGATATATACCCTAACCCTGTTAGTCAATTAGCGCATATCGATATCACTCTAAAATCGCCTTCTAGAGTAAGCTTGTTAGTCTTAAATAGTTTAGGTGAAATAGTTGGCAATGACTTCTTAGGTTTGTTACCAACATCGTCAGAGAAAATGTATGATGTATCTTCGCTTCCGAATGGAATGTATATTTTTAAAATTAATGCTGATGATGTAATTTCTACAAAGAAGATTATGGTTTTCAATTAGACGATGGTATTTTCTAACCCCTTTTCTTTGTAAAAGGAAACCAACAGAATAACATTAAATGACTATCAGTATATTTTACACCTATCAATATTAAAAAATTATCAAATGGAAAGCCTCCCTGTTCGTCAATGGTTTCAGCCGTTGATACTAGGTGAGGTCGCTTTCTGTCGTACCTACAGCACTTAAAATCATATAACCTTTTCTATGGGTTACACCCATCGCTTTAATCTAGCATGCCTTCAGCACTTCTTTTTGAGGAACTATTATAAGATCTATAGGAGTGCGTATTCTTGATTGGCTCCCCTTAGAGTGCGGAAGGGCTTCCAAAACCGATAACTTGATTTCTATAATTTTAATTGGTGTACATCAAGCGGATAGTCAGTTAAAATTATATCCAATTTTGTTGAATCTTAAATCATTATGCCCAAGTGGTAATTTATTAATAGCCCGGACCACAAATATTCTGCAAATATCTTAATCATCAATTTCTAAACTTGATAATTTGAATATTATGTAAGTTCTGGATTTGCCTATCGATACAAAAAAAGCGGTAAGCTCAGAGATCACTCTAAGCTTACCGCTATATTGAAACCTATATTAAGTATAAAGTATTATTTTTCTATCTCTTCGCCAATGTGCTTGTTGTAAAACACCCATACCTCATTAGCAACATTTCTTCCTAGCTCTAGACCAGCTACGTTATCTGCTTGGATGTGATAGCCACCAAGGACTCTAGAAATTCCAGCCAACTCAGCCGCAATGGTGAAGGTTGGAAAACTCAAAGTAACTTCTTTTCCACAGTGATCTGGCTCCGTCATAGCGCCTGCAACTAAGGTCGTCTCTGATCCAAATATATCACTACCAGTCCATAAGGTAAGTGCCTCCGCACAACCACCACTGATGGTACTATGCCCAGAAGTATAACTTGGGAATGGAGGACATAGGAATGTCTCTGGAGAATATGGCTGCCACATTTGACCATCCATCTCTATCATACCTTTTCCTGCTCCACCCCATGCTTTGATTTTTTGATCTTCATAATATTCGTGAACCAATGCAAATGGTCGGGCATAGTCATAAAACATCTTGGAGTCCCATGAAGCAATAAATGCATCCATAGCTACTACCTGATTGTAGAACATCATTTTTACATCCTGATCTAAAGTATGTTGATCTCTGATAGAAACTTCCTGTGCAAACTTTAGCCAGTGACCTGCCTGCTGAACAGACTGTGGTCCATCACGCATAAACTCTACCAAGGCAATTTGATAATCTGTGAGATTCGCTTGCATTTGTATCACCTCTTTCACCTCTCTTTCTAATTGCTCAGAACCAATCAAAGGTGGTGGCCCTGGTCGAAACTGATCACCTGACTTCAATGCTACAGGCTTTACCTTATCCCAATAAGGAGTCAAACAAGAAGGTGCAAATCGACCGCCTTTACCATCAGCGAAGTATTTTGGTTGCCATCTATTGGGATCTGTATTATTGTCTACAGAATTTATCGGCTCATACCCAACGTAATTAAAATAAGGTTGATTATTTGACCCTTTTTCTTCACCGTACATGTTAGAACCATCTCCTTTTCTAGCTTCTATAACAGCCTTGGCAGCGAGATTTCCAATTCCTTCTGGCGTGTTAGGATCCATACTTTTATTATTCGGATCCAAACCTAACTCCACCATCATATCTGAAAAAAGCTGCTTATCCGTGTAGTAGTACTCACACAAAGTGCCGTAGGCGGCATAGCTGATAGCTATCTCTTTATTTTTTAGTGTCTGCGCTACAGCCTTCGCTCTATCCACACCCTTTAGATATACGGGTATAGCCTTTGCGTCATATCTAGACCAAGCATCAAATATGCTAACGAATATCAAGCCTATATACCTAGAAGTGATCGTTGGCCGAGGTTTAAATCTATCAGTGTCATTAGCAGTAGCGGTTATAACCATCTTGCTCCACTGATGTGCAATGTTGTCGACTCCCTTAGGCTCTTCATATTCTTGATCACCTTTAGTGTTAACCTCGAATATAGTATTTGCCGATGCGTCGCCAAATACGAGTAGCGTAAGGAATAATAATATTAAATTTAATTTTTTCATATAAGTCTTTTTAGCTCAGTTGCAATATTAATGACCTTATTATTTTTTATCAAGTGTACTGCAAAACTTTTAGACGATCAACTCGGCGAAAAAGATTATGCGGTAAATATTTAATCTATAAGTTGTTGAAAATGTACATAATATATTTTCCATGTATTTTTAACTGTCACAATAAATGCTATTATATACTATTTTTTGATTTGTTTATGACTAGCTAAATAGCTTTTCTTCTAAAAGCAAACTGACTATCTGTATATTGTACACTAAAAAATTTACTAATATTTTAAATACCAAGTCCTCAAAGACTTGTTCTGCTTTTTAAACCTGGGGCGGCAGGTAATAGCGATTGGCCTATAACCCTTCATTTAATGCCGACCCTTTTCCAAGACCTGTAAAGCTGTTACCAACATATTTACTAGGATCGAAATATACATATCATCTCCTAGCTCAATTTTATTTAATTACCTAATAGCGGATAGTCAAGCAATAATTATAAGTCCTAAACAGACTCCAGCGGAGTCTAATATTTATAGATGGCGAAAACAGGAAAATATACGACCCCAGTTGGGGTCGAACTACACCTTAATTGCTTGCGGCTATAGACATTTCATCCCGCTGGGATGATGAGTAATGACTAGTTTCTAATAAATAGTTCTCTTACTTAAAAATAGAATACAACCTAGTTCTTTATCGCTTATTTAATGCGCTGCTTATAGGTTCTACCAATTCTATAAACAGTCTCGTTCTCTAGTCTCAAACTAGCCGAATTAACCCATTAGACATGCACAATTCACAATAATTGACTATCCGCTTTTGAGTACCAAGCTCCAATTTTCACCGATATATATGAAATCGATTATCTTAATTCTTGTCTTATATTCTAATGCCAATAGTCGCTTAAAATAGACCAAAAAACTGGTAAGTTTAAGCAGTCCTGAAATGCTTGTCCCGTCTTTTTTGCGGGGAACGAGATACACGTCTCATCTTTTCCTCAGTTTATATTTAAGTACCTAATAACGGATAGTCACATAATTTTAAATAAACAACTAATCCTCTATCAGCTATACCATTCTAATGCCTCTGCAAATAAAGGATTACAGACGGACTATACAGTTGGTATTATTATTGAGAATATATATATGTACCTTAAATCTACCTTGTCTGCGGGTAAGTAGTAATTAATATTAACTAGTCAATCTAAACTAAATGAGAACTAAAGTAACCTTCATCACACTCGTTTGCGCTCTGTTGCTTACGCATCTTTCTATTTGCCAATCACCGCCTGGATATATTGGAAAAAAAACAACCATCGGTTTTGGATTTGGTACTCCCTCTTTTAAAAATACTAAAGCCAAGACGGATACAGAATTAATGGAGGAAAATGGAAAAGATATTAAAGCTCAAAATGGTAGGGCAACCACATTTGGGCTTGAAATAAGCCACACTATAAAAAGGCATAGAACACTTTCGTTGACATATAATAGATCTAGAATAGGCACCGAAATAGGAATACCTGTACGCTCTGTATCACAAATTGTAACTATAGATGGATTTGTAAATGCACAAATTAACTCTGTAAGCCTACTATATAATTACCATGTAAAAGTAAAGGGACATCTAGCACCATTAGGAAGTAGCTATACCATAGGACTGAGACATAATATTATAAAACCTACGTCAGTAATATCTGAACTAAGAATACCGTCTGAGGAACAATCAATAGAGGATTACACAATGATTGACTTTAATAAAAAAGTTAAGGTGAATTCTTTAGTTGTAGGCTGGAGCTATACTTTACTTATCAAAGATATTCTTTATATAAAGCCACGGGTATTGGTAGCAGCACATTTTAAAACTGCAAAAGTACTAGGGAATGATTTTATTTTCTATGATTCGGAATCACCTAACGATGCCTTTGAGATTAATTTATTAAAAAGATTATTTTATCAAGAAATTGTTCAATTCGACATTTCTACAGGAATTTTGTTCTAATAAAGCAATTACAGAAACTTTAATATTTTGAGATAACCAAAAAGAAATTATGAAAATCACTATAATATTATGCACACTATTTACTACGTTCGCTTGCATAGCGCAATCGCCTGAATTACTCGAGTCTCAGGGAAAAATACCAAAGGAGTTCACCACCAGCAGTACGGCAAAGTATAAAACTGAATTAGAAAACCTTAAGAAGAAATCAAAATCTAAAAAAGGTAAATCTGGTAGAAAAAAATTAAAATCCGATAAGCAATTTCTCTTAGAGTCCAATTTCGCCATAGATGATATATTACAAAGTGGTCTAGTATTATTTAATGATCCAGCAACGGACTATGTCAATAAAGTCTTAAAACAATTACCTGTAAAGAAATCTAGAAGAAAGACTTCAAAGCCTAAAGCCTATGTACTTAACAGTCCGGCTGTAAATGCATTTGCTACTGATCAGGGATATATATTCGTAACCTTGGGCTTATTAGCAAATCTCGAAAATGAAGCTCAGTTAGCGTTCATTCTATCCCACGAATTGATCCATTTTTATCATGGTCATTCAATAGATAAATTCTCTCATTCCAAAGATATTGAACGACAAAGAAAGGGATTTAATTTTAATAAAAATAAGAATAACTTAAGTGTAAATCAGAAGCTATTTTCAGAAAGCTTATACTCTAAGCATATGGAGGAAGAAGCAGATGAAGAAGGGTACGAAATATTCAAAAATACTAAATACGATGACAGTACACTTCCGGATGTTTTCAGAATTCTCTACTATTCTTATCTCCCTTTTGAAGATGCTCCATTTAAGAAATCATTCTTTGAGGATACAAATTATATTTTCCCAGAAGATAAATGGCTAGAAAATGTCAATAATATAAAACCTATGGAGACGAAGGAGGATAAACTCTCCAGTCACCCGGCTAGTGCTAAAAGATTGAATAAAATAGAGAAGAAGATAAAAGCAAATAAGAGTAAGGATAAGAGGCTATATATTGTAGGAGAAAGTGAGTTCAATAACATACAACAGAGGGCGAAATATCAAATACCCTTTCTCAATCTTTACAATAATAACTTTCCTGAGGCTATTTATACTTCTTATCTTCTACAACAAAAAGTGGGTGACGATATAGAACTAAAAAAGGTTGTCGGTAAAGCTTTATATATGCATGCAAAATATTCTAACCATGCGGAGCAAAATGATAAAGATTATTCTAAGCACTATAAAAAAGTAGCGGAAGAAATAGAAGGTGAATCACAAAGGGTTTACCACCTCCTAGCTGAAATGAATCATGAAGAAGCGTTGGTCCTGGCTATGCGATACAACTGGAATTTATTGCAAGCTAATCCTAAAGACGCGGAAATTGAGGGTGTTGTCGAAGATCTATTTAAAGAGTTTGCCATTGAATTTGATAGTATAGATGAATTCGCCACGACTCCACGACCGATAGCTACAAAATCTGCTGAGGGTGAAGAATTTAGCAAGTCCGATAAAAAAGCAAAGAGTAAAAATGAAAAAATAAAATCTGTTTCTCACAAACTAGCATACTGGCAATATGGCCTAGTAGATATAGTGGAAGAAAAAGCATTCAAAAAAGACTTTGCTTCCGCTAGAAAAGGAGAAAAGAAAAGACAAAGAGAAATAGACGCTTCTATTACAACTGCTGGAAAGAAAAAGATAAGAAAAGAGATGAAGCGTGAAGACGAAAAGGGGAAAGCATTAAATGTCAAAAAAGTTGTAGTAATTAATCCGTATTACCTATCTGTAGCTGAAGATAAGAAAAATAGTACATCCGTTGAATATCTACGTTCCGAGCAAAAGCAAGAGGAATTTAATGAATTCATTACAGATATTGGAAAGAAGTCTAAACTTAATGTAAATATACTTGATGTTGCTAGCTTAAGAACAAATGATGTGGAGACCTTCAACGATATAGCTACTGCCAACAAATACTTTTCCCAGCAGATGGATCAATATGACTTAAGCCTCACGCCTAGTTATGAGCAGGATGATATAGATGCGCTGGCAAAAAAGTATGGGACAGATTACTTTTTGTACACTGGGGTTATATCTCTAAAAGAAAGTGGAAGGGGTGAATGGGTAATGGTAGGTCTGTCTCTGATAGTTCCCTATTATATGCCTTTTGCGCTCTACAATGCGCTGACACCAGACTATGATATGTTTTACTATGCCATATTGTATGATGTAACTACTGGAAGAAGAAGTTTTATAAAATCAGATTATTACAATAGCAGAGATAGTAAAACTATGGTTAAGTCTCATATATATGATACATTTCATCAGATACATTCTAAGTCTAAGAAGTAGCGTTCCGATAAAAACAATCTAATGATCAGTAACCCTAAAATAGCATTGGTATAGATTCTTTTCGTTGCTCGCTTCATCTATTTAATTTGTGGATGCCATTAAAATTCTTACCCACCACTTACTGGGGGAATGATAGCAACCTGGTCCGTATCGGATAGTTCAGCGCTATCATCAGCATAATTTTCATTGATGGCAATTACCAAAGATTTTAGTTTTTGGGTGTCGGGATAGTTTGCGTGGAGGTGGTTTTTGAGATCTTTCACGGTGGGATTTTCGGAGAGGGAAATGGTGAGTGTAGACTCCCCTACCATTTCTCGAACGACGCCAAATAATAATAATTTAATATCCATACACACAAGGTAAAGATATAAACCTATTTGCACAAAATAAGTCGAGAATCAGCCAAGGCATTTTTGCGGAGGTCGCCTGGGTAATCTAGACTACTAATCATATTTATGAATTGGCCCTTGGTAGCGTATTCTATGATGAGAACCTTGTCCCATTCCATATATTCGGCTGGACCGATGAGGGTGAAGTAAGGATTGCCATCGTAGATAACTTTTGCTCCTGCCTCTATGAAGTATGGCATAACTACCTTCATGTAATGCTTATACTGTTGAAGTCCAGTGTATTTAGTGCCAGGAACTTTGTCTACAAACTTCAAGAGATTTAGCATCTGAAATTTTTCGCTGATGTCATACTGCATGAATTCTAGGTACTGTTCTTTGCTGAGGTCTAGGTAGGTGTCCATTCCATGATAGTTTGCTCCAAATATAGCAACTATTTTGGGCTGGTGCGTGGGCGCGAAAGGGATCGACAGCAGCCGCCTTCTTTGGCGGAGTCCGCGCATAGCTAGTAGTGCTGGCTGGGACCGGAGCTACGCGGAGTGTGAAAGAGCCCGACCTCCTGTGTGCGTATGGATGAAAAGCTTAGCCAGCAGGAGGATTCGCCCAAATACTCCCCATATACGAACATGAAGCTATGTAATAAAGAGAAAAGGCTCAAAACTTCCAACTATTCCGTGTACAGACAGTTTAAAATACTTAGGTTTATTAGGCTAAATTTAGCGACCTACACTGGATAATACTTTATATTTGCCGTCTATGAAGAACATGAGAAATTTTTGCGTGATTGCCCATATTGACCATGGGAAGAGTACCTTATCGGATCGGTTGCTGGAATATACCCAAACGATCAACGAGAGGTCGATGCAAAATCAGGCGCTGGATGATATGGATATTGAGCGCGAACGCGGTATTACGATCAAAAGTCATGCGATACAAATGTATTATGAGCATACGGATGGTGTTACATATACTTTTAATCTGATAGATACACCTGGTCACGTTGATTTCTCTTATGAAGTCTCTCGATCCATAGCTGCCTGTGAAGGGGCGTTGCTCCTCGTAGATGCGTCGCAAGGAATACAGGCGCAGACGATCTCGAACCTATATCTTGCTATAGAGAACGATCTGGAAATAGTACCTGTGATAAATAAAATAGACATGGAATCCGCAGATGTGGAGGCGGTGAGTGATCAAATCATAGACCTGATCGGGTGTGATGTGGAAGATATCGTGCTGGCAAGTGGGAAGACTGGATTGGGTGTGCCTGATCTGATGAAAGCTATAGTTGATAAGATACCTGCTCCGTCTGGGGATCCTCAAGCGCCACTGCAAGCCTTGATTTTTGATTCTGTGTTCAACTCTTATAGAGGGGTGATTGCTTACTTTAGAATCTACAATGGGACGATGAAGAAGGGTGACTTAGTTCACTTTGTCAATACGGAAAAAGAATATCATGCCGATGAGATAGGTATACTTCAGATGGATATGGTGCCTGCTAAGGAATTGCAGGCGGGTAATGTGGGATATATTATAACGGGTATAAAAACGAGTAGCGAAATAAAAGTTGGGGATACCATGACGCTTGCATCTAATCAATGTGAGAAGGCGATAGATGGTTTTGAGCTGGTGAAGCCGATGGTTTTTGCTGGGATGTTCCCGCTGGATAATGATGACTTCGAGGACTTGCGAGACAGTTTGGAAAAGCTACAGCTCAATGATGCTTCTTTGGTTTTCGAGCCTGAATCTTCGGCTGCTTTAGGATTTGGATTTAGATGCGGGTTTCTAGGAATGCTTCACTTAGAAATTATACAGGAGCGACTATCTAGAGAATTTGATCAGGAGGTGATTACCACTATTCCGAACGTATCATACTATGCGTACACTACTAAAGGTGAAAAACTGTTGGTTAATACGCCATCCGAATTGCCTGACATGAATCATCTTGATCGTGTCGAAGAGCCTTTTATCGTAGCTCAAATAATAACAAAACCTGAATACATAGGTCCGATTATGACGCTGACTATGGAGAAGCGTGGGATCATGACTAAGCAAAGTTATCTTACTCCTGAGCGAGTGGAGATGAGTTTTGAATTGCCGCTTGCGGAAATCGTTTTTGACTTTTATGATAGGCTAAAGTCCATTTCAAGGGGTTATGCTTCTTTTGATTACGCGCCACTCGAATATCGTACTTCTCAGATCGTAAAAATGGATATGCTGCTCAATGGTAATCCAGTGGATGCTTTGTCTGCACTGGTACATAAGGACAATGCTTTTGCATTTGGTAAGAAAATATGTGGTAAGCTGAAGGGCTTACTTCCTCGCCAACAATTCGTCATCGCGATCCAAGCTTCTATCGGAGCTAAGATTATCGCAAGGGAGACAATCTCTGCTATGCGTAAGGATGTAACGGCAAAGTGCTACGGTGGTGATATTTCACGTAAACGTAAGTTGCTCGAAAAGCAAAAGAAGGGTAAGAAGAAGATGCGTAACATTGGTAATGTAGAGGTGCCTCAGAAGGCATTTTTGGATGTGTTGAAGTTGGATTAGATTTAGTCCTGAGACCATTAAATTAGCTAGGTATATTCACAAGAAGAGTAGCCTTTATAACCATAAGGTGATAATCGTAATTTAATGGTTTGGATTACTCCATTTTTCTAGATTGGGATATTCACAAGTAGATTAAGCTGTACTATATCAGATAGATATTCGCATTTTAAAGTTTTGGATTGCTTCGTTTTTCTAGACTTTGCGCTGAAAACGGGGTAATTCTTGTTGGCAATTTGTCATGATTTTTGTTAAAAATCACGCCAAATTGGATCTTGCCTCCACATTTATTGAGGGTTGAAACCCTGTGATATAATATATAACCCCATTTAGTCATCTCGATAAGCTTTCAGGCTTAGCTTCTATTTACTTCTGAGCATGCCTTAAAGAATAGATCATTTAATACCAAGATATAAGTTTATCTTCTCTTTATCAAAATGGCTCTTTTTAAAAGGATGGGCCTCGGTATTAAAAATATAGTCGTTAAAATCAAACTCGCTCTTATCCAATCCTGCTAGGTAAAAGTATTTTAAGGTTTCTGCAAAAAAGTAAGTAGCTAGATGATCTTTTGCTTTCATTGTTCGAACATCTTCTATAGAATTAAATGCGACATCATTTCGACAGCAGAATTTCAGATCATGCCAGTATTTGTAAATCATGTCTAGATACTTTTGCTTACCCGTAATTTCATACAAATAATAGGCAGACTCTACTATTTCTGGGTTTAACTCAGAGTTAGCATATTCTATGGAATCCGTATCGTATAGATATCGGGTGGGTAGCAAACCGTATTTATCCCATAACCAATCCCAGGTTTCCATATTCATCTCTGCATTTTCGACCTCGCCATGAAGTGCTTGAATAGCAGGAAAAAATGCATCGTACAAGGACATTGATCTTTTTACAATTTCACCAGTGTGCATATTTACACAGGCATAGAACTGCTTACCTTTATATCTGTCAGCATAGTACTTGTTAATTTTGGAAAGGCTAAATTTCCATATTTTTTCTATCTCTGGATCAGGAAATAATAAACTGCTTTTAAATAAGTATTCATAGTAAGAGTCCATTCCTGCTTGCAGGTAAGACCATTCATTTGTCCATTCACCGGTTTCAATATTTATATAATCTCCGGGTAAGCCTATTTTAGATTTTCTCTCAAATATAGCTAAGGAAGCTTTCCTAGCAGCCTGATAATACTTGGGATTTTCTGCATAATAACTTAGAATCCCAAACTCCAACAAGTAAGTTGCAGCTTGAGCAGTATTTATAATATTACCTATTCCTTCACCTAAATTTCCAGATGTAGCGCCTGTTTTTAAGTTGACGGAATGATAAGGAATTCCAGTTGGAGAATTAAATGCAGGCAACAGCCGATCGCCAAAATCGATAGCCTTCTTAAGAATTTCTGTATTTTGGGTATGATCATAGATTGCTAATAATCCACCTAGAATTCTGATATTCACTTCGAAAACTTGAACGTAAATATCTTGATCCCAATCTTTAGACAATGCGTATTCTTCTATCTCCTTGGCCTCTTTAAATAAGCCCATAACGGCGAGGGTGCTATAGGCATCTATGGGCGATATACCAAGTGATTCATCGTACCAGTTGAAGCCAGTTTTTGATAAGGGTTTCAGAACATCGAGACCCCAGGCATGCTCTCTGTAAGCGCCCCATGATCTTACCATTTCCGTCTTTATTTCACTTGATGAGAATGCTGGGATGTTAGTTAATTTGTCCTTAGCTGACTCAGATAAAATTCCTCGCTGCTCAACAGAAGATGTACATGAACAAAAAATGGCAACTGTTAAGATAATAAGTCTTGAAAAGTTATTCATGAATCAAAGTTATAAAACTTCCATGGCTTTTATGTACGACTCTTTACCTATTGCTTTATCTAGATTCATATCTCCGTAGGCAATATTTAGAAGATCACTGATTTTATGAATCCTTTCCTTACGATGAAAAACTTTATTGAAAAAAATTCTATCTAGCTATGTTGGATATGGATAATTTTCCTAGATCTAGATACACTGAAGCATTATAACTGCTAATTGAAAATATAGCAATAACCGTTTCTGTATATAATGAATTTTTTTTCCTGGACGAGATACGAGCTGAGGTCTTACGAATTAAAGTAATTGGCAGTCGCTTATTTTTAAAAAAAAGGACATCTCAAAAGATTGAGATGTCCTTTTTTTTTGCAGCGCTGGCCGGCATAGCGCTGCACAATAGTGGAGCCGTAGGCGGAAGATCCATCTGCCTTTTTCGGCAGCTGGAGCCGAGGTGAATACCGAGCTATGGAGCACAGCGGCGACGGTGTAAGGGCAGGTCTCTTTTAGACCAGCCCTTACACCGTCGCATGCCCCAAATCCAAATAATCTGAAAAATAGATATAATTCTAGCTTCTGAAGCCTGATTAATACGGTAACCTGTTGTAAGTCGGTCGCTTAGGCTACTTTTAATTTACGGGTATTGGTCGTACCTTTGCGGTTCACGTGACAACGACAAATGAAAGGTATGACGGAGCATAAGGAATCGCTAAATTTTATAGAAGAGATTATCGAGGCGGATTTGGCGGCGGGTAAACATGATGGTAGGGTGCTGACCCGGTTTCCGCCAGAACCAAATGGGTACCTGCATATAGGGCATACGAAGGCGATATGGGTGAGTTTTGGACTGGCAGCGAAGTATGGCGGACAGACAAATCTGCGGTTCGATGATACCAATCCGACAACCGAGGAGACTGAATATGTGGACAATATCAAGAAAGATATCGCATGGTTAGGGTACTCGTGGGGAGATCGTGAATACTATACAAGTGATTATTTTCAGCAGCTATATGACTTTGCAGTGGACTTGATAAAGCAAGGCGTTGCCTTTGTGGATGATAGCACGGCGGAGGAAATCGCGCTGCAAAAAGGGTATCCGAATAAGCCTGGAAAGGACTCTCCTTTTAAGACGCGATCGGTGGAGGAGAATTTGGAATTGTTCGAAGGGATGAAGAATGGGGAATTTGCAGATGGCTCTCGGGTACTGCGTGCAAAGCTAGACATGTCTTCTCCCAATATGCATATGCGTGATCCAGTTTTGTACAGAATAAAAAAAGAAACGCATCACCGCACGGGTGATGAATGGTGTATATATCCGATGTATGATTTTGCACATGGGCAGAGTGATAGCATCGAAAAAATTACGCACTCCCTGTGTTCGCTAGAGTTCATTCACCATCGGCCTTTGTACAATTGGTTCATAGAGAAGTTAGACATTTTTCCTTCGCGACAGATAGAATTTGCGCGAATGAATGTGTCCTATATGATCACGAGTAAGCGTAAACTGCTGAGGCTCGTGGAGGAAGGGTTGGTGACGGGATGGAATGATCCTCGTATGCCTACTATATCTGGACTGCGCCGTCGTGGATATACGCCTTCTTCTATTCGTGAATTTTGTGCGGCTACGGGCTTGGCAAGAAGAGACAATGTAATAGAAGTGGAATTGTTAGAATCCATACTGCGTAGTCAGCTCAATAAAACGACTCAGCGAGTGCATGTCGTGCTGGATCCTGTACCACTTGTGATCACTAATTATCCAGCAGGGAAAACAGAAATGATGGTGGCGGCTATCAATCCAGAGGATGAAAATAGTCCGACGCGGGAGATTCCATTTAGTGGTCGTCTGCTGATAGAGCGTGAAGATTTTATGGAGGTTGATCCAGGTAAAAAATATTACCGTATGGCACCAGGTAAAAATGTGCGGCTCAAAAACGGTTACATTCTGAACTGTACTGGATGTACTAAAGATGCGGACGGTAAGATCATAGAAATTCAAGCTACCTACTTTGAAAATAGTCGCAGCGGGAGTGATACATCTGGTGTGAAGGCAAAGGGCACGTTGCATTATGTAAGTGAGCAACATGCCATCCATGCGGAGGTGAGATTGTATGACAGATTATTTACTGACCCGACGCCTACTGCACATGAAGGAAAAGATTATCTTGAGTTTTTTAATCCTGAAAGTTTGAAGGTCGTGGAGAAAGCATATTGTGAACCGTTCTTAGCGAATGCCAAGCAGGAGGATAAGTTTCAGTTTATACGGCTCGGTTATTTCACCCCTGACTACAGAAGTACTCCTGTGCATTTAATATTTAACAGAACGGTGAGTCTCAAAGAATCTTGGTCACCTAAAAAGAAAAAGTAAGCGTGCATGTATAGCATATTTGCCAAAGAAATCAATTCATTTTTTAGTTCCCTGATTGCCTACATTGTGATCGGTGTATTTTTAGTGATCTTGGGTTTAGTCATTTGGGTATTTCCAGATACCA
>ENA-ORXR01001894-ORXR01001894.1-marine-metagenome-genome-assembly--contig:-NODE-1894-length-21091-cov-3.050728_pt1 | contig 21091 bp, 18 predicted proteins | sample MGYA00237866_ERZ511479 | MGnify/ENA metagenome assembly ERZ511479 | reverse complement strand
AGACTGCAACGACGAGCACCTCAAAATTCTCGCCCAACTGGCCAGACGATTCAGCGATGAAATGCTGCGCAGTGAACTGCGAGCATTCGCAGAACCTGCCGGTTTGTACGCCCATCTGGATTCGCTGACGCCGGTCACGGACTAAGCACACCGGGAAACCTGACATCCATGTCCACTCGACAACTCACTGTCGATGAAGCATTTACAGCACTGCAGGCAGATCTGCAGCTGTCGTGGGTAGCCGGACAGGAATCCGCATCACGCAAGCTGACGCGAGCCGTAGCGCCTATAGATCGACCGCGCTTGCTGGGACCACTGAATTTCAACAGCCCGAACCGGATTCAGCTGCTGGGTCCTGCGGAAGTGCGACTGTTCGCTACCGATACCTCCCTCGATAGCGAGCGTTTCGAATATTCTCTGCCGAACAGCTGTGACATGATCATCGTGTCCAACAACCTGCTTCCTCCTCCTGGTATTGTCTCACTGGCAGAACGCGAACAGATCGCGCTGCTCAGGACCCCCATGGAATACAGCGAACTGCAGAGCCGTATGCGGTTTCTGCTCAAGCAGATGCTGGCTGAACGCGAAATTATCCACGGCGTGATGATGGATGTGCACGGCACCGGAGTGCTTATCACCGGTGATGCCAGTGTTGGTAAAAGTGAGCTGGCTCTGGAACTGATCAGTCGCGGCCATATTCTGGTTGCCGATGACGCACCAGAGTTCACCCGTATTGCACACGGCACGCTGGAATGCCAATGCCCTCCCCTGCTGCGCGATTTTCTCGAAGTGCGCGGACTCGGCGTTCTGAACATTGCGCTGATGTATGGCGATGCCCACACGCGATCGCGCAAGATTCTGCGCTGTATCGTGCATCTGCAACGTGTAACCAGTGATGACTATAGCCGGGAGCTGGCCGAGATTGCCGGAGACCGTATCAGCGAACCTTCCGGCACACGTACCGTACTGGGTGTCAACGTTCCAAAACGCACCATACCGGTTGCGCCAGGTCGAAATATGGCAGTACTGGTCGAGGCTGTCATCAGAGACCAGATATTACGTGCCGGTGGCTACAGTGCATCGCAGGATCTGGTCAGCAAACAGGCGCAAGCCATGCGCCTGGATAAAAGTCACCAACACAACACGCCGCAGTCAAGACCAAAATCAGGCACGGAATTGCCGTTACCACTTAAAGGCCCGGAGAACACGCCATGACACGTTTGACGATCGTCACCGGTTTGTCAGGATCAGGCAAGAGTGTCGCACTGCACACACTCGAAGACGAAGGCTTCTTCTGTATCGACAACCTGCCCGCCAATTTACTCTCAGACCTGATCGACAAGTTGCTGGCCAGTGGCTCGGAACTGTATTCCAAGCTGGCGATAGGTATCGACATGCGTAGCGAGCGTGCCTCCGCCGACAATCTGATCAAATTGCTGGGAGACTTGCGTCGGCGCAGTGATGCAACTGTTGAAGTACTGTTTCTCGACACAGACCGAACCACTCTGGTTACACGGTTTTCCGAAACACGCCGAAAGCATCCGTTGAGCAGTCAGGATTTACCACTGATAAACGCCATAGATGAAGAAGCGCGGCTTATGGACCCCGTTAAACACGAAGCTGAGCTGGTCGTCGACACATCGGCACTGAATCTGCACGATCTACGCGATATCATCCGTACGTACCTGCTGGGCAAGACCCACGGTGGTCTTGCGCTGATTTTTCAATCATTCGGCTTCAAGCACGGAACGCCAGCCAGTACTGATTTCATGTTTGATGTTCGTTGCCTGCCCAATCCACACTGGGAACCTGACTTGAGACGGTTCAACGGCTGTGAAAAACCGATTATCCAGTTCCTGGAAGAACAACCTGAGGTTGAGGACATGTTCGGCGATATACGAGATTTCGCGCAACGCTGGTTACCCTTGTTCGAAGCGGAGAACCGAGCCTATCTGACCATCTCGGTCGGGTGTACCGGTGGGCGGCACCGGTCTGTCTACCTTATCGAACGGCTGACTGCGCATTTTTCCGAGCAGCGCGGCAATGTATCCAAACGACACCGCGAGTTGTCCTGAGATAATGGCTATAACACTGTGATTACGCGCGAACTCCAGATTATCAACAAGCTTGGGCTGCATGCCCGAGCGGCCGCCAAGCTGGTCAAACTTTCCTCCTCTTTCGAGTCTGATATCGACATCGAGAAGGATGGCCAGCGAGTCAACTGCAAAAGCATCATGGGAGTGATGATGCTGGCCGCCAGCTGTGGTTCGGATATCACACTGCGTACTAAAGGCCCTGATGAACAGGCGGCACTGGATGCCGTGGTCGATCTTGTCAATCGACGTTTCGACGAAGAGGAGTAATCGCTAATGAGTCTGATGTTCAATGGCATCGGAGTCTCGCGAGGCGTTGCTGTGGGCGATGCCTATCTGCTGCGTCGTAACCAGATTGATGTCACGTCTCGCAGCCTGTCGAAAAAATCGATTCCGGCCGAGGTGCGTCGATTCAAGCGTGCATTGAAAGCGGCTCGCATCCAGCTACTGACTGCACGCGACAACATACCCGAGGATGCGCCGAGCGATGTCAGCGCGTTCATCGAAACGCATATCCTGATGATTGATGACGGCGTGCTGTCGCAACGTCCGGTGGAGATCATCAGGGCTGAGCTGATCAATGCAGAGGCGGCCTTACAACAGCAACGCGAAGAACTGATCAAGGTCTTCGGCTCGATGGACGACGCCTATCTGGCCACTCGCATCGATGATGTCAATCACGTGATTGATTCTGTGCTGCGAGCGCTGGACGACGGCGCAGAACATGTTGTCGGTTCTGAACAGTGGAAAGGCCAGATCATTGTGGCAGATGACCTGACGCCCGCCGATACGGTCACGATGCAACATCATGGCGTGGCAGGCTTCATTACTGAAACCGGCGGTCAGCTGTCGCACACCGCCATCCTGGCAAGAAGTCTGGGCATTCCTGCCATTGTCGGTGTGTCTGATATCCGTCGATACATCAAGGCGGGAGAAACACTGACTCTGGACGGGCATCTGGGAATGGTTCTGGCCGAACCCACCGACGAGATGCTGGCCAACGTCAAACGCCAGCAGAAAGAGACGCGCCTTAAACAAAAAGAATTAAGCAAGTTACTGGATACCGAGGCGGTAACCATTGACGGGGTAAAACTGAGGCTCTCGGCCAACATCGAGATGGAAGAAGACCTGAAATCACTCAGGCGCGTTAACGCGGATGGTGTCGGTCTCTACCGCACAGAATTTCTGTATATGAATAGAGACACTGTGCCTACCGAGCAAGAGCATTTCAAGGTCTACACCAAGGTGTTGAGAGCATTGAAAGGTGAGTTGCTGACCATTCGTACGGCCGATCTGGGAGCCGACAAACAGATGGATGGCCATCTGGCCCAGCGTGCCCGGCCTATGGGACACAATCCAGCCATGGGACTGCGAGGTATTCGTCTGTGTCTGAGCGATCCAGCCCTGATTTTGCCACAACTCAGAGCAATCTTCCGCGCATCAGCGCGCGGACCTGTGCGTCTGCTTATCCCCATGGTGACCAACCTGACGGAAATTGACCAGTGTCTTAAACTGATCGAGCAAGTCAAACAGGCACTGCGCGATGAGAATATCGAGTTTGATGAAAATGTACCGATCGGTGCAATGATTGAAGTGCCGGCGGCGGCTATCGCTGCCGAACAGTTCGCCCAGCGTCTGGATTTTCTGTCCATTGGCACTAACGACCTGATCCAGTACACACTGGCCATTGATCGCATCGATGATCAGGTCAACTATCTGTACGACCCTCTGCACCCGGCCGTGTTAATGCTGATCAAAACAACCATAGAAGCCGGATTGAAGGCTGGAATACCAGTGGCAATGTGCGGGGAAATGGCCGGTGATTCCCGTTATGTCAGACTCCTGCTGGGACTGGGATTGACGGACTTCAGTATGCCGCCTAACCTTATACTGGAAACTAAACGCTCATTGATTTCGTGCCGTCGATCGACACTCAAGAAGCAAGTGAACGCGCTACTCAACGCGTCCACGCCTGAAGAACAGAAAAGCCTGCTCGACAAGATTAATGCTTCTGCGCTGGACAACTGATCTAGCCAAGCCATTCACTGCCCTGACCTGAAGCCGCCCCATTATGGAACCCGATATCGAGCAGCAGTCCAGCTCACTGGCTGAAAATATCACCGACGGATCCTTATCGGCTGCTCGCAAGATCATGATCGCCATGCACCCGGCCGAAATCGCCGATGCACTGGAAGCACTTCCACCGGCCCGTCGTCGCATCCTCTGGGATGTCATCGAGCCTGAGCTGGAAGGTGAGATTCTCATGGAAGTGGGTGAGGAGGTGCGCGAAAGCCTCGTCAAGGACATGGACGCCGAGGAGCTGCGCGCCGCCACTGAACAGCTGGATCTGGATGATCTGGCCGATTTCTTTCAGTCACTTCCCGAAAAACTGACCCGGGATCTGCTTGCCGGTATGGGTCGCCAAGACCGGGAACGGCTCGAACAGGTATTGGCCTACCCCGAAGATAGCGCCGGCGGACTGATGAATCTGGATATCATCACCGTGCGCGGTGATGTGACACTCGACGTTGTGCTGCGTTACTTGCGCAGACGTGGCGACATGCCACGCAAAACCGACAGGCTCTGGGTGACTGACCGTTACGGGCGGTACCGAGGGGAGCTGTCTCTGCGAGTGCTGCTGACTAACAACGCGGATACACTGGTGAGTGATGTCACTGATCAGAACATCGAGCCTCTACCGGTATTGATGACTCAGACTGAGGTGGCCCGGGCATTCGAAGATTACGATCTGGTCTCCGCGCCCGTGGTCGACGACGACAATCGACTGATTGGTCGTGTAACCATCGACGATGTTGTCGATGTCATCCGGGAAGAGGCTGAGCAATCGGTGCTGAGCATGGCCGGCCTGAATCAGGAAGATGATATTTTCGCGCCCGTCCTGAAGAGCGCTCGCAAGCGTGCCTTGTGGCTGGGAGTCAACCTGCTGACTGCCCTGCTTGCATCCTGGGTCATTGCACAGTTTGAAGGCACCCTGGAACGGGTGGTCACCCTGGCTGTACTCATGAGCGTGGTGCCCAGCATGGGGGGAATTGCCGGTAGTCAGACACTGACGCTGGTTATCCGGGGTCAGGCCCTGAATCAGATCAACAAAAGCAACCTGCGCGATCTACTCACCCGTGAGGTGGCTATCGGATTGCTGAACGGCGTGCTGTGGGCAATGATCGTGGCTGCACTGGTATGGGTTTGGTTTGACGACCCCCAGATAGGCATGATCATCGGCATCGCTCTGGTCGTCAACATGGTGACAGCGGCTTACGCCGGAGCCATGCTGCCGATGCTCATGCGCAAGATCGGGGTAGACCCGGCACTGGCTGGTGGTGTTGCGTTGACCACAGTCACTGATGTGGTTGGACTGGTTGCCTTTCTGGGTCTGGCGACGCTGATACTCTAACAAGCCTTAAGAACCTGTAAGCCAGTCTTGGAAAGCGGCCACGCTCAGATGTAGGACCGCCAGCCGGTCTTGCGAGGCGGCCCTGCGGCGTAGAGTAATGCTGCAGAGCCTGCCGTTGTAACGCTGTTAGATCTACTTTACTGCGCTGATCAGACGTGACGAGCTACCGGTCGGAATTCGGGCCAGTTTTTCAGTCTGAACACTGGCGTATTCGCAAGCATCCTGCACTTGACGCAGCATCTCGAAGCTGTCGATGCGGAACCCCTGAAACATGAAAGAGGTCTCTGACCAAGGCTTGTCCAGCTCTTCGACATACATACCCACTTCCAGCTGATTCTTGTGCAACCAGCGTTTTTGAGCAACGATACGAGTTGATACTGCAGCGATCGGACGATGAACGGCTTTTTTGAAAAGTTTCATGGCTGATTCTCTCTTGCCAGACTGGTGTCTGGTCTCGTTGAGTGACCGAGTGATCTCGGGTATGGCTGAACAATACTGTATTGATCATTCGCATTGCCAGTCAATTGACACGGTTTCGTGTCCGGGATCACGTCTTGCCGCTCACCGTATTCAGCACTGTGAAACGCGACACCCAATTTAGCGGCGCGAATCTTTTTACCGATGTTTATCTGACGCTGTTAAGCATCTAGCAGCGTGATTGCGATACCTGAAATACCTGAGTGACGCCTGAAAATTGACGTATAGACACCCTTCGTCAATACACTGCCTGCGAGACGAGGTCTGGCAACCGATGTTACGCGGCGGATTGCGGCACTGTTCTGCTGTTTACAGGTTATCCACAGCTTTTACAGTCGCTATGCACATTTTATGCAGGCTATTTCCACAGACGACCACTACATATTGTGCCTGGCACTAACGTAACGTCTATATATAGTGCTTTTGATTGACCCACCGACTGAGTGCAGATACACTTTGCACCCGTTGCCTCCGATCACTTTAGTGTCGTACGTCACACTTCTGGGATCACGGCGTGCCAGACCCTATGACTACCGTTCTACGGTGGTCGTGGCCAGGTAAAGCGGAAAAATACTTTGATGAATCCTTGCTCTGGTTAGCACTTCAGGGCAGAAGCTACTACACTACATATTGCGTATGGATGCGCAGCACAACACACTATGTTGTGCTTCCTGACGGAACGGGCACTCGACAATCAAACTGCACACTCTCTATTGATAACCCAAAGAGAGGCGCACGCACGAGGAGACTCACGACGCAATGAGTACTGTTGACGTTCTGGCATTAAAAGATACACCTGCAAAACCTGCCGTGGCACGATTGTCTCTGCAGGAAACCTCTCTGGATATCTGGGACAAGAAATACCGTCTCAAGACCAAAGAAGGCGAGAACGTCGACAAGACCATTGGTGACACTTTCAGGCGTGTAGCTCGGGCGCTGGCCGATGTGGAACGCTCCGATGGAGAACGCAAGACCTGGTACGGCGAATTCCTGTGGGCACTGGAACAAGGTGCCATTCCAGCGGGTCGTATCACCTCGAATGCCGGAGCTCTGGCCCACAAGCCAGCCACGTCAACGATTAACTGCACCGTCAGTGGCACGATCACTGATTCGATGGACGACATCCTCGGCAAGGTTCACGAGGCTGGTCTGACGCTCAAGGCTGGCTGTGGCATCGGCTACGATTTCTCCACCTTGCGACCACGCGGCGCCTATGTATCCGGCGCAGGTGCCTACACGTCCGGTCCTTTGTCGTTCATGGATATCTTCGACAAGATGTGCTTCACCGTATCGTCTGCCGGCGGCCGTCGTGGTGCACAGATGGGTACCTTCGACGTGCGTCATCCTGATGTACTGGAATTCATCAAAGCCAAACGCGAAGATGGCCGACTACGACAGTTCAATCTCTCTTTGCTGATCACTGAAGACTTCATTCAGGCGGTCAAGGCCGACGAGCAATGGCAGCTAGCCTTCCCCATTCGGCAAAAGGAGCTGGATGATGGTGAAGTCGAGCTGGAAAATCCGGATCAGGTTGTCTGGCGTGACTGGCCATCCCACGAAAACGTGGTGGCTAACGACGAAGGTCTTGTCGCCTGCCGCATCTACAGAAAGATGCCTGCCCGTCGGTTGTGGGACCTCATCATGGCCTCGACCTACGACTTCGCCGAGCCCGGCTTCATCCTGATCGACAAGGTCAACGAGATGAACAACAACTGGTTCGACGAATCCATCCGCGCTACCAATCCCTGCGTTACCCCGGCTACCTGGGTTCAAACCAGCAATGGTCCTCGTCAGGTCAGCGAACTGATCGGTCAGCAGTTTGAAGCAACGGTGGATGGTGAGTCGCATTTGAGTGGACCACAAGGCTTTTTCAAGACGGCTACCAAGGATGTCGTCACTCTGGCGACAACCGAGGGCCACTCGCTGCAGCTCACTGCCGATCATAAAGTCAGGCGTGTCACCTCTTTCACTCGGTACACAACCGACACGCAGTGGTGTGCAGCCGGAGAGCTGAACGAGGGGGATCGAGTGCTACTCAACGACCACCGCACTCACGCTGAGTGGGATGGCGATCTGAACGAAAACGAAGGCTACTTGCTGGGCTTGCTGATCGGTGATGGAACAGTAAAAAGCGACAAGACTGTGTTGTCCGTATGGACTCAGCAGGCACAGGTTAACGGTACTGGTAGCGAGATCAGTGCAGGCGTGGCTGCTGTCATGGAGCATGCAGAAAGCGCGGCCCGCAGTCTGGGCCACAGATCCGACTTCGCCGGATGGATGAAGGTGTCAGGACGAGGCGAATACAGACTGTCTACCAGCGCACTGCGATCACTTACCGAACAGGTTCAGATTCAGCCCGGTAACAAATGCATCAGCCCTGAACTGGAAAAAGCCTCGTCAAAGGCGTGTAAAGGCTTCCTGAAAGGCTTTTTTGATGCAGACGGCTCGGTACAAGGTACGCAAGCCAAAGGCGTCAGTGTGAGATTGGCGCAATCAGACCTGTCCAGACTGGAAGCTGTACAACGTATGCTACTCAGGCTCGGTATCAACGCAACGCTCTATCAGAACCGCCGCGACGCGGGTACAAGCGTGCTGCCTGACGGTAAGGGTGGCAATGCCGTGTTCGTCATCAAGGCACAACACGAGCTGGTTATATCAGGTGAGAACCTGGCGCGTTTCTGTACCGTGATCGGGTTTGCTGACACCGACAAACAGGCACTGCTTGAATCCTTGCTGGGAAATTACAAGCGCACCCTGAATCGCGAACGATTTGTCGCTCGCGTGGCGTCGGTAAAACCTGCCGGAGTCAGCGATGTGTATGACGTGCAGATCCCCGGTATCAATACATTCGATGCGAACGGACTGCATGCGCACAACTGTGGCGAACAGCCGTTGCCTCCTTATGGCGCCTGCCTGCTCGGTTCCATCAACCTGACGCGCTTTATACTGGAGCCTTTCAGCGACAACGCACGATTCGACTGGGACCGGTTTACCCGCACCGTGGATATATTCACGCGCATGCTCGACAACGTTGTCGAGATCAACGGCCTGCCACTGGAACAACAGCGCCGCGAAATCCGTCGCAAGCGTCGGCATGGCATGGGCTATCTGGGTCTGGGTTCGGCAATGACGCTGATGGGCATGAAATACGGCAGTGATGAGTCGCTTGCATTCACCGACAAGGTCACGCGTGAACTGGCGATGACAGGCTGGCGCGCCGGTCTTTCTCTGGCAAAGGAGAAAGGACCTGCCCCCATCATGGATGAAACATTTGCGGTCACTGGCGAGATGCTGCGCAAGCGCCCGGAGATGAAGAAGGATGGCTACTCAGTGGGCGACATGATTCCTGGCCGTGTACTGCATGCGCGCTACAGCCGGTATATGCAACGCATTGCCGAGGTTGATCCACAACTGGTAGAAGAGCTGGCCACCCGTGGCTCACGCTTCACGCATCACAGCTCTATTGCACCCACCGGTACGATTTCACTGTCATTGGCTAACAATGCCAGCAACGGCATTGAACCCAGCTTTGCCCATCACTATGCGCGCAACGTGATTCGCGAAGGCCGCAAGTCGAAGGAAAAAGTGGATGTTTTCTCGTTTGAGCTGCTCGCTTATCAGGCACTGGTCAACAAGAATGCCATGCCTTATAGCGACGATCCGGATGCGCAACTACCTGACTACTTCATGTCGGCAGATGACATCACACCTAAAGATCACGTCTCTGTTCAGGCCGCATCACAACGCTGGATTGATTCGTCGATATCCAAGACGGCAAATGTTCCTACTGAATATCCGTTTGAAGAATTCAAGGACATCTACATGTATGCCTACGACCAGGGCCTGAAAGGGTGCACCACATTCCGCTTCAATCCGGAGAACTTTCAGGGCGTGCTGGTCAAGGAAACGGATCTGGAAAATACGGAATACAACTTCACACTCGAAGACGGCTCCATCGTCAGCGTCAAGGGTAACGAAGAGATTGAATACGACGGCGAGATGCACACCGCCGCCAACCTGTATGACGCTTTGAAAGAAGGTTACTACGGCAAGTTCTAGCCACCGCATCGCGCAACAGACAAAGGAATATCGCTCATGAAAATCAGCAAGAAAATAGTAGGCTACGCCGTCGCCAAACCCACTGACTTAAAGGTTGCGGATGCAGCTGCAGAAAACGCAAGCTCTACACTGGCATCAAAGACAGCCGGCTCTCTGGCCGATGTCATACAGATGCACGAGACGCTGGAACGGCCACAAAAACTGATAGGCTCCACCTACAAGCTCAAGACACCCGAGCACGTGTCTACGCATGCGATGTACATTACAATCAACGATATCGTGCTCAACGAAGGTACAGAGCACGAGATGCGCCGCCCGTTTGAGGTATTCATCAACTCCAAGAATCTGGAGCATTACCAGTGGATCGTCGCTCTGACGCTCATCATGTCTGCCGTCTTTCGAAAAGGTGGCGACATTACTTTTCTGGTAGACGAACTGCGCTCGGTATTTGACCCTCGCGGTGGCTACTGGAACAAGGGTAAATACATGCCTTCCATCATCGCCGAGATAGGCGAAGTGATCGAACGCCACCTGATCGACATCGGGATGCTAAAGAGCACCGAACCGGATGCCGCTCAACTGAAACTCATTGAAGAGAAGAAGGCAGAACTGAAGCGTGAACATGACGCTTTGGAAAAAGCCGCAGGATCAGAGAGCAAAACTAACGACGATGAACCATGGATGGCCAATGCCAGTCACTGTTCCAAGTGCAACAACAAGGCGGTTGTCTTGCGTGACGGCTGCCAGACGTGTATGAATTGTGGTGACTCCAAGTGCGGATAGCCCCTAGCTAGGTTACACTTCACCGCAGCACCAGACGTGCGCTTTCTTCCACCTGCTTATCATCAGGCTTGCGCTGAAAATGACCACCATGAAATGCCGTAGTTGTCAGACTCCGATGGTAGTTGATCGTTGCGAATCCAGTGAACATGCCACCACGTGCTGGCACCAGTGTCCATTGTGCAAGCAGGTCAGACTGACCAGTGAGCGCGCACCCGCATCGGCCCATCATGGCAACAGTGCAGCCATGCAAGCGGAAGACAGCACTACTTTTCCCGCCGAGCCTGAGTCACAAGTTGAATCTGGCTATCTGTTCTCATGAGCGATCTGCAACTCTCGACCAAACTGGTCGGTAATATTCAGGCACTCTTGCAGGAGCACGACCCAGCCTCTGCGGATCCCGGCGTAACATCGCAATACCTTTGCGCTATCGTGGGTTTTCTACTCGGCCAGCAGGATATGCCTGTGGATCAGAAAGCAGAAGTTCTGGACCAGCTTGCCGCGTTCATGAAACACGTTGCTGACGACGTGGAAGGTCAGAAGCAACCAGCAGCCCCACCTGCGGCCCCCCATCAAGACGCTTTCGGAATCTGGAAACCAAAGACATGAGCCAAGCCACAGCCCGTCATATCCTCGTAGACACTGAAGACAAATGCCAGACCCTTATCGACGAGATCAAGGGTGGAGCAGACTTTGCAGCGGTAGCCAAGGAGCATTCAAGCTGCCCGTCAAGCCGTGACGGTGGAAGTCTGGGGACATTTGGTAAAGGCCAGATGGTCGCCGAATTTGAAACTGCCTGCTTTGATGGTGAGATTGGTGACGTTCAAGGCCCGATCAAGACGCAGTTCGGCTATCACGTGGTCGAAGTTACAGCTCGCAGCTAACACTGGATTTAGCAAAAGCCGCCGATGAGTGGCTTTTAGAACAGAATTCACGCCTATAGTTAACGACGTTTTGAGCGTGATTCACTGAAAAAAAACACGCTATATAACCAAAAACTCGATCAGTTAGCATTACTTTCTGCTAGCTTACGTTAAGAAGTCTGAAAATCTTCTGCCAGGAAGGCGAACTTCAACCGATTGCTGGCGAGAGCGTGGAATTTTCAACAAGCCTCCCGAACAGCGAACGAATAAGGCATTTCCGTGCCCCCTGCGTACGTGATTTAGGCTAGCTGACACAGATGAGTTTCAAACTCGACTGCACAACGACTTGCCCGATGCTTGCAGATGCAGAAAGCTATCTGTCTGCATCAGGCTTGGCCGACGGGATAGGCATCGCTCAATCTGCGGCTGCAGACGGACTCTCAGCGTTGACGGATATCTGGCGTGAAGCGCCAGTTGCCAGCACAGCGGCGCTACTAACAGGTGTCCTGATGATCTTTCTGACTCGCAAATGGCTGGGTAGCGCGGGCTCGTCGCGGTCAGACGTTCAGGACACGCTTGAAGCGTTACCCGACGCAGTCGCGTTGTTCAATCCACAAGGTCAACTCACAGCGCTTAACGAAAAGCTGGCCCGGCTCATGCCACTCAGGCTTGCACCTGCTGTTTTCCCGCAAACCAGCACCAGCGACCTATATGCGCAAATATCCCCAGACAATCTTGCCATTGAACGAGCCCGTAATCGGGCACGTGAAACGGCCATCAACGCCGACTCTACCATCAGCTTCGAGGTGCCTAGTTATGGCAGACGATCGTTACTGGTCAAGGAACGCCCTACCGGCAACGGCGGAACCAGCGTTTCCATCTACGGTACCGCACACCCGTCCACCAACCGGATGTGTGATTCCCTGACAGCGCTGGCCAACCGAACCAGACTGGTCCATGAGCTGGCACAACGGTGCAGCAGAACCAAAATCGAGTTATCACTGATCATTGTCGACCTGCGAAGCTTTCGCCAGATCAATGATACCTATGGCCGCGCTGCTGGTGATGAACTGTTGAAACAGACAGCAATCTGTCTGCAGCATGCGATGCCACAGGACGCACTGATCGCGCGAACGGCCGGTGACGAATTTGCCGTGCTACTGGAATCAGACTTGGGGCGAGCCAACATTGAATTGATGGTCAAAGAGCTACTGAAAACACTGAGACGTGGCCTGAATGTCAACGAATTGAATGTACCCGTCAGAGCCAGTGTCGGCATTGCCTATGCTCCCGAACACGGCAACACGGTTTCCAACCTGTTGAAGTCTGCAGACAGTGCGTGCGCACAAGCAAAAAATGGCAGTGACAATGCGCTGGTTGTATACAATTCAGTGCAGCAACGACAAGCCAAGCACCGGCATCAGCTCGAAATCGGCTTGCAGAGAGCCATCGAGAAAAATGAACTGTCTCTGCAGTATCAGCCACAAATCGATATCAAGACCAAAATGACCTGCGGCATGGAAGCACTCATGCGCTGGCAAAACTCGGAGCTGGGTCGGGTGTCTCCCGCCGATTTTATTCCTGTGGCCGAAGAGACTGGCATCATTAACCAGCTGGGAGCCTGGGTGCTTGACCGGGCCGTCGAGGACTACCAGCGCCTGGCTCGCTACGGCATGTCGCCTGCCATGCTGTCGGTCAACCTGTCTCGCAAGCAATTCGAAGGCGGACAGATTGTCGCCGATGTCGACAAGTTGCTCTCTCGCACCGGTTTTGACCCCGCCAAGCTATGCCTTGAGATTACCGAGACGGCCTTGTCAGCTGACTCAAAACGACTGCGTGATCAGCTACTCGATCTGACCTCACTGGGAGTCCGGTTGGCGATCGACGACTTTGGCGTTGGCTATTCATCGCTACTCGAATTGCGCGACTACCCTATTCTGGAAGTCAAGATAGACCGCGCTTTCGTGACCAACATTGCCACTGATGCGCACAGCCAGGACATCGTGGCAGCCGTCGTTGATATCTCCCGCAGTATCGGTGCAGAGGTGGTAGCTGAAGGCATCGAGAATCAGCAGCAATTCGACAAGGTCGCTGAGCTGGGGTGTGATCGGGCGCAAGGCTATTTTTTGTGCGAGCCGATGGCAGCCACAACGTTCCCTGATGTTGTACTGAGTTCATGATTCAACAGACGATCGTGGTCTAACGGTTACAACCGAGTGCAGCGAAACAGCGCTAGCCCACCTGCACCGCTGCCCTCTTTAGCTTCTTTATCTTTTTACCCTATGGGGCGCGCGATAAGCTGACGCAGCGCGAGTGTCATGGAAAGACAGCCTACCATCAACAATCGAGCTGTAATTGTACCGGCGTCTGATCATCTTTATCACTCAGACCACGGAACGCAACGCCTAACAGGCGCACTCCATCAGTGGCAGCGCGCTTTGAACGATAGCGCTGCCCGGTCCGTTGCTGTTCATCGACAGATGCCAGAGCACGATCCAGTAGAAAAGGCATCGCCCTTGTTACCGCCACGGCATTCATTGGCCCCGGCGACTCACTATGTGCTCGGGTGTACGTGCTGAAATCGGCAAAACGTACTTTGACAGACAGAGTGGATGCGACCAGCATTTTTTTGCCAAGCTCATCCAGCAGCTCGGTGGCAAGATTGTTCAGAATATCGAGCATCGCCTCGCGGGACTGAATATTCTGGGAAAAGGTTCTTTCCGACCCCATGGATTTACGCGTACGGCTGACTCTGACGGGTCGATGATCAACCCCTCGTGCTACCCAATAAAAATAGTGGCTGCTTTTACCAAATTCACGGGCCAGCTCCTCCATCGTCCAGCGTCGAAGGTCTGCCCCGGTACGTATGCCCAGATCATGCATACGCGCTTCTGTCACCTTGCCCACACCGTGTATTTTACCCACGGCAAGTTGCGCTACAAACGCTTCACCCTGTTGCGGCAAAATACAATAAAGCCCATCAGGCTTGTCGTAGTCGGAAGCAATCTTGGCGAGAAACTTGTTGTAACTGACGCCAGCTGACGCTACCAATCCTGTACGCTCGTGAATCAGAGACTTGATTTCTCTGGCCAGTCTTACTGCCGAGCCTTTGAATAGCCTGCTTGCAGAGACATCAAGATAGGCCTCATCAAGAGATAGCGGTTCAACCATGTCAGTAAATTCGGCGAATACGGCTTGAACCTGCCGGGAAACCTGCTGATAGACAGCGAAGCGGGGCTTTACGAAATTTGCCTCCGGGCAGCGACGCCCGGCTTCAGCACTGGGCATGGCCGAGTGCACGCCAAACTTGCGCGCCTCGTAGCTACACGCTGCAACCACACCCCGACCATCCGGTTTGCCGCCGACAATAACCGGCAATCCACGTAATGCAGGATTGTCACGCTGCTCCACCGAGGCATAAAACGCATCCATGTCGACATGAATGATCTTGCGAATGACGGCCTCGGTGTGCTCCTCCTGCAAAGAATTCGTATCTTTATGTGTCGATGTGGAAGACATCAGTTATGTGAATTGTCTATTTGCTTTAGAATTGCAGCAGGCGCGGCTGTCTGTCGTTTTCGGCAACACGCTTTGTCCTCTTGACGGGGCCTTGCATCTGGCAAGATTCTGTCACAGAGTCTAGCAATCTGCTGTATTTCGCAGCACCTCAAACCGGAGCTGAATCGTGTCGAGCAATATCGGAGTGGAGCTCAAAGGTGGAATGTACACCTTCATGTCGCTCAAGCTCCACACCAGTGACATGCATGTCATTGATGAGAGACTCGCAGACAAAGTACAACAGGCTCCCGGCTTTTTTAAAGATACGCCGGTTGTCGTCGACTTTACACTCATCGAGGATCACGAAGATCTGATTGATGCGCATAAACTCCTCGAATGTATAAGACGACACCAACTTGTTCCAATTGTTGCAAGTATTAGCGACAAATCTTCACCGTTGGCACAGTCAATCGCGATACCATTGATTGACGGCGGAGCACGTCGCGCCAACGTGGAAAAGTCGATCTCTGAGGACCTCACTGCTGCTGATCTGACTGGCAGTGCTACTTCAGAAATCACGCCTGATGTCAATCTGTCTTTATCTCGAGAGATAGAGTACGTTGTCAAGGCACCTTTACTCATAGACAAGCCCGTCAGATCAGGACAACAGGTTTACGCAAGAGATACGGATCTCATCGTCATGGGGCAAATTGGTCCGGGCGCTGAGGTCATTGCTGACAACAACATACATATCTACGGCCCGCTAAGAGGTCGTGCCTTGTGTGGTGTTTCAGGCAATACGAAAACACGCATTTTTTGTCAGTCACTGGAAGCAGAATTAGTATCGGTTGCGGGTAACTATCGAATGCTTGAAACCATACCGGAAGAACTGCGCGGCAAGCCTGCGCAAATTTGGCTAGATGAAGACAGGCTCAACATAGAGCCGCTTTGAAACAGAATATTTTGGGAGTGGGAGTTTGACCAAGACAATAGTCGTAACCTCGGGCAAAGGTGGAGTCGGCAAGACGACCACCAGCGCATCCATTGCAACGGGGCTTGCCAAACGCGGCTTCAAAACCGTCGTCATCGATTTCGACGTGGGTTTGCGTAATCTTGATCTGATCATGGGTTGCGAGAGACGCGTTGTCTACGATCTGGTCAACCTCGTCAATCAGGAGGCGAGCCTCCACCAGACGCTGATCAAAGACAAGAGAATCGAGAATCTCTACATCCTGCCTGCCTCCCAGACCCGAGACAAGGATGCGCTGACCATTGAAGGCATAGCCAGGGTCATGCACAAGCTCAAGAAGAGCGATTTTGACTACATCATCTGCGATTCCCCGGCCGGCATCGAAAAAGGCGCAAAAATGGCCTTGTACTTTGCCGATGAAGCCATCGTGACAACCAACCCTGAAGTGTCTTCCGTTCGCGACTCAGACAGAATCCTCGGTATTTTGCAGAGCGAATCCAAGCGCTCCAAAATGAATGAAGAACCGGTAAAGGAACATCTGCTGATCACTCGGTACAACCCAACGCGAGTCAAGGACGGTCAGATGCTGAGTGTGGACGACATCGTCGACCTGCTAGCCATACCGTTGCTGGGCATTATCCCGGAGTCCCCTTCAGTACTTGATTGCTCCAATGCCGGCAAGCCAGTCATTCTCGACGACGAAAGCGAGGCCGGACAAGCCTATTCAGACGCCATCGATCGCCTGCTTGGCGAATCCAAGCCACATCGCTTCATGGAAGCCCCGAAAAAAGGGTTTCTGTCGCGACTATTCGGATAGAGACACATGGGCTTCTTCAAATTTTTCAGATCCAACAAGGACGACGCCTCAGCCAAGGTAGCTAAAGACCGCTTGCAGGTCCTTATTGCGCATCAGCGCACCGGGCGCGAAGGTCCCGACTACCTGCCCATGCTGAAGCAGGACATCCTCGACGTGATCAAGAAATACGTTGCTGTCGGTGACGATGCTGTCTCCGTACAACTGGACTCGCAAGACGATTGTGATGTACTGGAACTGAACATCACATTATCCGAAGATGCGACAGCCACAGCGTCTGCACCATCATCACCGCCTTCGTCAATACAGCCCTCGGCCGCCGCCAAAAAACGCGCGATGGAACGTAGACAGGCAGCGACTTAGCACGCTGTAGCGTTTAGACAGTTGGCCATGACCATTGAGGCCTGGCTAACTTGTTTTTTCGAATACTTTGCTGCTATCCATCCCCGGCTCAATCACTACCCGTGTATTGAGCGACGGACTACTTCACCATCGCATAGACACTTCAGCCCTCTACCCATCAGCTGATTGCACCGCAGATTGCGCGGGGAATTGTGGACAATCGCGTTCACTGGCGATCCTGAGGCAACCTCGGATCCCCAGTAAAGACGCCCTGAATGGCCTGAGCCGTTCGACAGCGGACTGGACAGCACTTCGGATGAGCGGCATAGCGCAAAGACTCTGAAGCGTAGCTCAGGCCGCCCTGCCAGGCCTTTGACTGGCATGTCCCACCACGGGGAGCCACTCGACAAATCTCAAGATCCCGATTTGGCAAATCCCGACGCTATTTCTACAAACCTGATTCTACAAACCTGAAAATTCTGCTAAATCTGATGCAGAATCACGACTTACACGTGGCTTGAGACAGTAATGACCCTGTTATTGGCATATTCCAGCCAAGAGAATGACGCGGGAGCAACATAAAGTGTTGCAAAAAAACCACGTGGAGTAATTTCTCGGTTATTCTTGCGTTTCCGGCTAGCCAAGTGTTGTTTCTGTTCTACACTAAAGGTCGTGCGGCGCAGCTGGTTCTGTCACTGTCTTGCAAAAACGCAATATGTTGTTGCATTATTCAGACACGCTGACTAGAGTTGCATCGCTGAAATACATTTTCGTTTGTTCTACATAAGCTTTTACAGCAAAAATCTGATTGGAGAAAATACATGAAATTCACTAAGACAGCTGTCGCGGTTGCAATCGCAGCTTTTGCTGCGACACCCATGATTGCAGCCGCAGACACAACTCTGTCCGGCGCAGTACAGATTCAAGTCAAAGGTACTGATGCAGGAAACGATCCAGACACACTGGCTGTTGATGAGGCAGCATTGGCTGAGCCTACAATCGCTGCTGATGACGTTCTGTTCGGAATTACGTCCGAGCACGAGATGAACAGTGGACTGACAGGCTACGGTAGCTTGCGAGTCGACATGAACCGCCTGTCTAACGAAGGCCGTCAAACGTTCGATCCAGGTACACCTGAATTCGACGAAGATGATCTTGAAGTAACTGAACTGGGTTCTGCTGACTCTGTCTATGTCGGTATCAAGGGCGGCTTTGGTGACATCCGATTCGGCGAAGTAACTAGTGCTGCCGAGTACGGTCAGGTTGCAAACGATATCTTTGACGTCACTGGTGACATCAATGGTGGTATGGGGTACACAGGCACATTCGGTCCTGTTGGCCTGGCAGTCAGCTTTGCTCCTGAAAACAACGAAGATGTAATCGCTGTAGGTGCCAAGTTCGGCATCGGTGGTTTCGCTATCGGCCTTGGCGCAGAAGATCGCGCAGAGACACAAGCTGCTTCTGCTGGTGTATCGTTCGCATTCGCCGGTGCTTCAATCGCTGCTCACTTCTGGACTCGCGAAAATGGCGATGACACTGATACAGAGTCAGTCTCTGCAAAAATTGGTTACGGCTTCGGTGGTGTTTCTGCCAACCTGACTGTATCCATGGAAGACGATGGAAATGACGGCGAAAGAGAAGCAGTTCGACTCGACCTTGGCTACGACTTGGGCGGCGGCTGTTTGCGTTTAAAAATCAATTTGCTTTTCGCCTCAGCCGTGGCTTTTTCGTCAAATGTGTAACCGTCCACATTAAAGTCTTTCAGGCCATCCGCGTGGTCAACACGGTTGTTGACAATCCAGCGCGCCATCAGGCCGCGCGCATATTTGGCATAAAAACTAATGATCCGCGTCTTGCCGTCTTTCATCTCGTAAAAGGCTGGCGCGATAATATCGGCGCGCAGCGCTTTTTTATCGACGGCTTTGAAATATTCATTGCTGGCGAGGTTAACGATCGTGCGGCTGTCTTGGGCGTCTAAATCCGCGTTCAGCGCTTTGGAGATTTTATCGCCCCAAAAATCATAAAGCGTTTTGCCGCGCGGGTTTTCCAGCTTCGTGCCCATCTCAAGGCGGTAAGGCTGCATAAGGTCAAGCGGGCGCAACACGCCGTAAAGCCCCGACAAAATGCGCACATGGTCTTGCGCAAAGGCGAGGCCGTCCTTGTCTAAATTGCGCGCGTCAAAACCGCGATACACATCGCCGTTAAACATCATAGCGGCAGGCTGGGCGCTATTGCTTTTGCCATTTAGGACAAAGGTCTTGAACCGCTCAGCATTTAACTGCGCGAGGTCATCGCTTATATGCATAAGGGATTTAAGCTCATCCGCGCTTTGAGTTTTTGCGACGCGGGCAATCGCCTCCACGTCACTTTGCAAAGCGGGCTGTGTTGGCTCTAGCGGTAAATCAACTAGAGCGTCATTTAAGTTTTTAACTGGGGATAATAAAGTAATCATGCCCCTAATTTAGGCATTTGGCGCCTTTTGTACAGACCGCAAATATGCGTCAGAATAGTCCACCTCAAGCTCGACCCAAATTGGATTGTGATCAGAGATTTGATAAGTGCGCCACTGATTTTTATACATTTTTTTATCTTTCGCTGCATCGCTTTTTTTATATTTGGCGGCGATCTTCGGCTCATAAACGTCATAATCTTGCGGGCGAAACACATAACGGAAAATATCAAACACGCCTGCACTGCCAAAGGCAAGCTCGTTACGTTTCGTATTAAACGCAATCTGATCGTAGTACATATTCCCTTTCAGGTTTGACGGGCCAATGCCCTCGGGGATTTGAAATTCGTGTCTCTTAAGCGCTTTCATTGTCTCATGTTCAGGGCTGACAATGTTAAAATCCCCCAACAGGATGTAATTCTCGTCCTCTTTTTCTGCCTTTCTGGCAATGGTTCGGGCAATGTGGTCAATCTCTTTTATGCGCCGCTGCAGTTTTGCGCCGCTCGCTGCGCCGTAATAAAGATGCACAGTTGAGAGGACGAATTTAAACCATCCCGCTTGGAACGCCGCAAAAAAGGGCGTGCGCGCAAATTGCGGCTCATCAGGCTCAAGATAGCGCTTATCAATCGTGATTTCGCCGATTAGTTTGCGAAACAAAATTTTGCGTTTGTCATAAACAAAGGCCATGCGCTCATCATTACCAGCGTTTCCATCGGTCACATCCGTGACGAAATAATCATAATTCGGCCCCAGCAAATACATGACTTGCTTAAGCGCTTTCATATCGCTTTTCACCTCTTGAATGGCGCAAATATCAAAGGCGGCAATCACTTCAGCAATATAGTGATAGCTTTCGGGCAGGCGACGACCATATTTGTTATTGTCAAATTCGCGTATATTCCATGTGCCGATAAGCACGGTTTTGCTGTGACTGCGCGCAGGAATATGATTGGCCAGCCCCTTGCGCAGCGCCAGCAAACGGTCCGTGATGAAATTGGCTTCGTCTTGGGTGTAACGCTTGCGATCTTTAAGTGATTTATAAAATGGCATGCCTCGCTCCCCGTAAAATGAAATGCTGATATAGCATAATTTAAAAGAGGGATCAGTCCCGTATTTAAGGGGGTGCTTGCCGCGCGGCTTTGGCTTTGCTAGCGATGGCTCCAAGGGGAAGATCATGGATAGCCAGACGCCGCTTCGCGCGCAAACCATCACGCCGCATTTCCCGCGCCGCTACATCATGCGCAGCGTGCTCCGTTTTCTGATCGGGCGGCTTTTATTTATTCTGACAAAGTTTGAAGTGAACGGGCGAGAGTATTTGCCCAAATCGGGCCCTA
>ENA-ORXR01001893-ORXR01001893.1-marine-metagenome-genome-assembly--contig:-NODE-1893-length-21111-cov-17.607921_pt1 | contig 21111 bp, 20 predicted proteins | sample MGYA00237866_ERZ511479 | MGnify/ENA metagenome assembly ERZ511479 | reverse complement strand
GCCAGCCCGGTGGTTCGCCAGCCCGGTCAAACACTGTATCGACAGCCCGGTGGTTCGCCAGCCCGGTACAATTCGGCTCTCCCATGTTGTTGTTTCATTGGATTCTATCATTTTTGCAATACCTATTTTATTTTGTTTTTATTTGATTGAATTTAAACAAAAAAGGACTTTCTGGAGTGGACTAATCATTAACCACTAATAAATTCCCTACGTCAATAATTAATCATTAAACACTAATCATTAATCATTGATTTTATACCGTTTGGTATGTCTTACCCATCGGTCTCCTTCCCATTCATAGTAAATCCACTTGCCTACACGTTGTCCTAAGCGCATTTTTCCCTTTAGGATAGTGAACTTGTTTACATCTTTTAAATCACTGGTTAACAGTAGGCTATGTTTGATTCTGCCAGAATAACGTTCTTTCAAGGACCGCAATATGACTAATTCCTGATGTGTTTTTTTTATCGTTGTAATGAATACATTATACTGTTCTGGTTGTGTTCCAACTATTTCAGTGAAATTCACGTATTCAACAAGGCTTTGATACAACCGTTTGCACCGTACAGCGGCACTCATGGCTAGTTGGCTAGGATTTGTTTCTTTAAAGTATACATGATACAAAGCACCGTCTTCTAATTTGCAATTACTGATATTTATAGGAATGGAATCAGGCATCATTCCTTTATAAATTCTGATCACTTTTGCTTGGTTGGTTTTTGCCTCATATCTGATATCGACGATGAGTGGTGTTTGGTCAACTAATTCAAGGCTAAAATAGGTGTTGTCCTTGCAAATGCAAGCATAACAACTGTTTGCAAATAAAAAAAATCCTAGAAGTTGTAGCCACTTTTTTAACGTCATTTGATAGTAATTTTAACAAAATTGTGCATTAATAATGAACTCTCCGTATCTTTGTCTTTCTTTTTGAAAATAAACCCATATAAAAATAGAAAAGTGATTCAAGAATACGAGAAATATAAAGCAGAAGACTTCAGTGTTTGGAAAATTTTATTTGATGAACAAATGCAGCACCTGCCAAGGATTGCTTCGAATTCTTATTTGGAAGGACTTGAAAATGTGCAATTTAAAAACACTGAAATCCCACGATTTTCAGAAGTAAACAAGTTGTTGGGTAAAGCTACTGGCTGGAGTATACACGTTGTTCCTGGCATTATAGATACGCTTCCTTTCTTTCAACATCTTTCGAATCAGGAATTTCCGGCAACCACTTGGTTACGCAAAATGAGTCAATTGAAGTACATCCAGGAACCCGATATGTTTCACGATGTTTTTGGGCATGTTCCAGTGCTTAGTGATCCTGTTTTCTGTCAATATCTCAAGGGATTAAGTAAAATAGCGTTGGATTATATTGATAATCCCAATGTCTTGGAATTGATGGCTAGAATTTATTGGTTTACAGTGGAGTTTGGCTTGATTCGCGAAAATGGCGTCGTTAAAATTTATGGTGCTGGCCTGATTTCTTCACCTGGTGAATCGCTCTTTAGTCTTAGTAGTGAGGACCTACATCGTCCATTTACAGTTAAGGATGTATTGGCAACTTCTTATTTCAACGATCGTTATCAAATACAATATTTTGTTGCAGATTCTTACACTCAAATGTATGACGCTTTAGAGGAGATTCGTACAGAAATTGAACGGTATGTTTCAGAAGGTATTGAAGTGAAACCAGCATATACTTAATAAAAAAGCGACCTCCCAATCTGAGAAGTCGCGAATAGCTCGTCGTAAATAAAATTACGTTATAACCCTTTTAACTAATTTACTAGGAACAACGAGATATATTTCTTAGAAGAACCAAAAACTATACCAAATAGATAACAAACCATTCTAATATACGGTATTCAGTTAAAAATTGTGGCGCGTCAATTCCTGTCTTCTGTGACTAAGATAAGTAATTTAATTAGCATAGAGAAATTTAATTCGGATACATATTTGTAATATTTTTTATGAAGAATAACCCAAACACCACAGGAACCAGAAGCGGCTACCATTTTTTTCTGTAAATGATGTGCCTAGAAACGTATTTTTATTAATGACATCACCATTCCCACCATCAAGTGTCATGTCTACAATTGAATATCGGAAATCTCCAGCCGACAGATGATCGTCCTTTGTAAACACGTAGTACTTTGTAGTATCATTTTGCATTCTTACTATTAAAGCAGATTGTGAAGAAGAGGCATCACCAATTAAGCCTGTGCCATTAGGCATTACCATGTGATTCCTATTATAAACAGTACTTCCATCCTTGTAAAAAACAAGATTTCCATTATAATCTGAGAAGGTAGCACATCCTTCTGTAGTAAACATCGCTCCATTGTTAGTGGGAACAGGAACACCAGTATTAAAATCAATACTAGCTCCATTGCCAAAATACCATTGATTGAAATACCCTTGACTAAACAGGTTATTAAATATGAAAAGCAGCACAAATATTCCTATTAGTTTCTTCATTTGATTGACGTTTTTGATAAAAATGTTAATAATTGTATTCCTACAAAACAATCTTCATAACTAAGGAATTTTTGGTTTGGTTTTTAAACTTTGAGAAATGCTGTAAAAGCAGCTTAAAATGGCGCTTTTACAGCATGCTATATTTATCTGATTAACTACCTCATTTATTGAAAGTAAACTAGTCGCTCAGAATCGGTATTATTCAGTATGTTGCATTCTCCTCCACTAAAGGGTACGATGGTCGCAGTAAGTGTTGTTTGTCCGTCTGTAGACTGAGGGTCGTAGATAGACTGGAAGCCAAATGCTGCAACACTTTCTGCAGGAATCACCAAGCCAGGACCACTATAGGTCCAAGTATGGACAAAGCCATTGTCTCCTAGGTAATTCCAATTTGCATTTTGTACTGGAACGAGTGCTGCTTGAGTGAGACCAATATCCCAAACAAACTGGAAACGAGGATCCGAGGGAATTCGAACGATGATTATTGAGCCATTGGTATCCATACTATCGAGTTCGGTGACTTGTACTGCCACCTCAACCGCAGAGTTTCCTGCAATGTTCCCGGGTAATATTGTCATGATTGGTGTAAGATCAGGACAAGGGAAAGGGCAATCACTTTGGTCTGCAGTTACGGGTAATGTGATACTAGTATCTTCGTAATCGCAAGGGTCAAGCGGATCTGTGCCATCGGTGCATTCTGAAGCATTCGTTACGCCATCGCCATCACAGTCAAGAGTTCCAACAGGGTGGTTGGGATCAGTGGTTAGTAAGTCACAAATGTCGATCGCTCCTACGATGGCTTCAGCACATAGATTAGGAGAACAAATTAAGTCATCACTTGGTAGGCTAGGGTTACCACCATTCGCACATTCAGTTATGTTGATGATTCCTCCTAGGTCACAGTCTAGGCTTGCCCATGGATGATTAGGATCGTTGTTGATCATCGCACAAATGTCAAGTGCTCCTCTGACCGCTGCCGTACAGTCGTCACTGGAATCAATAGCAGTGGATCCGTTGATGCATTCACTGTAATTAGTTACTCCACCCATATCACAATCCAATAAAGACATAGGATGGTTACTCTCATAATTGATAAACTTACAGACATTTAGTTGCCCGTTCATTGCGACAGCACATTCATCACCCGAATTACTAGGATTACCATTATTTTGACATTCTAGGATGTTCGGAATTCCTCCTTGATCACAATCCACATTTACTAAAGGGTGGTCAGGATCATTATTAATCAGTGCACAGATATCAGTATTGGAGATGATGGCGACTAGACAATCGTCTGCGGAGTCCTGTGGGTCGCCGCTGTTAAGGCATTCGACACCATTTGTTATACCACCATTATCACAGTCTAAAGATGCCCAAGGGTGATTCGAGTCACCGTTGATCTCAATACAGATGTCAATGTTATTGGCTTCTGCGATGGCGCAGGGCGTACAATCTGGATGCGGTTCGGCTATTATGACATCACAAGTAGAGGCACATCCGAAATTGTCTGAGACGGTGACCGAATAGGTGCCTGCTGACAATCCCGTTGCGATGGGAGTGGTTTGCCCATCACTCCAAATATAGGAGTAGGGTGGCACACCATTGGTTGCAGCAGCAGCTGCACTTCCATCATTGCCATTAAAAATAGTGACATCTTGGATGAGTGTAGTGGCGCAAACAATATTTTCAACTATAAACGAGCTCATATTATCTGAATAGTCGCATTCCGCAATTGAAGAAGATGGAAAGTCAGTAGACAAGTCAAAAATTGGTGGTATGGTGCCATTATCATTAACAATTGCAAAGATGTTGGTATTATAGAGTGCTGGAATGGTATAAGTGATGGCACTACAACTATCAATATTGATCTGGGTATTTGTTGAAATAGTATAAATCTTACTTGCTGTTGCTGTAGTTGTAGGGTTCCCATCGTAAAAAGTGATAGGCATTCCTGAAGGGAGCGTGTTGTCTCCTACATTACAAATCGTTAGGCTTACCTCAATACTATCACCAGCACAGATCTGATTGGTTATAGAGAGCGTGGCATCTGCAGAGGGGAATAACGGATTAGAATATTGATTTAAAAAGTTGTTTAACACCAAGCTATCTCCTACAATCTGCTGTTGTTGTTGAATCGTTGGTATTGTCATATCATCATTAATGTTGACATTAAAGTACATGTGCTGATTCCATACAGACCGAGTAGGAACCCAAGGAACACCTGCAGACTTATAGGCACGTAATGTGTTGTCACAACTACAAAGTAATTCTGTTTCACCATCCTTATCCACATCCACAACAACCGGATACTCCCAGGCAGTTCCTGAAGTACATGGAGTAGTATACAGAACAGTTCCAGTAGCACCTTCAATAATACGAAGGGTTGATTGATCACGGTAAGCAATTTCTTTATCTCCGTCACCTTCAAAATCAAATACAGTGCTGCCTGTTCTTCCTGAAACATCGGATGTCGCTACTGACCACAATTCAATCAAACCAGTTGGAGTATACGATAGTACCCGATAAGAAGAAGCTGCACATACACCGATTTCAAGTGTTCCATTATTGTCTACATCTGCAATATTGGGCAATCCCAACCAGCCATTTGCAGCTGCTGAGAAAGTATATATTGGCACAAGAATAGCTGGCGTTTGTATGTCCCAAATCAATACATTGGCGGTGTCACTTTTGTTGTAAGTAATCACGGCATCCAAGTCGCCATCTCTATCAATATCAGCAATAGCGGTATTCCCATCACCACCAATTGTTGCCTGATTGGCTATTACTATTGAGTTGTTTACTGGGAATGCGGGATCGATATTCACAGCATAAACCTGATTGCCAGCAACGAGTTCCAGTCCTTGACAGGTCGTGCAATAACTATCTGGTAATACGTCAGCAGCAACCACCATAGATTCTAGTTTTGATGAATTCGTCTGCCCTACGTTTCCTGTAATCCCGAAGTCAAGGATTTGCTGTCCTGTCAATCCATTATAAATTTCATTATGCACATAGATTTCTGCGATTCCATCTTGGTTGAAATCCGCAATTGAAGGCGACCATCCAGCTGTTGCGGTTGCATAACCTGTAGGAACATCAGACATCCATAGTTGCTGATAAGTGGTACCATCAAACTCAAAACAAAAGATGTGTCGACTGTTAGTATTTAGTGCGTTTTGTCCGGCAATCATTATAATCTCTGCTCTTCCATTTTTATTGATGTCTGCTAATGCTACTGACTCATAGGTCCATGCCATGTGTTCTGTTGGGATGATCGCCTTAACCGCACCCGTCTGCCCATTGATGACTAATAGGTCTCTATACGGTGTAGTTGAGCTTACAAATGGCCCTTTTTTACCAATAACTTCTGGTAATCCATCTCCATCAACATCTCCAGTGATTCCTGTATTATAAGAATGCCAAACAGCACTAGTACTCCATTCAATAGTCATGTCGAAGAGTCTGTTTGTCGGTTCAAATTCGCAGTCGATTGGACATTCATTAAAATAAAAATCTTCACAGGTTGTATCCGCACAACAGTCTGGGTCATAACAATCTATCAAGCCATCTAAGTCGTCGTCTATACCGTTGTTACAGATTTCTGGAGGATTCCAATTTAATTGATTCTTGGTTGGTGGTGTGATATCTGAACCAAGTATTGTTTTTAGTGGAAAACAGATTAAAACTACAAAAATAAAACACGGGATTATGGAATTGAGTTTGTTCATTTTGGTTAGATTTTGGATTTGATATTTATATTGAATGAAGATATAATAAAAAAATTTAATTCGGGGCTGATTAGGTGGTTTTTGGGGAAGAATGTTAGGAAGATTTTCTGGAGATGTGGATGGTTATTTTACGTATTCAGTATTATTTTGATAACAAGGTCAACAATTTTACGAATATAGAATAAAGGGCAAAACGAAGTTGATAATCTAAAGGTCCTAATACAAGATGTTGGTTTAAGGCAAGGCAATAAACACAAAAACGATATAAAATTTAAGGCAAAAAAATGATTTAACTTGTTGATTTTTAGTAGTTAATTGTTTTTTTCGACTAAAATACAAGAGACAAGCAACAGGATTTGTCTTTTTTACTAGTATAAAAAATGTCAATTTCGTAGTATGATTATTTAATTGAACTCTAGTATTACCGTTGCTACAACGATATAAAAAGGTGGGTACTACTAGAATCTATTAATGACTTAATCTTTCCAGCCTTTACATTTTTATTATCCGATCACATATAATTTTTCAATTCCATGGTGTTTTACTATTGGTATTGGTTGACCTATTGCTAGTTGAATAGTTATTAAGAACAACAGCTTAAACAATTTTATTATGCACGTATTTACAATTCTAAAAGAAACAAATTGGGAAAAGACCATCAGTCTTTTGCTAGTCGGAAGCCTGGTATTGTGTTTTTCTTCAGTTTTAAAGGCACAGTTTTATGTCGAGGAATCAAAGCTTTTCAGTCCAAGTGCTTCACCAATTTTGCAAGAAGTTTACAAGGACCATCGTGGTCAAAGTATGTTAGCAAAAACAACAAGTATGAAAATCGACCCTTTTATGGGTCGCAGTACGTTTATACTTTAAACACTTTTTAAAAAGAAAAGACATAAGCATCTTTAAAGTCAATCTCATAATGTTTAATGTTTAATGAACAACGGTTGCCCACAAGCTATACATCCGATCTGACACTCCAGACGCTGTTAGCAACACCACCTGTCCCAATCCAGACTGTGCTTCAATGCCATGCTTCTTCAACACTCTGACTACCTGACGCGCCACTGCTGGAGCTGGATTTATGATCGAAGCCTTACCCGCTACCAGTTCTTCAATGACAGGTATCAGAAATGGGTAATGCGTGCAGCCTAATACAATTTGGTCGACACCTTCTTCCAGCATCGGTTGCAAGTAACTGTTGAGCAGGTTTCGGGTAGCCGCTGTGTCTATTCTGTCTTCCTCTACTGCTTCCACCAATCCATGGCCTACTTGCAAGTGTAAAGTGACATTTCCTGCATACTGTTGACTGGTTTCTTTGTACAGTCTTCCCTGGAAGGTGCCTTGCGTAGCAAGAATGCCCACATGACCTGTTTTAGTCAACTTTGCAGCGGGTTTGACTGCTGGCTCTAATCCGACAAAGGGAATGCTATAAGTACTGCGGAGATAGTCGATTGCGGCCGCCGTAGCTGTATTACAGGCAACAACAACCATTTTACAGCCCTTTTCAAGGAAGAAATCCACTACATTACTTGAGAGTTCAATGATTTCTTGGGCGGGTCTTGGTCCGTATGGACAATGCTTTGTATCGGCGTAATAGTAGAAATATTCATTCGGCAACAGTGCTGTCAAGGCTTCCAGTATGGATAGTCCACCGACGCCAGAATCAAACACTCCTATTGGCTGATTATTATAAGATTTCTTCTTCATCGGTATATGATCCCATCCCAGTTGACAATAAGATTTTTCCAGCTGGAAGTTGCATAGACTCTAGCTTTCTTCGCGCTACGGTTTTCGATAGCTCCCTTTCCTAGTAACTTACCGTTTTTAGCATTCAATACGAATAACTGTTGCCCATTAAAATGAAGGACGTATTTTTTGAATTTCGTAAGGAATGATGCGTCATAAACAAGGTCGGATTGATAGGTTTCTTTCCCACAGGTAATTGTATATTTACCATCATCAAACCAATATCCATTTTGCAAGGAAGGACGAAGGTAATTACCATCAAGTTTGTAGGCAATCCATTTTATCTGTGCTCCGGTTTTGGCATTTAGTACCATCAAACCTACGGTAAAAGGTAATACCACGATAGCGGTATTTGAAAACGGTTGGTCAAACAAAAACACAGGCGGCTGAGTTGATTTGTTGACATCGATTTTAGTTGAGCCGCTATAAAAAGGCTTTCGTGTATACACCTTTGGCACTTCTACAGTCCATTCTCCTTTCGAAGAAGTATAAGACACGCTCTCCAAGGTATATCTGTATTGCTTCAAGGATCCTGTTTCATCCTCCACTACAGCGACCTTCCAACTAATTTGTCCATATGCAGAAAGTCCGATTAAACAACAAATAAATAGTAAAATAGCTTTCATTAATTTTTCTCGTTTGCTTTGAGCAGCCCCAACATCAACCAGTCTGCTAGTGCTTGTCGATTGCCTTCAATGGTAATACGTGCTTGATCCGCTCGATTCTGAATATTTCCTAGCTCTACATAAACTGCAGCGGGTTTAGTTTCGCGTAACATAAACAAGTCCCGACCAGAAACCGTACCACTATAATTTCCATTTTTCCTGTGGATTTTGTATTGTTGCCCCATCACGCCATGTAGCGTTTGCGCAAGTCTTTTACCTGATTTACTTTCGGGGAAGTGGTAGAAGAATAAATCAACCCGTTGACGAACACTACGAGAATCCACATGGATCACAATAGTTGTCTGGCTCTTAGTTCCTGCTCGCTTGTGTTTCTCGTACAATTTATTGATGGCGGTGGCGCGCTGAAGCAGTTTAGCTTTAGCATTGGCAGCAATCTTGTCATCCTTCCAACAGCGTTCATCGGTATCACATTTAAGGATATTACCAGACCGAATACCATCATCTGGGTCGCGAGTAATCACATAAACAGTAGCACCGCGCTTCAATAGATTTCTAGCTAGGCGGAGTGACACATCATAAGCATATTCATCTTCACAAAGTGATTGACCTGTTTTCGACTTGCCAATTGCGCCTGGATCACGACCTCCGTGTCCTCCAACAATGTAATACACTTTCCCTTTTAGTTTATTATCGACCAATGGTACTTTCTCATACTTTTTACCAAATATTGGAAAAATCCGTTTCGTTAAATCTGCGTCAATATTTTTTGTAGGTGGTTCTGGCTCTTCAGAAGGTTTTGTAGCTGCCGTTACTGGTTTACCGGGTGTTGCAGTAACAGTAACCTCCTTAGGATCTACTTTGGGCTTGGTTGGCGTTGCCACTTGTGATTTACAGCCTAATTCATGGTGAGGCACCCATAACACTTTAGTATCCTGATACGTTTTTGCACGAAGTTTTGCAAGCACCATCTGTTCATTGTATTTCTGTATCCGCTTGGCTTTTTCCATGTTGTTATCACCAATAGTACTACGAATTGACTTGCTATTGTAGGTATAGGCGTAAATCGGCAAATGATACATCCTATTAGATTTCAACGGAGCATTCGCTTTCATCTCGTTGATTTTGTAGAAGTGATCTACGTTACAACGTTGTTTCTCGATACCATACCATCTCAATAGCGAGTAAACGCCATCTCCAGGCCTAGCCACCGCCTGAACATAGACAGGTTTTTGAGCCATCAAGGTACTTGCAACAAGCAACAGTATCACAGTAAGCTTTATGCTTTTAGACATTTATCCTGGTTTTGTGGCAAAGATAATATAATCAATGGTTTGAAAGGTGCAATCCTTATGCCAGTGCAAGGGTTACCAACATTTTATTAACATTTTTTGTTGTGTTTTTAACATAACTGGTTGGTGTGGTAAGTCTGAATACTCGAAAGTATGGTGTGGCTAACTACTGGATTATTGAAATAGGAAGTTTGAGCGCTGAAAGTGTGGCATCTGTCAGTATTCTCGGGGCTCATTCCTAGGAACTAAAAGGACAACCCTTAAAAAATTAGTTCCGGCCTAGCGGCCTGGACAGTGCGGCGAAGCCGCAGTACGAAATGAAATGGAGTACCGAGCAGACATGCGAGCTGGGAAGGGCGCGCCGACTGTGCATGATAATAAGCAGGCAGAGGCCCCAAAACAATCAAATAACAGTAATATCTTCACAATCTAGTCTTTTGGGGCATTAAAAAACTTAAACGATGCGCCTGCTTCCTCAGCAAAGAAGCTGTGGTTTTGGTAGACGAGTCCAATGACATTTTCCCCAATAGGATTATCTTTCCAAATCCATTCTTTACTGTAGTTGAGCACCTTTTTTGTTTTTTGGCCATTTGCATTGATAAATTCTACAGTGATAGCGTATTCTTTGTTAAAGTTAGCGGATCGTTTATGGTCTAGAACCTTAGCATGAACAACTTTTCCGTGCTCAAAACACAATTTTCTAATAGCAATCCCTTTAGTATAGGAGAACCTTATGTAAAATCCGAGGGCAACCACTGCTCCAATTGCGAGAAATGGAGGTAATGACCGAGTCTTTATCAAAGCAATGATTAGGAAGATGATTCCTAAGATAATTAGTAATGCACTAAACAACTTCATAGTTTGAAAGCCTTCATGAAATGATAAACTAAAGTCATCTAGTTGTCTCGGGAAGTTTTTGTGTATATAACTGCTAAGCATTCTATTCTTTATTTTGGAATAAATATAGTTAAATTTTAATGTAAAAGTACTTTAGAAACAATAGGACAAAGGATTTCAGAACAAATCTCCGATTACAAGATCTTATACCTGAGTTAAACTAAACTAAATGAGAAATGAACTTTCCACCCTATTATTTTGTAATTTTGTTGTACTAATTTTTAAAGCAATGAGTAAACACGGAAAAGTATTGGTGGCCATGAGTGGTGGGATTGACAGTACAGTGACCGCACTGATGCTACATGAGGAAGGGTATGAAGTCATCGGAATCACCATGAAAACCTGGGATTATGCGAATTCTGGTGGTGGTAAAAAGGAAACGGGCTGTTGTAGTCTCGATTCGATCAATGACGCCCGTGCTGTGGCCGTTGATCAAGGATTTCATCACTTTATAGTTGATATTCGTGAAGAGTTTGGCAATTATGTCATTGACAATTTTGTTGATGAATATATGGCTGGCCGTACACCAAATCCTTGTGTATTGTGCAATACGCATATCAAATGGGATGCCTTACTGAGACGAGCAGACACGCTGGATTGTGAGTTTATTGCAACCGGACATTATGCGCAAATCAGTGAGCTGAATGGCAGAAAATATATCAGTAAAGCAGTAGATCGCAATAAGGATCAGTCTTATGTGTTGTGGGGATTGAGCCCAGAATGCCTGGAGAGAAGTCGCTTTCCACTTGCTAAACTCAAAAAGCCGGAGGTGCGACAAATGGCTTATGACCGAGGATACACTGATCTTGCTAAGAAAGGCGACAGCTACGAGATTTGCTTCGTCCCTGACAATGATTATCGTGGATTCCTGAAGCGGAATGTGGAAGGACTGGAGGCTAAAGTTGATGGTGGGACATTTGTTGATACCAAGGGCAATAAGTTGGGTACACACAAGGGTTATCCGTTTTATACTGTTGGGCAGCGCAAAGGCTTAGGCATAGCATTTGGTGAACCGATGTTTGTTACTGAGATCATTCCAGAATCCAATACCATTGTGCTTGGAAGGTCGGACGATCTGGTTCGTAATGCAATGTTTGTCGGACAGCTTAACTGTATGAAGTATGAGTCGTTTCCAGATGGACTAGAGGCGACGACTCAAATTCGATATGGTGATCCAGGATCTTTGGCTAAAATACATACAAAGGGTGATGCGCTTGAAGTTGAGTTTTATTCAAATGTAAAAGGTGTTGCTCCTGGGCAGTCTGCGGTATTCTATGAAGGAGATGATGTAGTAGGAGGCGGAATCATTCAACGCTATCCTAATACACTAATAAATACTGGTGATGCGACAAATTTAAATAGAAATTAATCTCATCTGGCACTAGAATTGGGCATTGTTTTTGTAAATTTGACTTTTACATGCTATTCAAATAATTTTTTGAACAAAATTCTGTTATAGTAGTATACTATTATTAGAAATTAGCGCTACAAATCATGAAATTTTTACAATACCTCCTAATCGTACTTGTTGCAGGATATTTTGTATCCAGTTTTTCTTCGTGTACACCTGACGATCCTGAAATGATCGAATTGGGTGTCAACTACTATCCTCTGGAAGTAGGCAAGTATCGAGTTTTTAAAGTAGATTCTATTATTTATGATAACGTAGGTAATGTAATTGTACGGGATACAAATTCCTTTTATCTCAAAGAAGAACTTACGGATACTTTACGTGACAATCAAGGCAATCTGGTCTATACACTAGAACGTTTCGAAAGATCAGACCCTACGGGCCAGTGGCGTGTAAAGGATGTCTACGGTGTCACAATGGTTGACTTCCAATTGCATACTATTGAGGAAAACCTACGATTTATCAAACTTACTTTCCCAATTAGCGTTGACGGTTCCCCTTGGAATGGAAACACCTTTATTGACGAATTTACCAAAGTAGAAATTGCTGGTGAAAGCATTGAAATATTTAAAGGTTGGCTGTATGAGTACGGAGAAGTCGATGTACCATTGGAAATCCAAGGACTTTCCTTTGATTCTACCTTAACTGTTGTACAAGCCAATGAGGACAATCTAATCGAATTCCGTTATTCCACAGAAACTTATGCTAGAGGAGTTGGACTTATCAAAAAAGACATGTCTATCCTCAACACCCAATTGCTGAACAGTGCTGATACGTGGGCGAACAAAGCAGAACAAGGGTTTATTCTAAAGCAAGAGATCATAGAATACAATTAATAATGATTAATGGTTAGTGATTAATGATTAATTATTTACGTGAAGACACGATTTTATAATGATTAATGATTAATTATTTACGTGAAGACGCGATTTAATAATGATTAATGGTTAGTGATTAATGATTAATTATTTACGTGAAGACACGATTTAATAATGGTTAATCATTGAACATTAATAATTAAAAAAGTGCTTGATAGTATATTACTTCAAGCACTTTTATTTATTTGGTAGTGGTCTAATTTATCAGAATCTATCTGAAGTATTTGACCGTGTTTGTTTGTTCAATTTCAATGTTAATCTACTAAGTGATCAGCGATTTCCAATTCGGAGTTTTTAGGATCTGGGCCATACTGGTTTGATCCTACATCACCTGGTTGAGCAGCAAGATAGATATTGTAGAATGGGATAAGGCAGAACCATCCACTCTTGTTGATGTCATGCATTCTTCTAATCCATACACCAATCGTAGGCACTAGTACTGCTAAGCTGTAAATCGTGCTAAGCAATGGGAATCTTATCATCCCAGCAATAATGCCAATAACAACAGCAATACCAAAGTTAATTAAGATAAAATACCAAAATTCACTTCTTCGTGCTCTTCCGGTAAAAACTGCATACTTTTTTAAGACATCTAAATACCAATTCATACGTTTTGATTTTAATGTGTAATAAAACTAATTTAAGTACATAATTAAATTTGATCTGAAATCAGATCTCTTGCATTCAATTAGGCTTAGGTCTGCAAAATAGTATTTTTTTTGTTATTCAGCAACCACTAAATCGCCCGACTCTGCCCATTTGCCATATAACTCTTGGAATTTCTTATCAATACTTCTACGCTTTACTTTCATAGTGGGCGTTAGCATTTCATTTTCTACATCCCAAACTTCTTTCAAAATTACACATTTACAAATTTTTTCATGTTTTTCGCATGTGTTATTTACCTCCTTTAATGTTTCGTTGATACTTTGTGTCACTTCTGCCTGATCCAATGCTCTGGCTGCCTCGGAAAGAACTACTAGTGCGATTGGTTGATGAAGATTAGAGCCTGTAACACAAACCTGTTCGATATGGGTATTGATGGAAATTTTAGCTTCAATCGGTTCAGGAGCAATGTATTTTCCTTTTGCGGTTTTAAACAATGCTTTTACCCTTCCGGTAATGTATAAAAATTTGTCTTTATCAACGTGCCCGGCATCACCTGTACATAAGTATCCATCTCTGAATGCTGCCTTTGTCAATTCTGGTTCTTTAAAATAACCTTTCATTGTTGCTTTGGATTTCACCAAAATCTCACCATCTGGCTCAATTTTTACATCGACTCCCGGGAAGGGTTGTCCTTGAGATCCTTTTCTAGCTGTTCCTTTAACAGTGTAATGCGAGTAAGCACAGTTTTCTGTCATCCCGTATACTTCTTGTAGGGAGACGTCTAACTTACCCCACCAGTCTAATAGCGCAGGAGGTGTTGGAGCGGCGCCAGTCAGAAATGCGTGCGCCTTTTGTAGTCCTAATCCAGTTTTTATTTTCTTCTTGATAATTCCTGAGAGGATGGGTATTTTCAGTAATGTATTGAGTTTCTTTTGTGGCATTTTCTGAAGAATAGCCATTTGAAATTTTGTCCAGATCCTAGGAACGCCAAAGAAAACAGTAGGTTGCGCAGCACTGAGATTTTTGACAAAAGTATCCAGTGATTCTGCAAAGTAAATCGTTCCACCGTTATACAGCGTACCCATTTCAGTTAACATCCGCTCTGCGATATGCGACATGGGAAGATAAGAGAACATGCGTGCATTAGTCCCCCCCAAATCGAGTTGTGTTAAGGCATTCGTTACTGCAAAAATCAAGGATTCAAAATCATGTACAACACCTTTAGGTCTTCCTGTTGTACCGGAAGTATAGATGATGGTCATGACTTTTGATTGATCCACATCAGGTTCACCAGCAATCGGTTCATGTTCTTTGATGAGATCAGACCATTGCGTAAACCCCTTAGGCCCATAGTTAGGAAAAGAAATACATTCTACATGCTCAGGCACGCCATCTTTCATTCCATCCCAGTTATCCAATTTACCGACAAACAGTAAGCTGGCTTCACTATGCTGGAGGACATAATTAAGATTCATGTCTTTTACATTTGGATACACTGGTACTGAAATATGACCAGCCATCATAATTGCCAGATCACACATTACCCAGTACGCACAGTTTTTAGAAACAAGGCCAATCTTTGATTCTGCAGGCAGTTTTTTTGCTTTTAATGCTGCAGCCATTCGTCGTGCCTCATCGGCAGCTTCCTTGTAAGTCCAAGAAATTGATTTCCCATCAATTGGTTGATGTAAAAATAATTTATTGGGTTGTTCTTTTTCCCATTTGTATAGTGTCTCAAGTGGTGATTTCATCCTAAATCTTTTTGTTATTCATTGTTAGATATTGCAATATAACAAAAATGAATCAAGCGAGGAAATATGTTTTTAATGATTAATGGTTAAACACTAACCATTAATCATTATTATCCTACGCGTAAATAATTAATCATTAAACACTAACCATTAATCATTATTATTCTACGCGTAAATAATTAATCATTAAACACTAACCATTAATCATTATTATTCTATGCGTCAATAATTAATCATTAAACACTAACCATTAATCATTAATCATTATTATTCTACGCGTAAATAATTAATTATTAATCACTAATCATTAATCACTAGTTAATAACCTGTAACTAGGAGATTTTGAGCACCTTTCATACCACATTTCTGATATTTGTGGTAGGCGGCAGCAGCACGATTCTGGATACCTTCACCGCTTTCATTATTGATCCAGCCTTGGATAGCTGCGTCGAGTGTATACGCTTCTGGAGCCATGAGACCTGTTGTCCAAAGGATAGGGTTGACGTCCATGCAATTCATAATCTCCTTGAAATAACGCTTTGTAATGCACCCGAGCAGAATAACATCACGCTTTTCACAATTGGCAGGTAAGACACAGCCGAAAGGATAGATGAAATCCATAAGACCGTTGTGCCCGATATAGGCAATAAGGTCTGAGGATCCGCCAATTGGAAGCTCCACACCGTTGACGGCAATTGTATCTCGCTGATAGCCACCACTCGAGAAAATAAAATTGAGTGTAGTCATCTGAATGTTAGCCCCATCGTATGCATCTGCCACTAAGTAAACGTCCTCTTTTTGATGTTTAAATACAATCCGCTCTAACACTTTATATGGAAGAGTTTCAGTGTTTTTTTCTGTTTTAATTAGGTCCCAGTTCGGACTTTGTTTGAGGTACGTGCGAACCCCATATCTTGCTCCCCAATAGAGATTATTGTTAGGATCCTGGCCATTACCGATCGACTTGGGTACCGGCACTATCCCCTGATTTACATTGTCGCAAAGCGCCACCATTACATGAATGATACGTGGCTTGGCAAAAAGGGAAACTGACAATCCAATGCATATTAATAGTAGTAGTATGATTTTCTTCATTGCTTGTTTTTATATCTAAATTCATGCCTTAATCCCATACCGTATTAGGACATGGAAAGGAAGGTTTTCTCATTATAAAACATAACTATATGGTTTTTAGTTTCCAGTGGTAAGTTAAATGCGGCACCTAATATGTTAAATCTTGTTAAGATTATGTTCATCTAGGGCGTTAAGGATTGGGTTTGGGCGGTTAACGGTTAGCCAACACCCAATACCTACCTAACAGCCAATGCCTAACTAAAAAACCCTTGACAGCATCACTATCAAGGGTATTTTATCTTTTCTGGCAATAAGCATTACCGTATCTATCCTTAAATAGGTTTAGATAGATCAAAGGCAGCACTAAAGCGTTTTTTCGATCCTCTCATAATGGTATAAGTCAGGAGGTTACCAGCCTCGTTCATACTGAGCACCCATTTGTTGTTTTTGGCAGGTGGAATCAATTTAGCCGTCGCAGCATCAGCAGGAAAGGTCTGAGAGGTTGCAGAGCCACCAGTGCTTTTACCGCCGAAGTTTGTAATTTTAGCTGGTTTTCCATTATCACCAGTAATATGTAATTTAAAACTTAGATCGTCGTTGTTTTTCGTTAGTTTCCATTTTTGGGAGGTATCTTCCCCTTGAATGAAATGAAAGCTGACTTCCTTGTCATTGCAGTATTCTAGTACTAGATTTAAATTTTTTCCTTTAAAAAACTCTGGGTTGTAGGACTCGATAAGTTTCCCTTCATAAGTCTTCCCACAAGATGCCTTGAATTTATTAAAGAACTGACCATTGGCAGTCAATGGTTTTGCTGCAGGTTTGGGGGCTACTTTAGTAACTGTTTCTGGTGTAGTTGTAGTATTAGTTTGTGAAGAATCACTAGCACAACTAAAGAAGATTAATAGGGTAATGGCTACTGCCACTTGAATAATGGTTTTCATATAAATTATTTAAAACATTTCGTGTAATTGCATGCTGTGATCAAATATAAAAATGTGTACAATCAACCAGATCATTGAAAACACTCTCGCTGGCCACACTAATATTGGATGTCGCTTTACGAGGTAGTAACCAGCAACTAACATAAGTGGATCAGCAATTAACCGATTGGCCCAAAACTCTACTCCTTGAAACCAGTATTTAACCGCTTCTCCAGCTAGGCCAGTTTCGAGGTAATGTTCTAGTGTTTCCCAAGCGAAAGCTAGTAAAAGAACACCTACAAGGTCGAAGTATTTTGTACTGATTAGTTGAGTCGAGGATCCTAGTTGATCTTGGAATATCTTAAAATTTTGCTTCGCGACTAGTGCGCCAATAGAAAGCCCTGACAATAGATGTTCGATCGACCAAACATCAAAAATAGCATCTGTCTTCCAACCCCATAATATTTCCATCGGGCAAAGCTACAAAGATAATTTAGAAGAACAATTAAACCGTTACAAAAATACAATGATATGAAGATTACATCGTTGGATTATCGACTTCAGTGCAAGATTTTTCAATGTCTTTCTTGTATTTACAAGTCTTTATCAATGTATTATTTTGATCATAGTAGCGCCATTTGCCACAGCGCATTCCATTTTTCATTTTACCAGTAGCGGTTCCATCTTCCAACTTAAAGGTTTGCTTGCCTTTCTTTGATTTGAGCTCTTTGATGAATTTTTTATCGGCTTCATATCGGTCCATAACAAAAGCACTCTGATCTTCAGGTAGGAACATACTTCTAGTACAAATACCAGATCCGAAATTTCCGTTTTCTAGTTTTCTACCCCAGATATACCATTTAGAACCTTCAGTAATTCCTAGTCCACACATAGCACCATCGAGAGCCGTCTCAATGATCACAGTACTTTGTTTAGTTTTTATTTGATCGGTAACCTGGAATGTCACTACGCGTGACCAGTTGTCTTTATCCTCAACAACATTAATAGCTATACCTTCGAAAATCACACCGGCCCCGATATAATCTTCATACGTAATCGCTCCTGGTGGGCGACAGCTGCAAGCTATCAACGACACCGTCAAACAAGTAAATAGTATGGTATTGAATACAAGAAGGGGTAATTTAGTCTTATTCATAAGAGAATTTATAGTTTAAAAGCCAATAAGTTAGGCAAGTTACGAGTATCCAATTAATTTTTATACAATTATCAGTAGATTTGAGATAAATTATTATCCTATCATGAAATACTTGCCACTTATCTTCTTATTCCTTATCGGTTGCACACCTAAAGCAGGACAACAGTTGACTGATAATGCCATACAAGTATCTTACCGGACACCAGATCTAAAACCTGATCGTTATAATGTCGCGTTTTTAATCATGGATGGAGTGTACAACACAGAACTGACCGCACCTTACGATATTTTTCAGCACACTATTTTCCGAAAAGGTGTTAAACAGATGAACACCTTCCTAGTTGCCAACACCCGCCAGCCGATTACCAGCTTTGAGGGCATTCGCATTTTGCCTGATTACGATTATCTCAGAGACAAATTACCTAGGATTGACATTTTAGTGGTGCCTAGTGCTGAAGGACATCTGGACAAAGATCTTGAGGACACAAAGATGCTAGATTTTGCGCGAAAAACAGCTGCCACAGCACAGTATGTCACTTCACATTGCGATGGGTCGTTTGTCTTGGCTAAAGCGGGAATTCTGAACGGTATAGAGTCGACCACATTTCCAGGAGATATTGAGGACTACCGTAAGATGTTTCCAGAGCTAAAAATTCACGAAGATGTGCTATTTGTCCATGATGGCAAGTTTATCACCTCTGCAGGTGGTGCAAAGTCATTTGAAGCCTCCTTGTACTTATGTGAGATGCTTTATGGAAAAGACAAGGCGGATCAACTGGCAAAGGGGATGGTGATTGATTGGGATTTGAGAAAGGTGAAGCATAAGGTAATTAACGCTTCGCTAAGGAATAAAGAACGCTTCGATAATTAACAATGAAGAATATGAATTCAATATTATCAGAAAATGAAAAAAGATGAGACTAGAATAAATCAACTTGTTTATACCATTCGCTTTGTTGTCATCGGTTTATATATATTTAAATTTCTCGAAAACCATTTGGAATTCTTTCATTTAATCACAAATATTTCGAATCAAATTCCTAAAATTATAGGTCTTGTTTTTAGTACGTTTCTATTTGTGTGGTTTATATACTATAACTTAACCCATGCTTTACTGGAAACGAAAAGTAATTACATGAAGTCAAAGTTCACTAGACCTTTTATTCTTTTATTTCTTTTATACAGCTTTATTTTAGTAGCCTTTCAGTCAAAGCAAGTATATGAAAGCTTGTTTTATTATTTTTTTAGTTTAAAAACGCTTGTAGAAATTATTTATTTTATTGGATTAGTTGCTATTATATGGAGGGAGTTAGTTTATTTGAAGCGGATCCCAACTGCTAATAATAATTGAACAATTAGGTCTAAACAATAGATACTCAATTTCACTATTTTCTTCAATAATAGAATCTTAATTAAATAATTTGCCCACTTTCTTAAAAAATAGAATATTGTTCTTTGCCTAAGAAACACTAGCATTATTCAACAATTAAATATAAACTGATTAGAAATTCTAAAATAAAATTCGAAATTTCTTATCTTTATTTACTTTCTATCGTATACAAGGACGATGTTCATCTTTAATAACAAAAAATTTAGAACCAACATGAGAATTTTTCAGCTTCTTATATTATGCATTTTATCGACCTCTTTTTTATTTGGTCAAACTTGCGTAAATAACCCATCTGTTCAAACTGGAGATCTTAATCCAGCACCACTTTATCCCGGCGCACCTGCTCAAGCTTCTTTTACTTTCTTTGAAAATCTACAGGATTATTCAGGATTTGCTACGGACCCGATCACAATGACACTCTGCATGCTTAATGTTGCTCCTGCAAACGGTCCTAGTTCAGTATCTGGTTCAGCATCAACTTGGTTTAACTGGCTTTATGATCCAGGTAGCAATTGTCTTCAAGGAACGCAAAACCAAACTATTTTCGGAGGAACAGGTGGTGCGATAGTTGTAGATCTTACCATAACTAATCCAATAACATGTGGTGCTTCCAATCAAATGGGCTTCAATGTCAATCTTCAGGTAGCAGCTTGTATGACTGGCGTCAATGAGCAATCAGATGACACGGAATCAGTGTATACTTGCTACGATCCAAACGGTGGTACTTCTTCACTGGAAGATTTGGAGCAGATGAGCCTAGACATCTCCCTATTCCCGAACCCTGCGGCTAAACAAGTTACATTAAGTATCAACAGTGATCTGCCTTCTCAGAATGCAGACATATTGATTACTGATCTATTAGGTAGAACGCTAAAAACGCTTAAAAACAAGGCGATCAACCAAGGAGAAAACAGTTATAGGCTAAATATCAAAAACTTAGCAAACGGTACTTATTTCGTTACTGTTGCTGGCGAAGATGGTAGTAGAGCTTCCGTAAAGCTGATCAAGGCTGTTGATTAATCGTTTAATCTAAAAAAATACTCAAGGGCTGTCAGAATATCTGACAGTCCTTTTTTTGTTTAGCTAGTTAGTGTTTGAACGAAAACTCCCCTTTTCATAGGAAGTGATAAATTAGTCAACAAAAGTCCAAGCTAAATTGAT
>ENA-ORXR01001892-ORXR01001892.1-marine-metagenome-genome-assembly--contig:-NODE-1892-length-21120-cov-3.233047_pt1 | contig 21120 bp, 18 predicted proteins | sample MGYA00237866_ERZ511479 | MGnify/ENA metagenome assembly ERZ511479 | reverse complement strand
ATGAAGCCTGATGAGGGCGACGGCATTGTTGATGTGCGCGTCGTGAGCGAAGATGATGATGTTCTGCTGACAACGGCTTTAGGTAAATCCATCCGCTTTAAAGTCACCGATGTGCGCCGTTTTGTGGGCCGTACATCATCTGGTGTTCGCGGCATAAAACTGGCTGAGGGCGATGAAGTTATTTCAATGGCCATTTTGCGTCATGTGGATATCGAAACGGACGAGGCGCGCGCCTATATGAAACACGCCAATGCCATGCGCCGCGCGCTCGGGGACGACGCTGAGGATGAAAGCGATGACGATATCGAAGTCGAAACATCTCTCGACGAGAAGCGTCTCGGCTTCTTGCAGGCCAATGAGCAATTCCTGCTGACCATTGCTGAAGATGGTATGGGTAAGCGCAGCAGCTCCTATGATTATCGCTGTATGAATCGCGGCGGGCAGGGCGTTACGGCGCAAAATCTCTCGCGCAAAGATGGCGAAGATGCCAAGCTTGTACGTAGTTTCTCCATCGAAGAAGATAATGAGATTATGATGGTCACCGATGGTGGCCAGCTGATCCGCTGCCCCATCCGCAATATCCGCGTTGTCTCCCGTAGCTCGCTCGGCGTGCGCGTGATTACTGTCAAAGACGGCGAACGCGTCGTGTCCGTAGAGCGCATTGAAGACAGCGAGGAAGAGGGCGGAGACGGTACTGATGAAGCTGAAAGCCCGGACGAGGTTGCAAAACCGGAAAGTTAAATATGGCTCAAATATCTACATTTCTTTTCGTACGCCGTCTTCGAGCGGATGTGTCATCCCATATTCAACATTATTCCAAAGGGCGACGTAAACGTTCAGGACGGGGCCTGTCTTTCTGGTTTTTGCCTGGCGGCGCATCGATTACGCGATCGCCCATGGATGATCGCGAATTGCCTTTTATCCTGAAGGCGCAAAGTAATGACTTTCAGGACTTAACTGTACAGGGCCGGATATTATGGCGCGTATCGGATGCTGAGAAATTATCAGAGCGCATTGACCTTACACTAAACCTCAAAACGGGTGGCTATACGGCGGGGCCACTTGAGCAAATCAACAATGTTTTGGTCGCGTTAACGCAGCAATTTACGGCGCAATATTTACTTCAAAATGATGTAAGAAGCCTGCTTAAGGGCGGGCCGCGTCCGCTGCAAACGCAGGTCATTGCGGATCTGAAAAAGGACCATACTTTAGAAGAAATGGGGCTTGAGCTAATCAATCTGACGCTCGCTAGCCTCGTCCCGACAAGCGAACTTGAGCGCGCCTTGCAAACGCCAACATTTGAAGCGTTGCAGCAAAAGGCGGATGAGGCGACATTTGAGCGCCGCGCAATGGCTGTTGAAAAAGAGCGGGCTATCGCGGAAAATCAGCTGCAAAATGAGATTGAACTGGCCGCGCGCAAGAAAAGCTTGATCGAGAAAGAAGATGAAAACGCCCGCATTCGGGCAGTTGCGCAGGCGGAAACAAACCAAATTTCAGCGGAAGCCAAAGCCGAGAGTATTCGCGCTATCGATCAAGCCCGCGTAGATATGGAAAAAGCCCGTATGGGTGTTTTCCAAGGTCTCGATCCGTCCATTGTTTTAGCGCTCGCTGCCCAAGAATTTGCAGGTAAATTAAGTAAGATTGACAGCATCAATATCTCTCCGGATATGCTGACCAATTTATTTGATCAACTCAAAGGCATCTCCGCGCCTGCTGCCCCCGCTAAAACCGTAGCTGTGAAACCCAAAACGCCCAAGCGAGCACCGCGCTCCACAGGGCGGTGAGTAGCCTTCCGCCCCGCGTGGTGATTGTCACGCGCCGTACAGAGTTGCAGTGGCTGATGGCAAAACATGCCACACGCGGACAGGTCGAATTTTATCTCGGCACGCGCGGGCAAACCATCGACTCAGTCGAGGCGCGTCACGACTTACAAATGAGCGCGCTAGCCCGTCTGCGCGCGCTGATTCCAGATAGCTGGAGCCGCGTAGATGTTGAGCGCGCTTCGCTGGACCGATTTAATTTTGCGCCCAATGATGTTGTCGTCGCCATCGGCCAAGACGGGCTGGTGGCTAATCTCGCGAAATATTTAACCGGGCAGGCGGTGATGGGGGTCTCGCCGGATCCCGAGAGCTATGAAGGCGTTCTGACGCCCTTATCGGTCGGGCAGGCTGGGCGGCTGTTTCACGCCGTTGCGCAGGAGAGTGCGGCCTATGAGAAACGCACAATGGTCTCGGCTCATCTTGATGACGGCCAAAAATTATTGGCGCTCAATGAGATATTTATCGGTCATAAAACCCATCAATCTGCTCGCTATATTCTAAGCCACGGCGAGACAGAGGAGTTTCAGTCTTCATCGGGAGTCATTGTGGCAACGGGGACAGGATTTACGGGATGGGCCAAGTCAATATTAACCACAACGAAACGCAATATACAATGCGGGCCTGAAGACCGCGCCGCGCATTTCTTCTCTCGCGAGCCATGGCCTAGCAAACAAAGCGGCGCGAGCTTAAGTCACGGCCAGATATCAACCCGAAACGCTTTATCCATTACGTCCAGAATGAATGAAGGCGGGGTCATATTTGCCGATGGCATAGAGCAGGATTTTCTGCGTTTTGACTGGGGCGCAAGAGCCAGTATTACGCTAGCGAAGCAAACACTAAGTTTAGTTAAGGCTTAGGCGGCTGCGCCTTGATGTGAATGGGTTAAAGAAAGTTATAAATATTATTCAAGTCTGCACCAATCCAAAAACTAACGACGTATCATTTCTAGCACTATTGCACGGAAAGCCTGCCGGGAGGGTGGGCTATATAGCTAAAGGCTTGATTTATGTCTCAATTCTCTCTTTTGAAAACTTTAACTCTTGGAACGGCGCTCGGCGCTGGCGGATTCTTAATGGCCGTTACGGCGCATGCAGACGGCACCGCCGAATGTAATGCCGGAGCGAGTGATCCAACAGCTCTGGAATGCGGCGTAGATGCAACGGCCACAGGTCCTGACGCGACAGCAGTGGGGACGGAAGCCACAGCGACAGGCCCGTCGACAACAGCAGTAGGCGGCGAGTCAACAGCGACAGGCGCCGGTGCAACGGCTATTGGCTGGCGCGCAGAAGCCTTGGCTGAACGTGCTCAAGCCTTTGGTCATCTGGCCAGCGCAACCGGTATACGGTCACTTGCTGTCGGCGAGGCGGCTTCCGCTACGGGCCTTGAGTCTGTGGCGATGGGCAACTTGGCCAGCGCTGATGGCGTCGATGCGCTTGCCATCGGCACTGAGGCGACAGCCAGCGGTAACTCGACGACTGTTGTTGGCGGTGAAGCTCAAGCGATGGGGCCGGGCGCAACAGCAATTGGCTGGCGCTCCGAAGCGACAGCCGAGCGCGCACAAGCTTTCGGTCATTTGGCCAGCGCGACAGGCGTGCGGTCCTTGGCTGTTGGTGAAGCCGCCTCTGCTTCAGGTTTAGAGTCTATCGCGCAGGGTAATCTTGCCTCCGCAGTTGGTGTTGACGCCGTCGCGATTGGCACGGAAGCCAATGCTAATGGTAATTCAACCGTTGCCGTTGGCGGTGAAGCCGTCGCCGACGGAATTGCAGCGACATCATTTGGTTGGCGTTCAAATGCCAGCGCTGAGCGCGCCCATGCTTTTGGTCATCTCGCTAATGCTTCCGGCGTGCGGTCATTGGCTGTTGGCGAGGCCGCAAATGCAATGGGACTGGAGTCAATCGCACAGGGCAACCAATCTTCTGCAACGGGTAATGATGCAATCGCAATCGGTACAATGACAACGGCGAATGGAAATTCGACGACTGTTGTTGGCGGCGAAGCCATTGCAGATGGCACAGCGGCGACAGCCTTTGGCTGGCAGGCCCAAGCGACAGCAGAGCGTGCCCACGCTTTTGGTCACCTTGCAAATGCCTCAGGTGTGCGGTCACTCGCCATCGGTGAGGCGGCAAATGCCTCTGGCGCGGGCTCAGTCGCAGTCGGTAACCTTGCAAATGCTTCCGGCGTAGACTCCATCGCAATTGGTAACGGCGCAACAGCAACGCAGGATAACCAAATTGCAATTGGCGGTGATAATGCAGCCTATCGTTTTCAGGGCATCAACTCGCAGGCTGCTACGGACTCCCAGTCCGGCGAAATCGGCGTTGTGACTACAGACCGTAATGGTAATTTAGCAACGGATTACTCTCTCTCCGGCGCGCTACAGGCCAATCAAGGTCTAATCGGCCAGAACACGCAAGGCATTCTGGATAATCGCGGCGGTATTGCGGCGGCGATTGCTCTGGATACAGCTTATGTCCCGGTTGGACGTAAATTTGCGATCTCCGGCGGCTACGGTTTCTATGATAGCGAAGGCGCTGTCGCTGGCTCGGCTGCGGTGCGCGTAAGCGAGAACTGGCAGCTCAATGTTGGCGTGACCACAGGTGTCGACAATGGCGATACGGGTGGCCGTGCCGGGTTCAAAGCCAGCTGGTAGTTTTATGATCAACTTACCAAATATGGGTCGCCTTTGGGCGGCCCTCTGCCTCACTTTTTTTATGACTTGTTCCGCTCTGCCTGCGCAGGCACAGCGCGCGCCGGATGAAAATACATCTGCCCGACTTGTCTGGTCGACAATGGTCGCGCTTGATAATGCAAACCGCACGGGTAATTATACCGTGCTGCGCGAATTGGGTAGCCCAAGCTTTCAATCCCGAAATTCACAACTCGTGCTGTCCAGCGTCTTTGCCGATCTGCGCGACAATCGCGTCGATGTGGGCCGGGCGATTATGACCAAGCCGACTTATTATCTGCCGCCAACTCTCAAGCCCGAGGGTGAGCTTAGATTGCGCGGCGCATTTGAATATCGCCCAAAATCTTTGCGCTTTGATTTAATCTATAAAAATTTGAATGGCGGGTGGAGGCTTCACGCCATATCCGTTGCGCAAATGGACTTTGACGCCCCGCGCTAGGAAGTCCTCTCTCGTAGGGTTTTACTGGAAATCATAGCGGGCCGCGTTATAAGCGCGGCATGACACAACGTATTGCATTATATCCCGGTACATTTGATCCGCTGACTAATGGTCACGCCGACATTCTTCAGCGCGCGCGAAAGCTGTGTGACAAACTGGTGATTGGCGTCGCTATTAACCGCGAGAAGGGGCCTTTATTTGCGCTTTCGGAACGCGTTGAAATGGTTCAGATTGCCATCTCCCAAATGGAGGGCAAAGCAAAGGTCGAAGTTGTCCCATTTGAGGGTCTGTTGATGCATTTTGCGCAGGAGGTCGGCGCGCAAATGATCGTGCGCGGATTGCGGGCGGTCTCTGATTTCGAATATGAATTCCAGATGGCCTGTATGAATGACAAGCTTGACCCCACAATCGAAACAGTGTTCCTGATGGCTGACCCGCAGCATCAGGCGATTGCCTCGCGGTTGGTTAAGCAAATCGCCCGCCTTGGCGGCGATATTTCACAATTTGTTCCGCCAGAGGTGGAGTCCAGACTGAAAGACAAATATACATGATTTCACGTATCGCTATCTGCGCCGTCATGGGCGCCGCTTTGTTTTCTTCCGCATGTGCAAAAGAAGCCGAACAAACCTCTCAAACACCAACAACCGTGGCGCAAACCGTTTCTGCGACAGACGGGTTTAGCGCGCCTGATACTGCATGGCGCACGCCGTCGCAGGATAATCTGCTTTATATCAATACCAATAAGGGGCTGATTGTCGTTGAGCTTATTCCCGAATTTGCACCAAAACATGTCACCCAGATCAAAGCCTTAGCTCAAAAGAAATTCTACGACCTCATTGTATTTCATCGCGTGATTGACGGATTTATGAACCAGACCGGTGATCCAACAGGCACGGGGACAGGCGACAGTGATCTGCCGGATATTCCGGGCGAGTTCACATTTCGGCGCGGTGATGACATGCCTGTTGCTCTGGTGAACAAGCGTAAAGCAGACCCTCGCAACCCGTCTTCAGCCATCGTCGATGTCGGCTTCTATAAAAGCTTTCCTGTCGCGACCAAGCCGATTACGGATGCGGGATGGGGACTTGGCGGTGAGTCCGATGGCAAAGTCGAGGCTTGGGGCCTGCACTGCAAAGGCGTAACCTCTATGGCGCGCAGTCAGAACCCGAATAGCGGTAATAGCCAATTCTTTCTCATGCGCGGCACAGCCGGATGGCTGGACCAACAATATAGCGTCTGGGGCAATACCGTTTACGGTCGAGAGCATCTTGAGTCATTTGCCGTAGGTACAGCAGGAGAAGATGCAAATTTTGTCCCGGACCAAATGGAAACTGTACGTTTGGGCTCTGATTTGCCCAAGAGCGAGCAGCTTAACATTCAAGTTTTGAAAACCGATGGCCCGGATTATCGCCGCTTTATCGCGAGCGAGAAAAAGGCGGATGGAACTTACCCTGATATTTGCGAGATCGTTATTCCGACTCGCGTCAAACAATAGGAAATATTATGTCTGATACACTGACACTTACGCTGGACAATAATAAAGGCGACATCGGCGATGTTGTTATCAAAATGCGTCCCGACCTTGCGCCGGGGCATGTGGCTCAAATCTCTAAACTGGCCACGGATGGCTTCTATGACGGCCTGACATTCCACCGCGTTATCCCGGGCTTCATGGCTCAAGGCGGATGTCCGGACGGAACCGGCATGGGCGGGGCGAAAGAAAATATCAAAGCCGAATTTTCGCGTGAGCCGCATGTGCGCGGTATTTGCTCCATGGCGCGCAGCCAGCGTCCCGACAGTGCATCCAGCCAGTTTTTCATCTGCTTTGACGACGCCACTTTCCTTGATGGTCAATATACTGTTTGGGGCGAAGTGACGTCCGGCATGGAATTTGTCGACGGTCTGCCAACAGGCGAGCCGCCGCGCATGCCCGGAAAAATCGTTAAAGCTACGATTAGCTAAGTCCGCTTGCCCGCAAGGGCGAAGTTTAAGGACGCGTCAAAGGTCTTATCATGGATGTGTCCCTGTTCGACTTCGACTTGCCGGAGCGCGCTATAGCGCTTCGGCCTGTCAGCCCGCGTGACAGCGCAAAAATGCTGCGCGTCGATGGCGGGCATATTACCGATCATTATGTTTCTGATCTACCGGCGCTTTTGCGGGCAGGGGATGTTCTTGTCCTCAATGAAACCAAAGTTCTTCGCGCAGCGCTCACGGCCATAAGGCCGGCCCGCGCCCATGGCGGCGGCGGTGACGTTACGATTGATCTTAATTTACATAAGCGTGAAAGCGATACTGTCTGGCGCGCCTTTGCCCGTCCGGCCAAGCGCCTGAAAGTCGGCGACGTTATCTCTTTCTCAGAGGATTTGACCGCAGAAGTTTTCGCCAAAGATGCGGCGGATGTAACCCTTTCCTTTTCAAAATCCGGCGAGGCGCTGGACGCCGCTATTGAAGCGTGCGGCGCGCCGCCCTTACCGCCTTATATTGCCCGCAAACGCGCGCCGGATGAGGCGGATATCGAAGACTATCAAACTGTTTTCGCGAAGGAGACTGGCTCTGTTGCTGCGCCAACTGCGGGTCTCCATTTTACGCCTGAGCTATTAGCTAAGCTTGAAAATGCCGGAATTGAATTTGCCAAATTGACATTGCATGTTGGGGCAGGGACATTCCTGCCCGTCAAATCGGACAACACAGATGACCATCTTATGCACAGCGAGTATTTCGAGATTAGTCCTGAGACGGCGGCGCAAATTAACATAGCGCGCAGTAATGGCGGAAGAGTTATTGCTGTTGGCACAACGGCGCTACGCGCTTTGGAGAGCTCTTGTGAAGAAGGGCAACTTATCGCGCAGTCCCGCGAAACGGATATTTTCATTACGCCGGGTTACACCTTTCAAATGGTTGATGGCTTGATGACCAATTTCCATCTGCCCAAATCTACGCTCTTTATGTTGGTCAGCGCGCTAGTAGGCCGCGACACCATGCAAAGCGCATATGCGCATGCCATTGAAAGTGACTATCGTTTCTATTCCTATGGCGACTCGTCTCTGTTATGGCGCGCGCCATGAGCCAGTTCCCCTTCAAAGTCGCCGCGACAGACGGCAAGGCCCGCACGGGCAAGCTTGTCACGCCGCGCGGCGAAATCCGCACGCCAGCCTTCATGCCTGTTGGCACGGCCGGTACGGTGAAGGGCGTTTATATGGATCAGGTGCGCAGTGCGGGCTCGGATATTATCCTGGGCAATACATATCATCTGATGCTGCGCCCGGGCGCAGAGCGTGTGTCGCGGCTAGGCGGCCTGCATAAATTGGGCGGCTGGAGCGGGCCAATTCTGACGGATAGCGGCGGCTTTCAGGTCTGGTCGCTCTCTAAGTTGCGCAAAATGAGCGAGAAAGGCGTCGAGTTTCAGAGCCACCTGGACGGCAGCAAACATATGCTTAGTCCGGAGCGCTCCATTGAAATTCAGGCGGATCTGCTGGGCGCGGATATCTCGATGCAACTCGATGAATGCACAAATTTCCCGGCGACTCGCGAAGAAGCCGCGAGTTCTATGGAGCTATCGCTACGCTGGGGGCAACGCTCTCTCGCCGCTTTTGGACAACGCGAGGCACAAAACCTATTTGCAATCGTGCAGGGCAGCACATTTGAAGACCTACGCATTCACAGCGCGCAGGCCAGTGTTCAGGCCGAAGCCGAAGACGCGCGTTATGGCGGCTTTGCCATAGGTGGTCTGGCGGTTGGTGAGGGGCATGAGGTTATGTGTAATGTGCTGGACTATACTGTCCCGCATCTGCCGACAGATCGCCCGCGTTATTTGATGGGTGTTGGTAAACCGATTGATTTGGTAGAGGCCGTGTCGCGAGGGGTCGATATGTTTGACTGCGTGATTCCAACTCGCTCGGGACGTCACGGTCAAGTGTGGACTGATGCCGGGCCTTATAATATCAAGAATGCACGTTTTGCCGAAGATCAATTCCCGCTGGATTCCACACTGCCTTGCGCGGCGAGCACAGATTACAGCAAGGCCTATATCCATCATTTGATTCGCTCAGGCGAGCTGCTCGGCGCCATGCTTCTGAGTTGGCACAATATTGCTTATTTTCAAGGGTTGATGGCCAGAATGCGCGCGGCCATTGCAGCGGGAGAGTTTAACGCCTTTGCCGATACTTTTCGGGCACAACTCGCGTCGGCGCAGGTTCGCGATTAACGGGCGCGCCGGGATCGCCGGGCGCAGTAATAATCCTCATCGGGCCGTTAACGGATGTCGGGCGCGCCGGATATGCGCATCCAAAGGCTCCGCCAATACCTTTTAGATAGGCTCGCCGAATGCGACCTTTCTCATAGGCTTTATGTAATTTGCGTTCATATTGATGGGCGCCGGTGACACGCCGAATGACGCTGCGATAGGGAATCCATCCTGTAGCGGCATCTTCTATCGCATTGGTCGCAGCATTACTCGCGGCTTCGGCAATTATCTCCGACCGAGAGTTTTCGGCGGCGGCCATATCAGCGCTATTGCCTAATACAGCATTCAATTCATTGATCTCGACGATCAAATTTTGACAATGAACAGGACCATTTATCGCATAAGTATATGTGATATTGGATAATATAGGGGGTATCGGGCGTTTACTGAGGTTGAAATCCCGCAGAGGTGCTCGCAGAGCATCAGGAATACGCCGCCTCGTATTTTGCATGGATGTCCGCATCACAGATGTTTCTGCCTTTTGGAGAGTCTTATCATAACGTGTTTTATGCTGAGCTGTAGACGCGCAACCGCAGAGGCCAAAGCACAGCGCGCAAATTATCAAAACTCTCATCATGTGAGCGGATAAGTAATCCATTGTCTCAGCCTATGCCATTAGGTCGCACAAAAACAAGCGTTATGGTGATTTATGCTCTTGACCACGGCCATTCTCCTGCTATCTAGCCGCCTCTTGGGAGCTGTTAGCTCAGTTGGTAGAGCAACTGACTTTTAATCAGTAGGTCCAGGGTTCGAATCCCTGACAGCTCACCAATATTTTGCGGCAACATGAATGCCGAATAAATAAAATTACTGATTTGTGAACGCTATTTGAACAAAAGCCCCTTTTCATGGTGCAAAAAAGCAACAATTGTAAACAAATAGCTTATAACTACGGCTTCGCACTCTGGATTTTTTAAAAAACCTGATGTAACACGCTTGTGATGTCTAAATTCTTAGGCATGTTGAAACCGGGATGTCCCGAATTATTAATGAATGGCTTTGCCATTTCGGAGGATTATTATGAAGCACAAGCTTCTCGCGGCAGCTGGACTGGCTGCACTCATGGCACTGCCAACTGCGGCATCTGCCCAAGATTACGATTCAGGTTGGTACCTGCGTGGTAACGTTGGCGCCGGTGTTTTTGACAGCGCTGATTTTTCTGGCGATCTTGTCGGTGACGTTGAAGGTGAAGGCAATTTCGCTCCATCTCTCGGCATTGGTTATGAGTTCGACAACAATTGGCGTGTTGAGCTGGATGGCACAACGCTGTGGAATGACACAGCGAAAATCCAACAGCTTCCGAGCACATCATCTGACTTCCGCACTTACTCTGCTATGTTAAACGCAATTTACGACTTTGACGATTTTGGTCGTTGGGAGCCATACCTTGGTGCCGGTATCGGTTTTGTTCGGGCTCAATTGTCTGCACAAACGCATGATTTCCCATCCGAAGATGGCGGAGTCGCCTCAGCTGTTCCAGTCACAAATGCAGCTTGTTCGCCAATCTGTGATTTCAGAGATGATGATTCCGGTCTTGGCTATCAGCTGATCGCTGGTTTGGGATATGATATCAGTGAAAACCTGACATGGGATACGCACTACAAATACATGGGCATGTCTGATTTTGATTTTGACGGTACGCGCGGCACTATCGGTTCAACAGCCACAAGCGCGATTGCAACGCAAATGGAAGATGTTGAAATGCATTTCCTTGGTACAGGTATCCGTTATCGCTTTGGCGCAGCGCCTGTTCGCGAAATCGTTTCAATGCCTGATCCTGATCCTGTAGCGAGTTTCCGCTGCTGGGATGGTGAAATGGTCTTTAATGCAAGCCAGTGTTCTATTGAGCCACAACCTGAGCCGGCTCAGCCAACAATTTCTTGTTGGGACGGATCTATGGTCTTTGATCGTGCGTCATGCCCGGCCGAGCCAATGCCTGTTCAAACATTCGAATGCTGGGATGGTTCATATGTAACTGACACAGTTGCGAATTGTCCTGCGCAGCCTGCACCTCAAGCCAGCATTTGTGGTCAAGAATTTGTATCTCAGATCATTTATTATGAGTTCAATAAGCCGCAATCACCTGAAACGCTTTCACAGATGCAAAACATCCTGAACATTTCAGATCAGTGTGAAGTTGGTTCCATCAACCTCGTTGGCCATACAGATACTGTTGGCGCCGCATCGTACAATCAGACTCTATCTGAGCGTCGCGCTGCGAACGTTAAAACTGAGTTGGTTCGCTTAGGTGTTCCATCACAGATTATCTCAACGTCAGGTCAGGGCGAAAAAGCTCTATTTGTCCCAACTGCGGACAATGTGAAAGAAGCCTTGAACCGTCGTGTTGAGGTTACAATTCAGCTAAACTCTGTAGTCCCTAACTACTAAGCCGAGCTAACTGAAAACTATAAGAATTCGGGGTCTTGGCCCCGAATTTTTTTTGTTTAAGCGTTATTTGCGTCTTTAGTGCCCCATTTTCGACATTTTACCCAATAAAGGTATTGTCAGATGGAACAAATTTTGTAATTGCGTATTTAGATGTTTTAATTTTATCGTGGCTGTTTGCCGCACAATGGAGGGTAACCATGAAAATAAGTTTATTAGCTGCAGCTGGCCTGGCTGCAATAATGGCGCTACCAAGCGCAGCATTCGCTCAGGACGACGACAGCGGATGGTATCTACGTGGCAATGTTGGCGGAGGCGTATTTGATACTGCCGATTTTACAGGTGACCTTGTTGGCGATGTTGAGGGTGAAGGTAACTTCTCTCCCTCTATTGGTATCGGTTATGATTTTGACAATAATTGGCGTTTGGAACTAGACGGCACATATCTCTGGAATGATATGGGCAAAGTTTCACAACTGCCAAGCACATCATCTGACTTCCGCACATATTCTGCTATGTTGAACGCAATTTACGACTTTGACGATTTCGGTCGTTGGGAGCCATATGTAGGTGCTGGCGTTGGCTTCGTACGGGCTAACCTATCCACACAAACACATGATTTTCCGTCTGACTTCTCAGCATCAGCTGTTCCTGTAACTAATCCTGCATGTTCGCCGATCTGTAATTTCACGGACAGCGATTCTGGTCTGGGTTATCAACTGATTGCAGGGCTTGGCTATGCAATTACAGAGAACCTGTCTTGGGACACGCATTACAAATATATGGGTTTCTCTGATTTTGATTTTGACGGCACACGCGGCACAATTGGCTCAACAGCCACAAGCGCGATTGCAACGCAAATGGAAGATGTTGAAGCTCACTTCCTAGGAACTGGCTTCCGCTATCGCTGGGGTGCTACGCCTACACCGCCACCTATTATGACACCCGTAGAGCCGGTCAAAGTTGCCTGCTGGAATGGTGACATGGTTATGAACCTTGGTGAGTGTCCTGTTCAGCCACGTCCAACGCAAGTCTGTTTCGACGGGTCAGTAATTGATGCGACGTCAACATGTCCTACTCCTCCTCCGGTCGAGCAATTCTTCACATGTTGGGATGGTCAGACCACGGTTACCGATCTGGCTCAGTGCCCACCACCTCCGCCGCCGCCTGTCACAACAACTTCTTTCTGTGACCAAGGCGACACGCAATTTGTTGTCTATTTCGAGTGGGACAAGTCCCGCCTGACCAACGAAGCAGCTGCTGTTGTTGACCAAGCTTCGTCAATCGCGCAGCAGTGCGGAATTAGCGGCGTAATCCTCGAAGGTCACGCTGACTCATCCGGTGCAGCGGCCTACAATGTCGGCTTGTCCAACCGTCGTGCTCAGACTGTGAAGAGCGCTCTAGTAAGCCGCGGCTTCCAGAGCTCTAACATCACAACTGAAGCTCGCGGTGAAACAGAGCTAGCTGTTCAGACTGGTGACGGCGTGCGCGAGCCGCTAAACCGCCGTACTGAAGTTATCATTCGCCTGATCCCTGGATCAGACGCTGTGATGTTCACGCAGTAAGTAGCGCCACATAAAATTTGAAAGCCCGGCCTTTTTGGTCGGGCTTTTTTTATGGTTTTGAATATATCAGGTAATATGTGCGTAAAGTTGAGCGATAAAGCGCGCAATGCGGGCCTTTATCCCTGCGCATTGCTGTCCTAAGCTGACAATATGTCCAAAGCACTCTCAATTACACCAGAAGAACGCAGCCGCCTTGACGATATTGCTAAGCAGCAAGATATGATGGTTGAGCGAGTGCAGACGTGGTCTGCGATAAATAGTGGAAGCCACAACCGCGCGGGTATTGACGAAATGCGCGAAGTGCTGCGCGATGCCTTTGAGCCATTAGGCGGAACCATCACAGATTGCGGTCTTAAGACCGGAACATATGTTACGTCTGCTGGGAAGCAGACGGATGTTGACTATGCGCCAGCTTTAGAGATTGAAGTGCGCCCCGATGCGCCCATTCAAATCGTGCTGACCGGGCATTATGATACGGTTTTTCCCAAAGACTTCCATTTTCAGCTCCCGAAATGGCTGGATGATGAAACGATAAATGGTCCAGGCGTGGCGGACATGAAGGGCGGCATCATTGTCATGCTCGAAGCGCTTAAAGCGCTTGAGCAGCATAGTGCCAAGGCGAATGTCGGCTATGCCGTGCTGCTAAGCCCCGATGAAGAAATCGGCTCTCCGGGAAGTGCGCCCCGTCTGGCGCAATTGGGCCGTAAATCCCATATCGGCCTCACTTTTGAACCTGCACTTGCGAATGGCTCGCTGGCAGGTGCGCGTAAGGGCAGCGGGAACTTTGCCTTGATTATCAAAGGCCGCGCGGCCCATGCGGGGCGTGAGCATCATATTGGCCGCAATGCCATTACGGCCATGGCGCGGTTTGCGACCCGCCTTGATGAGCTGAATGGACAGCGCGAGGGCGTGACTTTTAATTTTGCTAAGTTGGACGGCGGCGGAGCGACGAATATCGTGCCAGAGCTTGCGGTAGGCCGTTTTAACGTCCGCATGATCGAAACTGCAGACCTTGCGTGGATTGCGGACCGCATAGAAGAGCTGGTCGACCAGACCAACCTCGAAGATGGAATTAGCGCGGAGCTGACAGGCGGCTTCTCCCGACCGCCTAAACCTATGGCGCCTGCTAACGCACAAGTCTTTGATTGGGTCAAACAAGCAGGCGCCTTGCTGGGCCAAGATATAAAGTGGGCAATGAGCGGCGGCGTTTGCGAAGGCAACAATCTCTGGGCCAGCGGCTGTCCCAATGTTGATACGCTTGGCGTGCGCGGCGGGGATATTCACTCGGACCGCGAATTTGTCAAAGTCGCCAGCTTTACCGAGCGCGCGCAACTTGCTGCTTTGATCTTGATGAAAATTGCGAGCGGTGAGTTCAATGCAAATATGGTGAAAGATATGGCCATGGCTGACCTAGAGGCCGCGACAGAGGCAAGCGCATGAGCCTGATTGTTCGTCCGGCGCGCGCATCTGATCTTGACGCGATTTGCGGCCTTGCAGAGCTTGCAGGGCCGGGCTTTACATCGCTCTCTGTCGGGCGTGAGCGGCTTGCACAGCGTATTACGGATAGCGAAGAGAGCTTTGCCGCGGAGATTTCTGAACCGAAAAACGAGCGCTATATACTCATACTCGAAGATATAGATGACGGCGCCATTGCAGGCATGAGCGCGGTGAAATCACGCGTGGGCAATAAAGCCCCTTTTTTCAATTATAAGCTCCTGCGTTTAACCCAAGCCTCGGGTTCACTCGATGAACCGTTTGGGATGGATATCCTGATGCTCGTAAATGAGTATACAGGTGCGAGCGAGGTCGGCACATTATTCGTCCATCCTGATTATCGCGGTAAGACGGCCAAGAAAGGCGGGGCAGGGCGTTTGATTAGTCAGGCGCGCTATATGATGATGGCAATAGCGCCGCAGCGCTTTGCTGAAACTGTCATTTCAGAGCTGCGCGGCGATGTGGACGGGCAGGGCAATAGCGCTTTTTGGGAGGCTGTTGGCCGCCCGTTTTTCCGGATGAATTTTGACGAGGCGGATGAAATTAGCGCTGCGTCCAATAATGAATTTATTGTCGACCTTATGCCGCGCTATCCGATCTATGTTGATCTGCTGCCCGAGCCAGCCCGCAATGTTATTGGCAAAACCCATCCGGCCGGTGAGGGCGCTCGGCGCTATCTTGAGGCGGAAGGATTTCGATATGATCGCGTTGTCGATATTTTTGACGGGGGTCCATGTATGACAGGGCTGCGTGACAATCTGCGTACGGTGCGCGATAGCCGTGTTGTCAAGAGTGTCGATCCGGGAGAAACCTCCCTGACCGCCTTAGTTTCAAACAATAAAATCAATGATTTACGTGTAATTCTTACGCAAGTTTCTATGAGTAATGAGGGTGTAGGGCTGTCAGATAATGATTGCGCATGCCTCAATCTAACGCGCGGTGATTCCGCCAGAATATGGATTAAACGATAATGGGCGATATGTTTATTGGCGGAAACTGGCGCAAAGCCAGCGGGGACGAGATGGTGAGTATTGAGCCGTCTTATGGAGAGAAAATCTGGACGGGTCATAGCGCTGATGCGGGCGATGTCGACAAAGCCATGCGTTCCGCTGCCAAGGCATTTAAGACATGGTCGATGACACCGCTGGATGAACGCATCGCAATTCTCAATCGCTTCGCCAAAATCGCGGCGTCCAAGAAGGATGAACTGGGCCGCCTCATCGCGCTCGAGACAGGCAAGGCATTATGGGACGCGACAGGCGAGGCGGGTGTTGTCGGGGCCAAGGCTGGCGTAACACTCAAAGCCTATGCAGAGCGCACGGGCGCGAAGCAGTTTGAGACTGGCTTTGGCCGCGCGGAGCTTATTCATCGCCCGCACGGCGTCATGACCGTGCTCGGCCCGTATAATTTCCCCGCCCATCTCCCGAATGGCCAAATTCTCCCCGCATTGCTGGCCGGCAACACAATCGTCTTTAAACCCAGCGAACAGACCCCAAAGGTCGGCGCATATCTGATGGACTTATATCATCAGGCCGGCTTCCCGCCGGGCGTTGTCAATTTGGTTCAGGGCGCGCGGTCTACCGGTGAAGCGTTACTGGCCCATAATGATCTTGCAGGCGTGTTGTTTGTCGGCTCTGCTCCGACAGGTGCAGCCATTCATAAGCAATTTGGCGGACGGCCTAATATTCTACTTGCGCTGGAAATGGGGGGCAATAATCCGCTGATTGCTTGGGATGTCGCTAACGCCGAAGCCGCCGCCAGTCACATTATTCAATCGGCCTTTATTACGACCGGGCAGCGCTGCACCTGTGCGCGCCGTATTATTCTGCCTGCCGGTAAGTCCGGAGATGAAATTGTTGACGCGGTTGTTGCCGCAGCAGAGCAAATCAAAGTTGGTGCGTGGGATGATGACGGCATTTTTATGGGCCCGCTGGTGAGTTCCGATATTGCGGGTAAAGTCGCGCAAATGGCCAAGGACCTGCCCGGGAAAACGCTCAAAGCAATGAAGCGCACAGAGCGCGGAGGGGCCTATCTCACCCCGGGTATTGTAGATGTAACGGGCGAAAATGTAGCCGATGAAGAAATTTTCGCGCCCAATATGCAGATCATCCGCGCGGATGATTTTGACGCGGCGATAGCCATAGCCAATAACACGAAGTTCGGTCTTTCTGCAGGGCTGATTTCTGATGATGCAGCGTTATGGAATAAGTTTAAAACGCGCATCCATGCGGGCGTCGTGAACTTCAATCGCCCGACAACAGGCGCATCGGGGGCTTTGCCCTTTGGCGGTCCGGGCATGTCAGGCAATCATAATCCCGGTGCGTTTTACTCTGCGGATTTCTGCGCGTGGCCTATGGCGAGCCAGATTGCGGATAAAGTCGAGACACTTGCCGCACAGGGCTTGCCTTTTAGGGCTTCGTCGTGATTGCGCGCGAAGCTAATTTTGACGGCCTGATTGGGCCTACCCATAATTATGGTGGTTTGTCCGATGGTAATCTGGCCAGCTCCCGCCATGCTGGATTAGTGTCCAGCCCGCGCGGCGCGGCCTTGCAAGGCCTGGAAAAAATGGAGGAGATGCACGCGGCTGGCTTATGGCAAGGCGTCTTGCCACCGCAGCAACGTCCCTTTTTACCTGCGCTGCGTCAGGCAGGATTTCGTGGCAGTGATGAGCAAATTTTCGCAAATGGTTGGGAGACGGCTTCGCGCCTGATGAAAAATCTGATGAGCGCAAGCTCGATGTGGGCGGCTAATGCCGCCACAGTCAGCCCGTCATCAGATTGCGCAGACGGTAAACTGCATCTTACCCCGGCTAATCTTTCGACTATGCTGCACCGCTCTGTAGAGCATGAGCAAACGGGCAGGGCGCTGGCGCGCGCGTTTCCTTTTGCCGAGGTTCACCCTGCGCTGTCGAGACAGAGCGTCTTTGCTGATGAAGGCGCGGCCAATCATGTGCGCCTTTGCGGCGCGCGCGAGGGACAAGGTCTTGAGATATTTGTTTATGGCCGCGACGGCTATGCGGCCTCCCGCGCGGGCTATCCGGCGCGCCAAACAATACAGGCAAGTCAAGCCATTGCGCGTAGCCATAATTTGGATCCTGCGCGGACAGTTTATGCCTTGCAAAGCGATGCCGCGATTGACGCCGGCGCATTTCATAATGACGTCGTCTGCGTTGGCGCAATGCAGACGCTTTTTTATCACGAATTAGCCTTTGCAGATATGGATTACCTAAAGTCCGACATTGAGCGCGCCGCGACAGGTTTATTTGATCCGGTGTTCGTTGAGGTCAGCAATGAAGATGTGCCCATTAAGGACGCCATAAGCGCCTATTTATTTAATTCCATGCTGGTGAAAATGCCGGGCCGTGACCGCCTGACTTTAATCGCTCCGCTGGAGACGCAGGAAAATGATGCCGCCCACGCTTACTGTAAAACGCTCGCCGCAAGTAACGGCCCCATTGAGGATGTGCGTTTTGTCGATGTGCGTCAATCTATGCAAAATGGCGGCGGCCCGGCCTGCTTGCGTCTTCGCGTCACGCTGACCGAAGCCGAATGGGCGCAGGTTCATAAAGGCAATGTTTTCACTTCGGCGCTGCATCATGATTTGAAAGATTGGGTGAATAAATATTATCGGGAAAGCCTCGCGCCGGAGGACCTTCAAGACGCGTCGCTCATGGAAGAGAGCTTTGAGGCGCTGGACGTGCTAACCAAGGTAATGGATTTAGGGGATGGTTTTTATCCGTTTCAAAGGGGCGGGACGTAAAGTGTAAATTTACGCCTTCACTTTATCTTGAGTATTATGTTCGATAATACGCACAAAGATAATAACTCGAAATCCGAGTTGAAATATGCGGCGGATCAAACTTTTCTGGCGCGGTGTCGCCCCAAATTAGATCTTCTTGAAAATCTGCGTCTAGAGAAGCTGGCGATCTTCAAACGGCGTAAAAAACTCGCTGTGCCGCTTGCCGCGATCATGACGCCCGTATTGGGATTTGTCGATTACATGCTGGTCATGTGGCAAAACAGCAATGATGACACTTTTGCAGGGCTGACTGTTGTGGCTCTTGGGGGACTTTGGGGATGGGTGACATCGCCAAAACGTCAATATGCTCGCGCTTATAAAAGTGATATTCTACCTGAGATCGCCAAGCTGATCGGAGACTTCACCTATGATGTGAAGGGCAAGATTCCGATGAACGAATTGAAGCCGTCAAAAATTATCCCAAACCATACGCGTTATACCTCCGAAGATTATTTTTCCGGACACTATAAAGGCGTCGGCATTCGGTTTTCAGAGATAAAATTGACAAAGAAAAAGGGGAAAAGCACCGTAACTGTTTTTAACGGGTTAGCTGTTTTTCTTCATCACGGGGCACGTAAGTTTTACGGTCACACCATATTGACTAAAGATAAGAGCGGGCTGACAGGTGGGGACAGACGGAAATGGTCTGGGTTAAAGCGCGCAAATCTTGTTGATTTGGAATTTGAGCGGTTGTTCGATGTCTACACCTCTGATCAAGTCGAGGCGCGTTACTTGATTGATCCCGTCATTATCGAAAATATCAAGACTCTATATAATGAATATAACGGTAATACTTTGCTTGCGGCATTTTATGAAGGGCGCGTTTTAATCCTGATTGGGAGTAAGAAAAACCATTTTGAACCCGCAAAAATTGAAGTGCCTGCTACAAATAAAGCAGAGCTTCTGGCGTTGCGAAATGAGGTGACGCAAATCTTGGGTATTGTTGATCGGTTGGCCTTATTTGATCCTGCCAAGGTCCGCGCAGCCGAGCAGCAAAACAGCGCTAGTTCTGAGCCTGCAACCCGCCTTTTTTAGCATAGTCTTGCGTGCCGAGGGTATAGACCTCATCGCTCTCTAAAATATCAGTTACGCCGTGCATGTGCTTATCCACACTCATGCGCTTATAGAGCGGGCCAAAGTCTTGTTGGGTAGCCTCAAACAATTCTTCAAAACTGTCGATGGCGAAATAGGCTTGCTGGAAATCATCGATGCGGTAATCGGTATGCATCACGCGCTCGAGGTCAAAGTGCAGACGGTTGGGGCTGTCTGACTCAATGCTGAAGATAGACTCCGTGCGCGAAGAGACGATGCCTGCGCCGTAAATGCGCATGCCGTCATCAGTTTTAATCAGGCCAAATTCGACCGTATACCAATAGAGCCGCGCAAGGTTTTTCAGGCAGTCATGTTTTAACGCGCGCAGGCCGCCTTGGCCGTAAGCCTGCATATAATCGGCAAAGATTGGCTGGGTGAGCATGGGAACGTGGCCGTAAACATCGTGGAAGACATCCGGCTCTTCGAGATAATCCATCTGGTCTTGGCCGCGAATGAAACGTCCTGCGGGGAAGCGGCGATTGGCTAGATGCTCAAAGAAAACTTCGTCGGGGACAAGATGGGGGACCATGACAACCTCCCAGCCTGTCAGGGCGAGAAGTTTTTGGTTGAGCTTTTCTAGATCCGGGATGCCGCCCGTGTTTAAATCCAGCAGGTTCAGGCCTTCGAAAAACGCATCACAGGCGCGTCCCTTGAGCGCTTTAGCTTGGCGTTCATAAAGCATGGACCAAATTGCGTGCTCGGTAAGAGTATACTCGTCCCAGCACTGATCAATGGTGAAATCAGCGCGCGGCGTTTGGCGGTTTATAACGGGATCATTTATGGGCAAGGGAATCCTCTTTGTTACATCTTTCTATACATAGATACGATTAATAAAAATGCACGATATGAGGGGCTTAACAAAATACTCTACCGCAAAACTTGCCGGATATGGCTTTTGGCGGAAAACTCTGCCAAGGAGCGCGTATGAGTAGTGAATGGGACAATTATTGGTCTGGACGGGATGGCGAGCAGGCCAGCGCGGCGCTGGATGGTGTTGGCGTAGAAACACATACGGGAATTGCGTCTTTCTGGAACAGCGTGTTTGGGGGATTGGCCAAAGACATCAGGCTCGTTGATTTGGCTTGCGGGGCAGGAACCGTTCTACGCCGCGCGGGTGCTGCAGGGCTGACGAACCTGACTGGCGCAGATATTTCAAGCGGGGCCATCGCTGCGCTGGCCACGAATATGCCGGACGTCACGGGCGTGGTTTGCGCCTTGCCGGATACGCCATTTAGCGATGGCCAATTTGATGTTGTTGTCAGCCAATATGGATTTGAATATGCAGGCGCGACCAATGCGGCGACGGAGATCGCGCGCCTCACAAGTTCCGGCGGGCAATTCGCAGCGCTATCGCACTTTAAGGACGGGGCGATAGATAAAGAATGCGCGGGCAAAGCCGCTAAAGCGCAGGCCTTGCTCGATAGCGGATTTATTGGCGCGGCGAAGAATGTCTTTGCCGCTGCCTTCGCCAAAGATCAAATGGCTTATGACGCAACGCTCAAGCAGCTCGCGGGCCCGCAAAAGATAATGGCAGAATTGGCGGCCAGCGGGATGGGGCTTGCGCAACATATTCAAGCCGGCACGGCGCAGCTCTTCTC
>ENA-ORXR01001891-ORXR01001891.1-marine-metagenome-genome-assembly--contig:-NODE-1891-length-21124-cov-14.858935_pt1 | contig 21124 bp, 33 predicted proteins | sample MGYA00237866_ERZ511479 | MGnify/ENA metagenome assembly ERZ511479 | reverse complement strand
GGGGGGGGGGGGGGGGGGGGGGGGGGGGGGGAACTCGCTGAGCACGGTGTAGACCAACGCCGGCGCTACACGGCGCGGAAGCAGCGCGGGGAGACGTCAGACCAGACCGCTGCCCCCATACAAGAGGGAAGGGGAGACCGCCGAGCGCCTCGGCGCCCCCGCCCGCCCGCCGCGTCGCCAGCAGAGCGGGCGGTTGCGGCGCCCGCCCGCGCGGCGTTGGCGGTCACCGCGACCCCTCCCCCCGTGGCGCCCCGCCCCCCACCCCACCGGGCGGTGCGCGGCGACCCCACGGGCCGCCGAGGCGGCGGCGGCCGCCCGCGGGGGCGGGGCGGCTCGGGCCCCCATGGCGCCGCCGCGTCGGCCGCGTGCCGCCACGGGGGGCGCCCCCGGGGGGGCCGCCCAAAACGCAACGAGTGCACGAGGCGCCGCCGGTCGGCGCGTCGCGGTGCGCTTTGGCGGGCGGCGGGCTGCCGCCGCTGCCGCCGCTGTAGTGCCGCTGGGCACCCAGAGGCCCCACCCGGGTGGGGGGGGGGGCGCCACGGCCACGCGCTGGCGGGGAATGCAGGCGCACGCTGTCGACAGCGTCAAGGGGGTCGGCACGGAAGCGGGCGGCGCGCCCGAGGTCAGCAGCGTGCCCCTGTGAATTGACAATCGCCAGTGGTTTGCAGCAAGGTTGGCCGGGAAGAATTCAGGTGTTCTGAAAGAGAAAAAAAGAAAGCACTTTTTATGTCAGTGCATATAAGATAGTAGATAGTCTTGATCTTCCAACGGTAAATCTGTTCTCAAGCCCGGGGCCTGCCTCGCCCTTCCTTCTTCCGTTGGCTTGCCTGTTTGTCAATTGTGTCCCTGCAGGTCCAGCTCTGCTTTGTCCGGCTCCTTCAGCACCATCTTGTTGTGTTTGCTCTCGGCGCCTTGCCGCGCCTATCGCTTGTAGCGCACTGGAAGCCTACTGGCGCCCACAACTAACGCGGCTGGCTCTGTCACACCGACAGGAAGGCGACGGAGAGGTCCCTACTGCACATCTTTTCGCAGCTTCTGATGGAGAGATGACCAGTGGAGAACGCTGGCCGTCCTGTTGCTTGTGCGGCTTGCTCTTCCTCTCGACCACTTTTCGTGCTGCCACGGCCGCCCCCGAAGACACTCGCATGACTCCTCGCACCTGGCGGCAGGTTTTGAAGCCACTGTAGGTATCGGCAGGCCTCTCGACAGTCGCTCGACTACTGCCGACTGCACCGTGGTCGGTGGGCATCGCCAAAAAAAGCTCTCTGGTGCAGCGCTGAGTACAGTTTCATATGCATGAAAAGGGTGGTGCTGTAGTTATCCTGCATTTGGATTTCCGGACGCAAACTGTGTGCTTCCCTGTCAGTCCTGTGTCAGTCGCCACAGCGAATGCCTGTCCACCGCGCAAGCGAGTCGTCCCCTCCCGGAAAGATTCTCAGCCGACGTCCAGCCCGACGGCGAGTACAGCATCGAAACGTATGGGGTGTCCACGCACGGCGACGCCCCTCTCCCAAGCGATGATCACGTCAAAGTTCTGAGCTGGCACGTTCTCTCCCTGCTGGTGGAAAAATGAGCTGCCACCAAAGGGGGCGTGAGCACGGGCGCTGGCAACACTCAATTGATACCTCCCTTTGTGTGAAGGCGTCCCCTTTCCGCGGGATTTGCCGAGCGACGCCGAGCGAGTGCCGCGGCGCCGTCGGGGACCATGCGCTTGCTCTTCTCCAGGCGGACAGCACTTGCAGGGCACGAGTCTCGATATCTATCTTGTGTGCACGTGCGTCGACGGACGGTGGCCGCCCAGAGGTGGTGGAGCACCCACGAAAATCTCGCTCCCGCAAACTGCCGCGGATTGGCCAACGGTTCGGTTCGGGTCAGCCGCATCACTTGTGTCCACTACAGGCGGGCCGAGTCGACACACGCAGTGTGCCCTGTCGGAGGATAAAAAACGAGAAACCGGTGGAGGTGAGGCGTGGGAGGACACAGTCTTTGTGGGGGCAGACTGGCAGGGCCCTTTCTTCGCTCTCGGTCGGGCGATCGAGGCGCGATGAGCAAAGCCCCCTAACCACAGGAGGAGCGCAGCCGGCGCCTCGCGTCGTCCCCCGGCTCGTGCGGGACCAGGAGGGCACCAGGAGTGGCCCTTTTGATTGTCCCTCTTGTGGAAGGCCCCATTAGAAAAGTCACCTTCCGGTGCTGTGGATGCGGCCCCCAAGGGGGTGGTCACAGTCCTCTTCGGAAGTTTCTGTTTGCAACAGGTGACCGTCCGAGGGGCTTTCAGACGGTCACACTGTCGAACTCCGCCAGAGCGCAGTGACTCGACACCACGGGTGCACCACGACGGCCGACCCGCTGGGCCGCTGTCGAGCTCACTGCCGTGATTGTTGGACGCGGCTCGGCCGTGGACCCGACGTGGCCGCCGCGCCGATTCGGTCTCCGCTCGTGGTTTGTGGCACAGCTTTTACCGTGGCAGTGACGCCAGCTGACCTGCCGCACAACGGGCCGTCGCTCGACGCCGGTTCACCGGCCGGCCCCCAAATCTCGTGCGTGCTCCAGCCGGGTGGCGCGGCCCCGCACGTGCCACGCCATACGCCACCCGGCGACCGGGGGCCCGACGCGGGGGCCGGCACCAGTATCGATCGGCGGGGCCCTGAGAAGGAGCGCGACCCGCACCCCGTTTCTATTGCTTCGATCGCACCCTGCACGGGGGCAAGCCGCCGGCAGGTGCTGTAGACAGGCGCCGGCGTCTCCTGTGCGTTCGGTCGAGCAACAAGGGACACACAACAGGACAGAAGGCGGGCCGGTGACGCACCACGGCCGACCGACGGGCGCCGTGCGGGTGCTCCCAGGGGGGTCTGGTGATGGCCAAATCGAGGCAGCAGCAGCGGGCGCACCCCCACCGGCCGGCAGTGGCTGCTTTCCGCGGGGTCGCGGGTCGAAGCCGCCGGGGGGTCGCACGCAGAGAGAGCCTGCTCGCGCCCACCGCCCCCTCAGCCCCTGTCAGAGCCCCCACTGGCCGCGATTCCTGCGCACGCCGGGGAGGTGCAGCGACGGGGGCCGGCCGCCCTCCAACACGCACGCACCCGACCCGTGCCTCTGCTGTCACTGAGCCACGCCAACCGTTTGGCCAAGCGTGCGCGTGCGTGCCGGCGCCAGCGGTGGTGTTGGACCACGCCCACCACGTCCCAGCGGCTGGCCCGTGCTTCAACAGCCGGCGCGTGGCCGCCCCGACCAGCCGTGCCACCGGGGGTCTTGCATCTCCCCGCCTCGACGCCTTTAAAAGCGAGAGGCACCACCCACGGAACCAGCGTCTTCCCTCGCCATCAGGCCGGATCCCCGTCGGCCCACCACTCCCACTGCGCCATGTGTGACGCCGCCAACAGCCCGCCCCCTCTCGTACGCGTCGCCCCCAAGGAGACCAACCTCGTCGTCCCCATGAGCCAACCGTCACCCACCGCCGTTGCGCCGCCGTTCCACAGTGGTTCGCAGCTGGCCGCCCCGGCGATTGCGGCAGCCGCTGCCTTCGATCGGGAGGGCGGAGGCCAAACCCCCAATGCAGTCGCCGCGCCCGCCTCCTCTGATCCCCCGTGGCTGCTGACGTTCATCCTCACCCCCTTTTACGATGCCTGCCCGGTGCACTCGCCTCGCCACCGCAGCGAGCGCAACCGCTACGACGTCCTGACGGGCGCCAAACTGTGCCAGTACTGCGTGGCGGCGCGCAACAAGGACGTCGTCAAGGGGGAGGCGAGTTCGGGCAAGAGCTCCCTGATCCAACTGTGTCGGGTACGTTTGGCTATCACGGTGACTGTGTGCGGGTCCTCTTCTTGCCTTTCGAGCACCGCTCTTTGACGGAATGGGTCTTTTTGATGGACGCACCCGCATGAGCGTGTGGATGGCCGCTGTTGGCGCAGTCACTAACCGTGGAGTCCTTTATCTGTCCGTGCTCGTTGAGTGTTCCATGCTCCGCTTTTTTTTCGCCCTCCTTGTCGCCTGGTGTTGAGGTTGCGCAGTACATGTACTCGGTACGTTGTTCGTGAGTTTTATAGCGGACCTCGCGTCGTTGGATCTTTGGCAGTAGGTAGCTTTGTCTGCACCGCGTGTCGCATGCACATCTCTGCCATCGCATCGACTGACATTGATACTGCCGTTGTCTTGCAAGTGACTCCTTGCTGTGTTCGCTGTTCTGTCTGGTGTCGCCTCGGCTGTAGGACTGCGTCGATGTTGAGCAACTGCGCCAACAAGGCATAGACACGAGCCGCCTTCAAGGCTTTACCAACAACGGCGCAACGGTTGTCTACCTGCACCGAGGCCCTGCCCCCGCCCGAACCGCGACGCTGCCAACGTCACCCATCCTCCCTACTGGGCGATCGCCCAGGGTGGCGTCCCTCCGTGGGGCGGCCGCGCCCACACCCCCGTCACCCCTCCTTTCGGGGCCGCAGTCGCCGTCGGACAAGCCCGAGCCGTCCACGTGCATTGTGTGTTCGCGGCTGCTGCTCGGCCACTTTGACTTTTGCTCCCTCTACTGCCGTCACCGACACACCCACCCCGTGGATGTGGACGGGCGGGAGGCGGCGGCGGCGGTCGCCGCCCTGTCCCCCCCCCGCCGGCTGCCGCCCACCTCCCCCGTGTCCCCGCAGCTGGCGCTGCCGTTTAGCCACGCGCGCCGCCACCCGCCGCTCATGTCGTTGGCGCGCGCGCGGGGCACCGCGGGGGCGGTGGCGGGCGGGTCCACCGGCGCTGCGTGGGAGCGGGCGGCGCACGCCGCCGACGTGTGGTCGCCGGCGGGAGGGGTGGCCCGCGGGGCGCACCGCCGCAAGGGCACCCCCGTCGCGTCGCCCCTGGCCGCCGAGCCGCTGACGTGGCTCCATCGGCGGGCCGTGTTTGATTCGCCAGAGAGCAGCGATGAGGAGTGCGGGTGAGTGGGGCGTCGACCCTACGTATGTGAGGGGGGGGGGGGGGGGGGGGGGGGGCTGGGGGTGGGGGGGGGGGGGGGGGGGGGGGGGGGTGGCCGCGCGTGGTGGACCAGGTGCGCTATGCCTGCTCCTAGATGGTTGTTGGTTCCTCTTTGCCCCGCCGACGGGGCGTGCAAATGTGGATCACGTGTGTGTGCTGGTGGACGTCGTCGCCTTTGTCAGCAGTGGATAGACGTGGGAGGATGGCAGGGTGCGGGTCGCTCGTCTCGACTAGACGCGTAAGTAGGGGGGCGAGAGCGACCTCGGTAGTGGCCTGCGGCTTGCGGGCAAGGAGACCAAGCTGCTGTTGACGTATGCTGTACGGAAAAAACTGCGTTCGATGTGCGTGGCAGAGGTGTATGCTGGCTTTGGGGGCAACGGGTCTGCGGAAGCGCACCGATGCGGTGCAAGGAATGTTGCAACAGGAGGGCCCCTACGATCCCATCGCGCCGCCCATCGTGCCGCCACACGGGCGCCCATGGTTGGGCGCGCCGCACTGCCGCCCGCCATGGGCAGCCAGGGCCTTGGCGGCCGTACGCGGATCGCCTCTGCAGCCGCGCTGGCGCCCTCGATGGACGCGCTGCGAGCGGGGCAAGCCGACGCACCGGCCTTGCAAGCGCCACGACCGGTCCGCGCGCGGTGGGGGGGGGGGGACGTGACCGGCTGTCCCGCGGGGGCGACTACGGGGGCCGTGGCGAGACAGGGGCTCAGCCTGGCCGCGGCCGGGCGGGTGCCGCCGACGACGGCCAGTCGTGGTGGCCGTCCGCCCGCGACAGCGTGGCCCCCTGCGGCCGTCGCAGCGGGTGGTGACACCAGCTCGCCGGGGGTGGGGCCCGCGCCACCGGGTGTGAGGAGGTAAAAAAAAAGCGCGCCCATCCACTGAGCAACGTCGGCAGTGCTCATGCCCGGTCATGCCGCACCAGGGGCGATGACATGGAAAAGCAATCCCACCGGGTGCGCCACATTGGCGGTGCCGGCCGACCCGCGGCGGGGCGGACAGCAACGGCGGTGCCGCCCGCCGCACGCCCGCGCGGCCGACGCGGGCAGCGGTCGGCGCCGCCGTGGCGCCGCGGCGGGGGGGCGAGGCGGGGCTCCTGTACGGCGGCCCGCCTCTGGCCGCCGAAATCCCAACCCACATTGTTTGGTCACAGCGAATTGGTGGCCGATACCAGTACACTGTACGATCCGTGCGGCGCGGCGCCACCCCCCGCCGCGGCGCGGTCGGCCAGCCGCCCGCGCCCGCGTGGCGCGCCGGCGGCGCGCGTCACCCCCGAGGCGGACGCCGTCTCGGGGGTGGCCACCGCCCCCGTGCGCGGCCGCACGCGGGTCAGCCGCGCGGCGGCGCGGGCCGCCCCCAGTGCCGGGGTCTGGGGGGCACGGCGCGCCGGCGCGCCGGCGGCAGGCCGTGGGGGACGACCCGCCGGTCGGGCAGCCGGCGGTGCCGCGACAGTGCCCGCAACCCCCACCAGCGGCAACCGCGCCCACACCTCCACCAGCAGCAGCCGCGCCCCCCCACCCCCAGGCCGACGGCCACGACGGCGGCCGCCACGGACGGCCGGCGTCCACTCCCCCGCCAGCAGGGGGAGGAACGAGAGGAGGGCCAGCTCCAGGGGGGGGGGGAGCAGCAGCGCCCCTAGGTGCCGCCGCATCCGCACCGACGGCACGCCCCCACCCCTCACCCGGGCCGACGCGCCGCCCAGCACCCCCGCGACCGTCCGCCGCCGCCTGCACGAAATCGTGAACGGGCGGGGGGGGGACGGGCGGGCGCCCCCGCCACGCCACCCGCTCCCGCCGCGCTCGCCGCCCCCGCCCGCCGCCGCCGAGCCGTCCGCCGCCGCTGCCTACGGCTTTCCCCCCGCCTCCCCGTCTGGCGCCGACGCCGCGTCGCTACGGCCGCCGCCGCCCGCGGTCCCACCCGCGTCGCCCCTGTCGCCGGCCGCCCCCGCGTCCGAGTCCGCGTCCGCGACGCGCCGTCGACACCGACGGCCGACGGGCCGCCCGCTCCGCCAGTCGTTGCCCCGACCGCGTCGATGCCAGGGGGGGCGGCCCCCACACCAGCCGCGTCGGCGGCGTCGCCGCCGTCGGCGTGACACTCGATGAAAAGTCGCGCAGCCGCACCGGGTGGCGCTCTCTCACTCGGCAGCGACACCCTGGCGCGGGACCCGCTATCAAACTACAGCGACGATGATCCTCAGAACACTGTGCTCCTGCTCGGGAGGCCGAGTGAGAGTCTCGGGCAGTGGTTGAACGTGAGCCCGAGGTGGAGCGTTGATAAAGACCCGTGCAGAGACCTGTCTGACGCGTTTGTGGGTGACAGCTATGGATGAAATGTTATTTATCCACATTTGCAAGTAGTCTCGGATGCTGGTGGCGTCTGATCAACCTCCGATGTGCACGCGTCATGTGTCGGTACGGTGCTCTGCGATCGTCGAGACGACTGACACAACCAGCGCTACGTACCAAAAGCCGCTCGGCAATGCTGTGGGCACCAACAAGCGGGAGGATCAAGGCCTCTTCCCGCCCTGGCCTGATGACTTTGTCAGTGAGGAGTTGTTTGTCGACTCACTGGTGGGACTGACAGTGGGTGCAGAGACGCAGCCACGGTGCTTGGGGATGGGGACGGGATGAACGTCGTGGTTTGTCTTGCCCCTCTACTCTCAAGCAGGCCGTGTTGGATAGTGATGCTGGTACTTGGCCTCCCCCTTGGTTGACAGCGATGGCTCGATGGCAGGACCTGCGGCTGTCGGCCAGGGCAGCAGCGAGCTCGACAGGCCCGTGCACCCCTGGGCCGACTGGCACCGTTTGCCGTGATTTCCGCAAACTCACGGGGGGGGCACGCGCACGGTAGTATGGCCTCGTTGGCGGTGCCGGTGTGAGCATGTAACCCGGACGCGTGCCCGCCCACGACACATTGGCTGTTGACGTTCTTGGTGACCCTCTCTCCCATTGCGTCAGCTTTGGCCTCCCTCGCCGTTGCTGCCGCACGTTGTGGGCAGCGGCAGCGGGAGGACGGCGGGACTTTATCGACCGTGGGTTTTGTGGCGACGGTGGGGGGGACGGCGGCCGGCACGCTGGTGGCGGTCGCGTGGGGCTCCCCATGGCGTCGTGTGAGGTGAGCGCGGAAGCTGCCGCTGCGCTGGCGGACGCGGGGCTCACTGTTGTGGGAGACCGCCTGCGGGACGCATGCACGTCGGCGGCGACGCTCACCGTGGGCTTGTCCCAAATGGGACACGCGTTGAACTCGGCGTTTCTGCTGTTTGCGGGCGCCCTCGTCTTCCAGATGCAGGTATGTGAGGCGGATGTGTGGCAGTGTGTGAGGTGAGTGAGACCCAGGACGGCGGGTAGCTGTTTACCTGCGCGCGTGAACCTCAACTCCGGAGGACAGCTCTGTCAGTCACCAGTGGAAGCGAGACGTTGGACTCCATGTCTGCACATGTATGCCTTTCTGACCACATCTCTTGTCGTGCGTGCTGCGTTGCTCATTGTCTCCTCTTTTTGTCTGTTCGGTGGTTCTCGCAACACACTCGTTGCGCTGTGCTTGTATTTTGTCTGTGTCCGACCGACTACTCAGTTGGGCTTTGCCCTGTTGGTGACTGGAGCCGTCAGGCAAAAGTCAGCAGCGAGCGTAATGTACGTTCTTGGATGGTGTGCGCCGTCAAGTGCCGCTCGTGGCTTCTCTCGGCTTGCTAGAATGAGTTGGAGAGACCAGCGCTCTTCTCACTGCCCTTTCGTCGCTTGTTGCCCGTACCCTGAGCTCGTCCTGACGCTGTGTTTTCTGGGTCATTTTGTGGTCGCACCTCTTCTTTTCGTTCCCGCTTCTCTATTCTCCTTTTGGGAACTCACATAGGTTGCTCCACGTCGTAACGCCGTGCATTGTCGGCGTCTGCTACTACCTCTTTGGGTTTGGGCTCGGTTTTGGATCCACTGCTGACAACAACAATCGTACGTGCCTAGCGCCCATTCTTTTCTCGATTTTTTCCTCTTCGCTCTTTTGCATGAGTTGTTCCGCTGTACTCGGTTGCTGTGTGCATGATGACTAACTTCTTGACGATGAGGCACTCGCATGCTTTATGCTCCCCGAGCCGCTCTTCCCTCTCTGCTTGGACCGCTCAGCTGTCGTTGGCAGCACCTTCTGGGCGCTCAGTCCTCAGGAGGCATTCGACACCTTCAACAAGGGTCATGGCCTGACGCTGGTGTGGTTCCAGTTCACCTGCGCAACTTGTACGTTTTTCTACGTGCTTCGTCGCACGCCATGACACACGCGAGGATCGGGAGCGAATCAGACAGCGAGGTCCGTAGGTTACTCTGTTGTGTTGTACCCACTCGCTGCTTTGGCCCTCTGCACAGCCGAGACGTTTCACTCACACTCTGCTTGTGTGCTATCTGTGGAGACGTATCATTTTCTTTTGCATGGGCGTTTGCATTTGGACATGGTCACTTTCCTTTTCTCACTTCGGGTTTTATTGCTTCCTATGCGGCAGTGTGCGCGACCATCTTACTGGGCGCCGTCTCAGAACGGGCCACCTTTTCATCGTCCATGGTGTCCATCGTAGTCGTTGGTGGCCTCGCCTTTCCCATCGTGTCTCACTGGGTGTGGTCCGACTACGGCTGGCTCGGCTACACCAAGCTGTCGGGACGTCTGTTTGGGTCTGGAGCGTTTGACCTGGCGGGTTCGGGAGTCGTCCATATAACCGGCGGCACGGCTGCACTGCTCGGCGCCACCCTGGTGGGCCCTCGCATCGGACGTTATGACGAGGCCACCCGGGACTCCTTTGACGCCCACAACATCACACTGGTGTGCCAAGGCACGTTTGTCATCTGGGCGGGCTTCACTGTCTTTAACCCGGCGTCGGTATTGTCTATTTCAGACAACTACGTGGCGGCTGGGCGGTGCCTGATCAACACCCTGCTGGCTGGCTCCACCGGCGGGATCACCATGCTCATCGTCTCCCGCCTCACAACCACTCACTCGTCCGTCTTGGATTGCCTGAATGGGGTTCTGGCCGGGCTTGTTGGCATCTGCTCGTCATGCTCCATCGTGTTGCCGTACTCGGCGCTGATAACCGGGGCCGTGTGCTCTCTGACATTCTCTTTGTGCGATAAGGCGATGGCGCGCTGCAAGATTGATGACCCGGTGGCGGCGGCGCCACTCCATCTCGGCGCCGGCATTTCGGGTATGCTCCTGACGGGTTTCACCGCGTACCCACCCTTCCTGCGCGACGCCTTTCCTGGGCGGGAGTCGTACCCTGGCGGCATCTTTTACGGTGGTGACTCTCCTGGGGCGCTTCTCGGCGCCCAGGTGGTCGCCATCATATGTATCATCGTCGTGGTTGCGGTGCTGCTGACGCCCGTTCTGCTGGGCCTGAAGCTGTGTGGCGTGCTCGTCTATACGGAGGAGCAGCAGCTGATGGGCGCGGACGAAGCGGAGCACGGCGCCGCCGCGTACAACTTTAACGCGGAAGAGACATCGGCAGACCTTCTGTCCATGTGGCAGGCGTCATCGCCGCAACAGTCGCTACGGACTAACCTGGACACCGTGGCTGCAGTCGTGGACGCTGTCGACGTGGTGGAGGTGTCGACCAAGGCTGTCGCCGCGGGGAGCAACGACCGAATTGACGTGTCGTCGAGCTTCGCGTCGGACCAGTCGTCCCCCGACACCGTCGGGACGGACGATATGATCGACTGCCGGCGCTTTGCGTCCTTTGTGGTGACGACCGACAGCGGTCATCGGTCGGCCAGCCGTCGGCTGCACCGCGGCTCCGCGTCGGCGACTGCCTCTCCCAGCTCGCGCACCCCGTTTGTCGTGAACGTGGACGACCTTGAGGAAGAGGTGGATACTGTGGTGCCCGTGTCCATCAGCATGGGGAGCAGCTTTTGACGGCCAATTGCGTGAGACCCATCCCTCTGTGGCTTGTGAAACGGCTCTTCGCCCCTTCTTTCCGTTAGAGCCCCACTCTTTTTCTTGTGCCAGTCCAGGCACGGAGAGTGACGGCAGGACGAACGGTTGGTAACCCCGACGAAACGCAGACCCAACCCCAGGCCTGTGCCCACCGTCGCACGTCGCCATCCGTGGCACCGTCCCAGTCCACTAGAAATCGAGAAACCAACCCAGAGCATGGTCCAGGGCACTAGCTGCCCGCACCTCAAGTAGTGCGCGTCCACCCTCCCGCTGCCCGCTCCCTCGCTTCCTACTACACAGTAGGGTCCAAAGCTGTGCTCACACAAAAAGACACCTCTTCTGAGCGAGAACGAACTCAGCCTGTTCAACGAGAACAGAAAATTGCTACATGGATGGATTCGGCTGCCGGGTACCAGCTGATGTACCACGAGAAGAGGCCTCCTTAGAGCAAGTTGCTCAATAGGTCGGTTGCCACCGGTTCTGACCGCCTGACTGGTCCGCTTTTGACTGCCAATGCGTGTCTCTATCAGAAGCGCTGCTGAGAGGCAAGAGAGCTACGGGGCAGTAAAACGGCTCTGGCGCGCGGGTGGGGATACGGAAAGTAAGCTGCTGCCAGCCCCCCCTCTCTAGGCCACAGTGGCAGCAGCGCTGCCGCTCGCACATGGTCCTTGAGTCCTCCGTGTACGCGCAAAGGCAGGTTCGGGAACTATCTGGTGCACAGCGCCCCGGCGATTTGTCGACACGACCTTTGAACATACAGCCGTTCTCCCAAAAATCCCGCACTGCAACAATTCCAAAAGTGTTCCAAATCGGCCTCTGCGGGGTCGTGGACACTTTTGGAACTGTTGCAGTGAGGGATTTTTGGGAGAACGGCTGTATACAGGCGTTCTGTCAAAAGCCTCGCACGCCAACTGTCACACAACTCTTGCAAATCGGCCTTCACGGGGTCGCAGAGGCCGATTTGGAAGTGTGGTGCAACAGTTGGCGTGCGAGGTTTTTGCGAGAACGGCTGTACTCCTGCAAGAAGGCTCGCTACAATCTATCGGAAGACACTACGGAGATGTGCGTCTTCGTAAAAATCAACGTCACACATTTGGTTGGATCATGGGTAGGTGAATATGACACCAGTTTCATGTTCAGCCGTGCCACGTGCCAGTCGGGGTGTGCTCTGGGTGGCCTGGATGGCGGCTGTTGCAATCGAAACGTTTTGATGACCGAGAGGGCTGACTGGGTCTCGAGCTCGGCCACCTCCCCATGCCTTGGGGCGATTTTTTTTTTGACTACCCAGGGCCGGCCTCAGTTAGATTTCCGAGTATTTTTGACGTATTTATGTAGTTGCCACGTGTGACTGACAATTTACAGCATTGGACTGATTAACTGCATTGATACTATACTTGTGGATTCCCGCGCCAATCGCCTTCGTTAGTGGGAAAGGGCTGCGGACTGCTTGCAGGGGGCGCCGCCGTCCCGACGGGCGGCGGTGGCCGAAGACCGCAGCCGCGGCGGTGTCGCCACCCCCCCGCTACTCCAGCGACACAATCCCGCATCGCACCCGTGGTGCGAGAAGAAAACACGTGTTCCCAACCCCCAATGAAAGAAAGGCGTTCTGATGATGCCCCAATCAGAGGGGCTAGTCCCCAGCGGAGTGTCGTCCTAGCAAAAGGGGGCGGGGGCGAGCGGACGGCGTGGGCGTGCGCCCTGCGGCGCACCCCCGAGCCTGCCGCCCACCCCGCGCGTCCGCGCGCACCCCTCTCGCCCCTCCTCTTCAAAGCAGGCACAGGCTCGCGATGCTGCCGGTGCTGCGTGGCAGGTCCAGCCTGCCACCGTCAGCGCACCGCGTGCGGCGCGGGTCGCCCCGCCCCGAGCGGTCGCGCATCTGCGTGGATGACGGGTGGCTTGGCGCCACCCGTCAGTCGGTCATACTCACGACGCGCGCCAAAGTCTAGTCGGCAGTGCTCTTGCACGCGTACCCCTCTCCGAGAGATATACACATTGGAAGTAAAATTGCATGCGGCGCTGACGGCAGCCGAGAGTGCGGGGATCCAAGCGCGCCGCACAAGCCGTCCGTCGCCGCCACGGCCATGCCGCTGCGCGTCCTGCCCCCTCGGAGGGGCTGCCAACGGCGCGCAGCGGCCTATTTGACTGCAGTAGAGGCCATAGAAGCGGCTGCGGACGCGGCTGCGGCGGCGTGGAGGGGCGGCATTTGCCCGCCACGCCCCGGTGCCACGGCAGCTGCACAACACTATCACTACGGCTGCGATACACAAGCCGCTTTTGCGCGAGCTCCTCGCAAGCGGCGTGCACGGACGGAATTTCCACCCCCCTGCCCTACAAGATCTCTGGCCGGCCTCCAGGCGCGCCGCGGGTGCTTTGGTCGGCCATTTTCACTCCCACCCAAGATGGGCGGCCGACCGGCGGCAGCGTCCCCCGTGACAGCCGGCGTCGCGAGCGGCGGGTGTCGTCGCTGCCGCCGCCGCCCCGTCGGTGAATGGCGCCACGCGGCGGGGCGGCAGTATGACGCCGCTTTTCCGGCCCCCTGGGGCCGTCGAACCTCCTGCAGAAAGCGACGCAGTCCAGCTCACCATCGACTTAGTGCAGAATCGATGATCCGAAAAGACGGTCTGGCAAGTCCCGGCCAGACTTGCTACAAACTCCGTGATGAGATCGAGACCACACCCTGTGGATATCCACAATAGGTCAGTTGCTGCTGTCATACTGCCGTACGATTGGGTCCTGTCTGGCCACGTGTATCGCTCAACACCAATGGAGAAAATGATGTAGCGACTTAATTCGCGCAGATGCCTCTGTTAAAATAACGTCTCGAGCGATGTGGGCCAATCATTCGGGCTGTTAACCACCCCAAGGCATGGGGAGGTGGCCTCGAGCTCTGCCACACGCGTCCTCCGGGTGGGAAGGCCCTCCCGGTGGGCATGCCCTCCCGGTGGGCACGCCCTCCTGGTGGGCATGCCCTCCAGGTGGGCACGCCCTCCCGGTGGGCACGCCCTCCCGGTGGGCACGCCCTCCCGTTAGCAGCTGACGAGCAAGCCCAAGCGTCCCATCTAATCTGCATCCTCACCGACAGGACCGCCCTCGCCCTGCGCGTGCTTTACGTTGGCGCCGGTCCTGTTTCCGTGCCTGGCTTGCCTGTCGCTACGGCGCGGGCGACGGGCGCGGTGGGCGGCGCGTTGTGTGTTGCTGGCTTTCCCGCGCTTTTCGCGGGCGCCGGCCGTGTTCGCGTGCCTTGCTTGCCTGTCGCTACGGCGCGGGCGCCGGGCGCTGTGGGCGGCGCGTTGTGTGTCGCTGGCTTGCCCGCACTTTGCGCGGGCGCCGGCCGTGGTTCCGTTCCTGGATTTCCTGGGCGGCGGCGGCCGCCGCCGCCGCCGCCGCGGGCGTGCCCGTGCACCTCGGGGCGGCCGCGTCAGCGTCCTCCCTTGACAGGGGTGGGGGGGAGGCCGGCTGGGCGGTGCCGCGCACCACATCCACGTCGTCGGTGGCGCTCTCCCACGCCTCCTCGAGCGGCGTCGGCCGTGTGCCGCGCGTCAGTGACGGCGCGGGTGGCGGCGGCGGCGGCGTCGGCGGTGGTGGTGGGGTTGGTAGGGGTGGCGGCGTCGCCGGGGGGGGGACGGGGGCGGTATCGGGGCAGTTGGCGGCGCGACTGGCCATTCGCTTCGTGACTGCCGTCGCCGCTGCCGGCGACACTGCCGTCGCCCCTGCGTCCTCCGGCACCTCAGTCGTACTACTACACACGGATGCCGGGTCACGACCTTGTCATAAAGGCCGGGCGTGGCGGACTGCCGCCTGCCGCCCGTTGTATCTCGCGAGGGCGGCCATTCCACAAACACAGGATGTAGCCAAGGCGTAGCACAAGCGTCAGATACATTAGTCTACTGCAAAAGAGCCGCAACGTCGAGAGCCCGCCCACGCAGAAGACTAACTTGAAAAATTACCAACAGCTTGCCTGGTGAAGAACCCAAGTCAAAGTCCCCATCCACGGCGCTCATACGACTCTCCTTCCACGATAAAACATGAGGGAAAGGACTTCGGTAGGCCAGGCAGGTCATCAAATTTCACAGCTGTGAGAACGAGAGGGGAAACATACCTCTTGTTTCGTTTATCCCACCCTTCCGTCTCACGCGCGGCCACATCCACCTCATCGTGGGCAGGACGCCGCCCCCTCACGAAAAACACCCGCCCGTCAACGTGACGATACTGTTCCAGCATCAATCGCTTTACATGTTGGCCGGTCTTGCGTTCAAACAGCCGATTGCTGGCCATTTGCACGACCGTCGGCGACATTGCGCATGCAAGGGTCAACTCCGCGTAGCTGCCAATGTTCACGGTTCGTGTAGTCGGCGACCTCGAGCTACTTGCAGTTGAGCACACGAGCTGGCGCTCTTGCACAAGCTGCTCCATGGCCAGACGGGAGCAGTCGACCTCAACAACCAGCAAGCCCTTGTTGCGCGCCCGAGACAATGAAGCCGAGCGTCGTGGCGGACACACGCGCATCCGCTCGAGCAGTCGCGAAAGCACATAGGACGCCAGAGCTCGCCCCAACACATAGCGGTCAAGTGGGATGATATCTTTGAGAGCGCTCAGTCCGGAGAAGGAGACGGATGCGAGCTTCCACTGCAGCTCCAGATGCGCGACGCGGTCTTTGGTTTCGTTTCATGCCATGATCGTCGCGGCAAGCCCCTCCTCCAACCGACTAACTGCCGAGGAAACGTCCGGCGCGGGTTCCGCCCGCGGATGTACCGTGAAATCGAAACATGTCGCAGGCCGATAGCTGCATACGTGTGCGTCCTCTATGTGTGCGTCGGAAGGATGCTCGTGGTTGACCATGCCACCAGTGTCGGGCATACAGCCGTCAGTGCTAGCGTCCTGCATGTCTCCATCCGGGCAGCACGGATCCATCCCGTCGTCTGATGAAGGAAGGGCGTGGAAGGGACAATGATGGAGAGGGGGAGAGCATGCGGCAAGCCGTGTAGCGAGAGAGAACGGAAGGCCGCGCAAAGGGCGAGCGCACTGCATGCCGTGAGCGGGAGTTCACACGTCAGGCAGCCGGAGCGGAGTGGAGGCAGCCGGAGCGGACTGGAGACAACCGGAGCGGAGTGGAGACAACCGGAGCGGAGTGATGCTCCAGGGTGGCGGTGGGAAGGACAGTCAACAGGTTCGGAGGCGGGAGTGGAAAAGGAGACACCAAGCAGGAGAGAATGGCTGACGCCCGGTGAAGGTGAGTCAAGTGCACCCGTGCTGACAATGGGATCCCATGGTAGCGTACTTGAATCATCTAGCAGTGCACATTAAAGAGGTACTTCGATAACTATCACTGGATTATGACACAAAAGGCCTCGCACTCATCGTAGCTGTTTTTAACCTCCGTATGCACCCTCGCGGTCGATCCCCTGCTCCTACTCGCCCCTATCCCCGCGTGAGCGTCAGGCATCATCGTTGTTTGACTCTTTCCGGCATCGTCTCGGCGCTCGAGGCCACCTCCACGCCGTCCGATGTGGAGATCGGCCTGCAGTCGCTCGGCCTGTAAGTGAACACAGATAATGCCGTCTTCCATTCCTGGGCGACGACCTTCCCCGACGGGCACTTTGACGGGCACGAGTCCATCCTCCCCGCACCCGATCACCCTGTCTTCCACGGTTTGACGAGGAATCTGGTGTCTGCTCTACTATTCATGCTGTCGGAGGACCTGAGGATGGAGGTGGAGATGTCCTTGAGGGACTGCCTGTGCGCGGCGCTGCTTCGTCGCACGCGGGTCTACAACACCAAGACAAAAAATATTAACGGGCTGTCCATCTCTGAGTGGGCGATGGTCCTGACGGTCGCTCCGAAGGCCTTCTCCCGGGTTCTACGCCAGCCAGTGTGCTCCCCGCTGTCGGCCCCACTTTCCCTTTTGCTGGACCTACTAAACATGTCGCGGGATTGGACGGTGAATCTGTACTACTACCCGCGCGTGTCGCTGGACGGCGCTGCTGAGTTCCGAGCACGACTGGGCTGTGATCAACTGTCGATACAACTTGACCTCTTCATGGACGCCGTCGTACGCGCTTGTGAGCGGCTAGACTGCATGCTGCTGAAGCGGGCGCTGGACACACCCAACCTGCATGGCATGCGGGAGGTGGCATTGGTCGTTTCGTCCTCGGGCGGGGTCGGACATGCGCGACATTTCTCGGAGATGGGCCTAGAGGGGGCTCACGAGCCCCTCAAGACGGCCATCTCTCGGGGAAATGGGCAAGATGACGCAGGTCATGCAATCCGGCAAATGCAGCTGTCTGAGGTTTTTTCTCGTTTAGCTTTTGGAGCCGTCGTTCTTTGGTGTCCACTCGTCGTGGATGGCCCATGCTAGTGTCAAACGCACCATGGCCTCGGCTCTTCCGCTTTGGTCGCAGCCTTCTGAAAAATGGTCGGTCGGGAAACAGGTGTCTGCGGACGTAGTGCCTGCCGGCGCGCGCGCTGTGGCGCCGCTATATTCGCAAGCAGGAGCGACCATCGTTTGGTACAACCGCGGGAGTAGGGGGGATGCGTTTGGGCTGCGAGTGGGGGATGCAGTGTCTGTACTGGTATCTGGAGATACCGGAAGGACCGCAGTCAAAGTGGCGGAGCGTAGCCACTGTACAAATGAGCGAGTAGCCTGCTTTCGAGTGGCAGCTCTGCTCTGTGTACATCCGTCACTTCCTGGAGCCGTTGTGCAGGTTTATGCACAGTCGGAAGCTGGGGGTTATGTGTATGAACTGAGGCAGGAGCCTTTTCTGTTTCTGAAGTTGCGGTCTAACGTGAGGCGTGCGCTAGCTGTGCACCACTGTGGCGGGCATTGCTTAGCCGAAGAGATGTCGGGCTTGACCCACAATGAGCAGAACGAGTGGGTGGTGCTGGGTCGTAGTCGCGGGTACCCTTCGCGACCATCATAGTTTGTGATGTTCTCTGTAAATAGTAAGAAACAGTGCAAAATATCAAGAACCCTGACATTGCCAACGAACCAGTGGGCGACAGCGGCGCGCCACTAACCACCACCGACCTATCCATCAAGTCCCCGCCCCGCGATGCCACATGCCCCTCACAACCCCTTGCTGCGCACTTAATCGTCATTTTCCATACCAAATTCATCGTCATCACCACCCACAAGGACGCCGACGTGATCGGGAATGTCGTGCAGAGCGAGGCCAGCTTTGAGCAGGTCCACATTTTCCTCCGTCATCGTCTGTACCTCCACAGAAGAGTCGACGCGGGTAGTGAGACGGGGAAGAAGGAGCCGCCAGAAACCCGGGCCGCTCGTGCGGGTCCCGACATTGTGAGGCGGGCAGAGCTCTTTCCAGTTGAACGCCGTGTCCTCGATGATTATGCGCATGTTGGAAGCCACCGCCATCAGCGTGTCGTCACTCCAGGGGTTTGTCGTTCGGGCGTACTCGTTGAGCAGGAGCTGTGCATCTCCAATGAGGCATCCGGTCGTCTTGAGCACAGCAGTGCGCTGGTGGACCTCTACAGGATCTAGGAGACCCGACGCGCACACAGTGACGGAGCGGTCGTATGGAAAATAGACGTTTCCAGCGGCTTGCGAGGGCAGCGGCTGGGCAGAGTTCGGGTGCTGCATCTTGATGTCCACGCCAGGGCGGTTGCGGATCTCACACGCGTACCACAGGCACTTGTATCCCATGCGACGAACTCGGGAACGGCCGTCGTTGCGCGAGTTCCGGGAGTGGGCGAGGTAGGCTTGGTGGCGAAGACTTTTGTCGCTCGCGCTGATGGATATCCAATCGTTGCAGATCGTTCGCACCGTCACGGACGAGAAAACCTTATGCTTGACCGTCTTCATCGTCGTGTACGCCATGCGGTCGGCGCCACGGTGGGGGAACTGATTGCTGCCCGGACCGCGACGCGCCTGCGGGCACAAAGCCGATATGACGTCCCAGCTCTCTGCAGCCAGCAGTGGGATGCATCGGTTGATGACCTCGATGTCCACTGGGCGCAGGATGCGCCAGGGAGCGCCACGGTTGAGCTCCGTGCGTAACTGGTCCATACTCATCTGCTCCCATGGTAGGGACACTTGCACGGGGCCCGCGGCTTGCGCAGCGGCAGCGTAGACCGCCCCGACGACGGGGACCGTCACAGCCGCGGCCACCTCGGCCATCTCAGGGAACGCTCCTTTGAGCAATACGACAGCGTCCGCGAGCGCGGCACGGATGGGCTCAATGATAATCTGAGCACGCGCGTTGGATGGCACTGTGTCGCCAATCTTGAGGGCCACATCGAACACCCTCACATACAATCGAGGTCACTGCGTCTGCAGCTGACTAGCCAACACGCTCTCTCAGCCTTTCTCTGCGGGACGTTCGCTCTGATGTGCTCAGGACACAAGAACGATGTACTGCCCATAGGTGGCCTTCACCAATTGTGCTCAATACCTGATTACAGAGAAAATATATTTGCAGCATCGAATTTCCTGATGGGGGCCCATGCAATCCCACCCGCCCTCGCGAGCACCGCCTGCTGATGTCCCGAAGAAGTGGAGCTGAGGGCGACGGCCAGCACATGGTCCGGCATCAACACGCCCGCGGGGTGAGTCAGCGAGGCGTCCCGCGACGCATTGGGTGTGCCTCCTCCACCTCCACAGGCGATGACGTGTAGCTGTTCAAGACGGCGCACACGGTCAGACAAAAAATATGAAAACCCGCACAAATTTAGTGGCAGAGTGCACCACGGCAATGTCCAGCATTCATGCCTTGTCGAACAGAACAGCCGCGACGGCCGCCATGTCGCAGCCGCCGCGCTCAACCGGTGGCGGAAGTCGTCAATGGCGGTATTCGCAGCGACAGCAGCAACTGCCGTAGCAGACAAGGTAGCACTCACAGTCCGACGGGCGCTGCCACGCACACTCGACATGCAGACGGACACACCGCCAGTGCGCGAGTCGCCTCGGGCGAGCCCGTAACACCGCCCGCGGGGCAATCAGACCTTAGGAACCCCTCCACCAGGGCCACGCCGACGAGATGTCCATGCCTGCGGGCGCCAGCCGCACCCCCACCCGCCCCCTGCCCGCGCCTTCCCCCGCCACAGCCGCCGCCGCCGCCGCAGCCAGCGCCGCCTCCATCCCCGCGGCGGGCCCCCCAACGATCCCGGCCGCGCCCGGCGGCGCCTCCACCGCCACAGCAGTCGCTGCCGCTGCTGCCGCCGCTTCCGAGTCTGCCGCCGACGGCGACGCCACCGACGGGGCGCCCCCGACGCCCATCCCTGATGCGAGGGCGGCCAGGCGCCGCAGCCGCCGCTTCTCGCTGGACCGCCGGGCGGCCTCGCGGTTGCGGAGGATGCGCGCCCACGCGTCGCCAGTCGGGTCCATGCCCGGTGGTGGCACGCCGCCGAGCCGCCTCTGCCGCCGCCGACGACGCCGTGGGGCGCCAGTGCTGCCGCTGCCGCTGCCGCTGCCGCTACAGTTAACGTTGCCGCCGCCACCGCCGCCGCCGCCACTGCCAATAGCCAAGGAGCCCTCGGACGCCGCAACCACCGCCATGAGTGACGGTGCCCGGGCCGTGGCAGCAACGGAAGTGGCCATGGCGGACGCCAGCCCCGTGGTGCCTCCAGCCGGCGCAATGGCCACCGTCGTCCGTGAAGATTGGGGATAGTCACCCACGTCGGCGCCAGCGGCAGTGGCAGCAGCGGACGCCCCATTTTTCGTACTGACCGCAGACGCGCTTTCAGCCGTCGGCGGAGCCACGCGCCGCCGCACGGAGCAGTCAGAAGCAGAGGCGCAGGCGGCGCCCGCCGCCGCCGCCGCCAAGCGCAGCGGTAGCGCGGCCGGAATGGCGACAGGCACTAGCTGCAAAGCGAGCGACCGCAGCTGCACCTGGGCGTACATGGAGCACGGGGAGGTCGTGATTTCGTACGGCAGGACCGGTGGCAGGGGAAAGGGGGAGGGCACCCCGCCGTCAAAGGCCGGGGGAGGTGGCTCGAGGAGGTCGAAGAGCGCCCCAAAGTGCCGCCCATTGGTGCACACGGAGTCGAGAAGGGTCTCCAGGGCGGCGCTGCCGACCACGTCCACGGGGCCGTACAGGCCGGTGGGGCACGGCGACGCCGCCGATGCAACCTCGCCGCCAGTCAGGCCGACATTGGCGGCGGCGGAGGCGGTGAGGGCACCACTGGATGTTCGAGGTCACTGCGTCTGCAGCTGACTAGCCAACACGCTCTCTCAGCCTTTCTCTGCAGGACGTTCGCTCTGATGTGCTCAGGACACAAGAACGATGTACTGCCCATAGGTGGCCTTCACCAATTGTGCTCAATA